>Ga0209537_1001351_pt1 | contig 27889 bp, 22 predicted proteins | sample BioPla4DNA1_FD_187698 | JGI IMG/M metagenome (GOLD analysis project Ga0209537, IMG submission 187698) | Biogas fermentation microbial communities from Germany - Plant 4 DNA1 (SPAdes) (version 2) | ecosystem: Engineered > Bioreactor > Anaerobic > Digestate | place: Bielefeld, North...
TCTACGAAAGGGTTTTCGGACGAATTGTGGCGGAGAGAGAGGGATTCGAACCCTCGGAACGCTCATCACGTTCACACGATTTCCAGTCGTGCGCCTTAGACCAGCTCAGCCACCTCTCCATATAATAATGATTAACTCGCCTGATAATTCTAACACAGCAAATAAAGCGGTGTCAAGTTTTTTAAAATGTAAATAAATTGTATGCTGACACGACGACGACCCCTTTAGTTCCACTTCAGCTGTGTACCTGTAGGATCCTATGTTTGAAATCATGAAACAGAATGATATTCAGTTGATTGCTCCCGGACACAAGATTCCAAAGGAAATTGCTTCAAGGTTCGGTGTAAGTTATCTTCTGAACCAGGATATACTTCAGGATGGAAGGAGAAGAGTGGTCGTGAAGGATGTCCGTGTGGAAGAAGATGAAGAGCGAAGGATATATGTGGACCCCGTGCAGCAGACAATGTTTTAGGAGGAAAAAGGAAGCAGGATAGCTGTCCCCCTGCTTCCTTTGATTTAGTTTTCTAAACTTGCGGTGACTACAGTTTCATTAAATTCATTGTTGCTGATTTCAACATTAATATATTTTGCTATGGTATTTCCATTCCTGTCTGTAATTTTTATGGTAATGCGATCTCTGGTAAGTTCTTCAGGATACCCGTCCAGTTGTATATGTCCAAGGCCTGTTACCCTGGAACCGTCATCACCTGCTGCCAGCATAAGTTTTTGTTCTTCGGTCATTTGATCGGATATTTCTATTTTAGGTCCTGCACCATAGCCTAAAAAGCGTGAATAGTTGTTTTCTGATGCCCATTTATAAAGATTATAAGCTTTCCATCTGTACCAGATGTCCGGGTATTCACTGAAATCTTCGCTAAATGTAAAAGACATTGATTTGTCATAAAGCCTGTCTGCATAAAAAGTGCTGGTCTGTGTTTCTTCATCAAAGGTCTGGTAATAGTCTACATTCCAATACTTTTCGTGCTGTGTTTTTGTCCAGTCAACAGCGTAAAGGTACTCGTTTTCGCAGGATATATCGATTTTTGCAATGTCTTTGCCTTCAATATAGAACTCCAGGTGTGGCCTCGAATCGATGTTGCTTACCGATGTACCAAAGTTCTCGCGTACATTATGCTGATCTGCTATTCTGATAATTACATCAGAATTCATTTTGCTTGCCGATGCATTTTCCGAATTTGCGGCTATACTGGCAATGCCTGCTCCAATTGTGGTTATTAGCGCAATGCAGAATACTATAAGCCCGATTTTCTTTTTGTTTGTGTCTAAGATTAATGAAATCCTGTTTTTCATACCTTTTTTCCCTCCATAAAAATTGGTTGATAATGCTGTTTTCAGCGAGGACTGATTTTTTAATATTCCAATGAGTGTTTCACAATACCGCTGGCGTGTGTTGGCATCTGTACCCGATATAACCTCTGCATCACAGGATAATTCACATTGTATATTAATGGCTTTCGACATTAAATAAATAACCGGATTAAACCAGTGAATGGCTGTAGCCAGCAGCATTAAGCATTTATACCATAAGTCTTTTCTTTTATAGTGGATAAGCTCATGCTTAAGGATAAAATGAATTTCATCCTCCGAGTAGTTTTGTGTTGGCAATAATATTCCCGGTTTAAAAAGACCAATCATCATGGGACTGCCTATATATGGGCACAGATACAGCCCTATTTGCCCCGATATTGCCAGCTCATTAATTATATTTTTCATAATTGCCAGGATTTTTTCATCTTTAATTTTCTCACTCCATCGATTAACGGTTTTTACAAACCGGTAATGTTTTAACCCGTGATATAAAAGAAAAATAATTATGCCAGCGATCCATACAGCAGTCATAAGCTGCCACCATTCAATGCCCGGAAAAGTTTTACCGGGTGCAGCACTGTTCGTTTGGGTGACAGTATATACAGGCCTTTTGGAAATATTTAATATTTCATTGCTTAATATTACTCTGGTTGCTGTGTTTGTCCTTATAACAGCTGTATCTATCCTGGGGCGGAAAGGGATAAGTAGCCCTATTACAATAACCAGCCATGTATAATAAAGTCCGGTTGCAGAGTAATGCTTTGAAAGAAGAGGTATTATTGCAATATAAAAAAGTATAACCATCGACAATGCTGCCGAATAAGTTAACAGCATCATCATAAAGTCTTTCATTCTAACCCCTCCGTTCTTTAACCCATTGGAGTAATTCGTCAATATCCTCGTCAGTTAAAGAGTTATCGCTGTACAGAGTATTAACAAGGTTGAGAAAAGAATTGTTGTGGTACTGCTTTAAAAAATTACCTGTCTCAAACTTTAAATAGTCTTCCTTGCTGACAGTTGGGAAGTACATACGTTCCTTGCCCTTTTTCTCGGTGCGCAGGAAACCGCGTTTTACCAGCCTCAGCAGCAGGGAATTTACTGTTTGTGCTTTCCATTTTCTCTGTTTTCCCAATTGCTCCATAATGATATTTGTGGTAACAGGGGGTTCATTTGCCCATGCCACCTTCATTACATCAAATTCTGCATCTGGTAGCTTCTTCAGTTCCATTCCATATTAACTCCTTTAAGACAATTGTCTACAATGAAATTCTACAATTGTCTTAATTAAATGTCAATACTTTTTTCGGCCTGTTTACTTCGGTAACCGAAAAATTGACATCAGTTAATCTATATAGTAAAATATTTACTTAACAATTTATCAGGAGGTCTGTAATGGCTACAATAAAACAGATTGCGCAAATATTAGGTCTTTCCAATGCTACGGTATCGCGGGTATTGAACCATGATCCTAATATATCTGTAAGTGAAGAAACAAGAAAGGCAATTTTTAAAACGGCTGAAGAAATTGGATATAGGAAGAAAAAGATAAATCCTAAAATAGAAAATGTTGCATTTTTGTATTGGGCTGATGACGGTGAAGAGCTGGATAATATTTTCTACAAATCAATTTTGGATGAACTGAAAAAACAGGCTAAAAGTATGAATGTTCATTTTACAACGTACAACAAACGTGATGGTGTGTATGCGGTTAAAAAGGGTACGCAAGCTTTTATAGCAATTGGATGGTTCGATATGAAGGAAATTGATTATCTTAAACAAATTACAACCAAAGGAGTTTTTATAACTACAAGCCCTGACGAGAGCGTATATGACAGTGTTCAGGCAAACCTGGAAGCTATGGTAAGGCAAATAGTTGATTATTACGTTGAAAAAGGTCACAAAAACATCGGCTTTATAGGTGGTCCCGATTATGATATGGTAACCAGAAAACCACTAATGGATGTGAGAGAATGGTCATTCAGGCAAACAGCGTCATATTATAATTTGTTAAAGGAAGAAAATGTGTTTATTGCTGATGCGTTCACTGTAAAAGAAGGCTATAGAATTGCCAGGGAAGCAATAAATAGTTTAAAGGATAAAATGCCAACCGGATTTTGCATCGCAAATGATGTATTGGCTATTGGTGCTTTACAGGCCTTTAATGAGCATAAGTGGGAGATTCCGAAAAGAGTATCCTTTTTCAGCATCAATGACATTGGCATTGCCCAATATGTTTCACCTCCCTTAACAACTTATCACATTGATATTGAAATAATCTGCAGTTCGGCCCTGGATTTATTAAAAGAGCGGGTTTTTAATAACAGAACAACCACAAAAGTGGTTTATGTAAATGGCACACCTGTCTTCAGAAAAAGCTGCTAAAAAAATATTTAGAAGTAAATTGAGCTTGACAATTTGAAGCGTAGATGTTAACATGCTGTTAAGTAAATAATTTACCTATAAATTAATAAAAAATTTATTTATAAGGATGAAGACAAGTGAGTTTTATTAAAGGCGTAGACATTTCTGTACAAAATGAAATTGAACAGCTGGGTGCAAAATACTTTAAAAATGGCAAAGAATTTGATGTAATTGAAATACTTAAGGATTTTAACATTAATGCGGTTCGCTTAAGACTTTGGTATGATCCATATGACGAAAACAACAGGCCATATGGAGGCGGAACAAACGATTTGCCGGTAACAATAAAGATTGCTGAAAGAGCAAAATCAAAAAACATGCAGTTTTTATTGGATTTTCATTACAGCGATTTTTGGGCAGATCCTGAAATTCAGAAAAAGCCTAAGGCCTGGGAAGATTTGTCCGGAGAAGCTTTGGAAGAGGCGGTATACAATTATACGCTTGAAACAATAAAAGAGCTGAGCCGTAATGGTGTTATGCCGGACATGGTGCAAATCGGTAATGAAATAACTAATGGATTTCTATGGCCCGATGGCAAATTTGACAATGTGGAAACCATGACCAAGCTCTTATCAAAAGGTGTTTGCGCGGTTAAAGACTTCAATCCCGACATAAAAACAGTAATACATCTGGATAACGGTGGAAACAACAAATTGTACAGGGAATGGTTTGATAAGGTTTCACCGAATTTAAATTTTGATATTATAGGTCTTTCCTATTATCCTTTCTGGCATGGAACTCTTGAGGAACTTTCACACAATATGAACGATATTTCTTCCCGTTATAATAAAGATGTAATGATAGTGGAAACAGCTTTTCCATTTACAATTGAGAAAGCAGAAAATCAAACAGGAATATTTACACAGGAACATGAAAAAATAGTACCTTATAAAGCCAATGAGCAGGGCCAGAGCCAATTTATGCATGATTTAATGAAGGTAATTAAAGCAGTTGATAACAATAGAGGTTTAGGGTTCTTTTACTGGGAACCTACCTGGATAAATATCGGGAAGGCGTACTGGAGTAAGGAGCCGGGTATCAGATATTTAAACAAGGAAGTTTCTTTAGCAAATGTATGGTATAATCTTGCCCTGTTTGATTACAAGGGTAATGCACTGCCTGCACTGGAGGTAATAAGGGATTTTTGATGCCTGATGACAGTAAGGTCCGAACAGCAGGTCATCGATACAGCCTTGATATGCCGGAATTACTTGAGAAAAATTGATTTAAATGATGTAATGCAATCTTTTAAAAGAGAATAAACACAAAAATTCTCTTCTAAAGGATAAATTATATTAATGAACGTAAAATTGTGGGGTTTAATGGAAGGAGGAAGAATAATGAGGAGGATATTAAGCATTTTACTTATGTGTGTATTAGTTCTCGCTTTGCTTGCAGGGTGTGGCAATACACCTGCAAAAACCACACCGGCAGATACAGAAAAGCCTGCCGGGGCTGCTGACACTCCGGGTTCATCCACCGATCAGAGCGTATCAATTAATATTTGGACAAATTTCATGGTGGAAGCTGATATGCTGCAAAAATATGCAGATATGTGGGCAGAAAAGACAGGCAATAAAGCCACTGTTATTAACACAAGTATTGAACTGGAGCAGTTTGCTCAGGCAACAAATACGCCCGACGGGCCTGATGGGGTATTTGGTGTTCCGAATGACAAGCTTTCCAGCTTTGCAGCAGCAGGTTTAGTGGCAGAGGTACCGGCGGATTTTTACAATGATGAAGATTATGTTGATGCCGGCGTTCAAGCGAGCTATTATGAAGGAAAACGCTATGGTGTTCCAATTGCTGTGGAAACAATTACTTTATTTTATAATACCGATAAAGTTAAAACTCCACCCAAAACCTGGGATGATTTGCTTAGCATTGCAAAGACAGCCGGTGGAATTAAATTTGATGCCACAAGCATATATTATGATCTGGGGTTTGTCAGAGCCTTTGATGGCTATATATTCAAGTGGGAAAATAATATGTACAATGTAAATGATATAGGGCTAGGTAATGACGGGGCAGTTCAGGGGTACAGCTATATTCAGAAAATGGCAGATGAAGGTTTCATAACTGCTGATATTACCTTTGATATAGCCAAAAGCTCTTTTGAAAACGAGGAAACAGCTTTTTATATTGGCGGGCCCTGGGATGTTGATGCGTTTACATCGGCAGGAGTAAATTTCAAAGTTGCAGAAATGCCCTCATTAAATGGCAGGCCATTTGCTACTCCGGTGGGAACGCAGGTAGCTTTCGTAAGTTCTAAATCTACAAAGAAAGATGCTGTATGGGATTTCTACAAGTTTTTAATTGAAGAAGCATCAATAGAAATGTATGAGGTGGGAGCTAGAATCCCTGCTAAATTGAGTATACAGAAACAAATTCAGACCGATGAAATTACAGAGGCGTTTATGAAGCAAATTGCAAACGGGGAGCCTCTTCCATCTGTTCCTGAATTAGGGCATTTATGGGTTCCGTATGCCGATAATATGCGTTTAATGTTCTCAGGACAAATTACACCTGAGGAAGCGGCAAAATACATAGAGTCACAGTTCAGAGAAGCTATAGAACTTATGCATTCTGGTAAATAGCATCAGATAAATTTTATAAGTATGCAGATATGAAGAATTCGATAGATTCTTTATATCTGCATCACATTTTTAGAACTTGTTCAGTACAGCGATAGCGGATATAATCAAGAAAAATGTTTTGTCCGACTAAAAGTGGAATATGGTAAAAACCAGTTGGTGATAAGCTAATGAAAAAAAATAAAAACAATTTTATTGCATATGCATATTTGTCTCCTGCTCTTGTTTCAATTGTAGTGCTTACTTTTCTGCCTATAATATACACAGTTTATATTTCATTTACCAATTATAATATGTATCATTTGGACGACTTTGATATTGTAGGTTTTAGAAATTACAAGACTATTCTAAGCGGAAGCATAAAAGATGTCTTTTTATCTGTACTTGGCTGGACTGTTTGCTTTGCATTATTCAGCACTCTGCTGTCATATCTTGTAGGGATGGGGCTGGCAATATTGCTGAACAACCCACTAATGAAAGAATCTAAAATATACCGTTCAATTTTAATTATTCCCTGGGCTTTGCCGGCCACAATAGCAATTCTTTCTTGGCAAGGCTTGCTGAACGAGCAGTACGGCGGTATAAACAATTTACTTATTCTTTTTGGGTTCTCCAAAGGAATTCCGTGGATGACCGATACTTTTTGGGCAAGAGTAGGGATAATCATAGTAAATGTCTGGCTTAGTTTTCCTTATATGCTGAATGTTTGTTTAGGAGGCCTTCAATCAATTTCGCCTACATTTTATGAAGTTGCAAAGGTGGAAGGTGCATCTAAGTGGTATGCTTTTAAGAAGATTACCTTTCCTTTATTGGTGAGGGTAAGTTTTCCATTGGTGGTTTCTTCATTTGCAGCAAATTTTAATAATTTTGGGAACATATATATGATAACACAGGGAGGCCCGGCAAGAATAAACTCACAGTTTGCCGGCAGTACCGATATTTTGGCAAGTACTGTATACAAAATGACAACATGGTCGAACAGGTACGATTTATCAGCAACTCTCAGCGTGTTCATATTTGTGATAGTGGGTTCTCTGACTTTGATTAACCTAAAGCTCTCGGGAGCATTCAAGGAGGAAGATTAGCATGAGTGGAAAGCAAAGGGCGGGATTATGGGTTAGCAGACTGATTATATGGATAGCAATAATTTTTACATTATTTCCTGCGTCATGGATCTTCATGGCATCCCTTTCAAAGGGTCAGAGTTTTTTCAGTAAGACGCTTTTTCCAAAAGCTTTGAGTTTACAAAACTATAAGAATTTATTAGAAAAAACCGACTTTTTAAACTGGGTGGCAAATTCACTGAAACTGTGCTTTAGTGTGTCTGTCATACAGTTGTTTTTAACCAGTACATCTGCATATGCCTTCTCAAGAATGCGATTCCCGGGAAAAAAGAACGGGTTATTAACTTTGCTGGTGCTACAGGTATTTCCTAGCAGTATGGCAGTGTCGGGGTATTATATTATAATATATCATTTTGGACTGTCGGATAATTTATTTGCTCTGATACTGGTTTTGGCAGGTGGAAGCGCATTTAATATCTGGCTTTTGAAGTCGTACATCGATACTATTCCAAAAGAGCTTGACGAAGCGGCCTATGTGGCCGGTGCGAATCATTTCACGGTTTTCACAAGAATTATTTTGCCCCTTGCTCAACCACAGCTGGCAGTAATATTTATTTTCTCTTTCATTGCTGCATACAGCGAATTTGTTATTTCCTCCATTTTTCTTAATACACCGGCTAATCAAACTTTGGCAGTTGGACTTCAAACCTTCATTACAAATCAATTTGCAACAAACTGGACTTTGTTTGCAGCAGCAGCGGTACTATCTTCATTGCCTGTAATGATAATGTTTATGTTTATGCAGCGATATATTCAAAGTGGCTTAGCCTCTGCAGGTGTGAAGGGTTAAAGAAATGAGCGGGAAGCAGGGTGACAGTTACCCTGCTCCCGGTGTTTCGGTTATTCTTTCAGACAAAGCTTGTTAATCCTGTCGGCGATATTATCCAGATGCACAATTTCATCATGCAGGTTGTTAATTATTACTGCCTTGGGCATTCCGAATATAACAGAAGAACTTTCAGATTGGGCAATGACATAGCTTCCTTTTTCCTTTGCTTCTGTAATTCCTTCAAGGCCGTCTGAACCCATTCCTGTCATAATTACACACATAGCTTTATCACCATATACTTTGGCAATTGATGACATCAGCAAGCTGGCAGAAGGGCAGTAATGAAGATTGGCAAAGCTCTTCTTGTCGTACAGGGTAACAATATCCTTTTTCTCAATCATAATGTGCTTGCCTCCAGGACAGATGTATGCATGACCCGGAAGCAACTGCTCTCCGTCCTCGGCTTCCTTGACCCGCAATTGGGAAATCCTGTCCAGCCTTTCGGCCAGAGGTTTGGTAAAAGTAGAGGGCATATGCTGAGCGATTACTATACTTGCCGGAATATCGGCAGAAATCCTGGGCAGCACCGTTGCAAGCGCTTTGGGGCCACCTGTGGATATACCAATACCAATGATGGAAAAATCTCTGGGTTTGGCGATAAGGTTTGCGTTGTACTGGGGCTCGAAAAAATCATCGGGTAATTCTTTTTTTTCGTGGTGAATAAAGCTGATGGAAGGCTTTTTAGTAAAGTCTGCATACCGGGTGGAATGGGGCTTTCCGGATTCTCTGGACTTTTTGGTTTCCTTGGCAGAGCCTCCATCTATGCTGATTTTTGCTTCATTTGCAATTAATATTTTTTCTATCAGAATTTCTTCAGATAAATTATCCTTATGAATATAATCAACTGCCCCTTTTTCCAAAGCCTCAAGTGTTTCATAGGCCCCGTCATAGGTCAGCGAACTGACCATAATAATTGGAGTGGGGCGTTGTTTCATTATCAGTTCAACCGCTTCAATTCCGGATATATCGGGCATATTTATATCCATTGTAATTACATCGGGTTTAAGAATAATAGTTTTATGAACAGCATCCATGCCATTCCTGGCGATACCAATAACTTTAATTTTATCGCTGGTTTCTAACAGAGTTCTTATTCTAACGCGAATGAATGAAGAATCATCGACAATTAATACCTTTATCATTTTCATTTCTCCTGTAAAATTGAGTGCTATTCAACTAAATTATAATACATGGGAAGCTAACGGGCAATAAAAAGCAGAGGAGGGATGATCGCTTCACTATAATTGCTTATAAATGCTTTGTAACTTTAGATCAACATCATTCATAGCGTCTGCGCACTCTTTTAATTGAGCTATTAAAGAATCGGGTAAAGATCTGGAGGACTTATACATTAACTGATGCTCGAGACTGGCCCAGCAGTCCATAGCGATAGTACGAATTTGAACCTCCAGAGGAACAAATTCCTTTCTGTCAGACAGATAAACAGGCACCATAATTACAAGGTGTAAACTGCGATATCCGTTATCTTTCGGGTTGGCTATATAGTCTCTTTCCCGAATTAATGTTATATCATCCTGTTTAAGCAGCAGATCGGCTATTGTATAAATATCATCAATGTAATTGCATATAACACGAATGCCAGCTATGTCGGTAATGTTCTTCTTAATTGATTCTATGCTTAGTTCAACCCCTTTGCGATTCAATTTCTCAACAATACTTTGGGGAGATTTCAACCGACATTCAATATGGTGGATGGGGTTGTGGTTAAACCTGACATGAAATTCCTCATCAAGAATTTCCAGCTTGGTTCGGACTTCTCGCATTGCAGCATTATACAATTGCCTTAGTTCAAGAAAATCATGCATTTGGTCCGAAATATCCACCCGATAACCAGAAACCATAAGGTTATTTATTATTTGTGTATCACTTTTGTTTTTCTTTTTTAACAATATCTTTCACCTTTTAAGTAGAGTGTATCAGCTTGATTTTAAGCTAATGTTTGATTTTAACTGTTTTTCTTCCATTATTATAGTTGGGTAATATGAACTTAATGTGAACTGAAGATAAAAATTAGATAACTGAGACCTTAAAATAATAATTTATTATGATTCTCTGATTATAATAATCAACAAAAATATTGTCAATTGCTTCTATGTTGTTGTTAATAGTATACAAAATTTTTGACAATATACATTGGTATACTAGCATGCTAATATTTAGTTGTGAGGCATCGCTTAGTCTGGATTATCTATATTATTGCAAAGTCAAACTGAAATGCAATCAAATAGGGCTACCCTTAGGCAATTTAAACAATCAGTTGTCCCCTTTATTCTTTGAAAGGAATGATAATGGAATGATCTTAAAAGACGCTTCAATGGAAAGGAGTGCAAAGACAAGTCTCATTCAGAGGATAAGCCTGGCAGTCAAAAGGGATTGGCAGTTATACGTGCTGCTATTGCCGGCACTTGGGTTTATTTTTGTATTCTGCTACCTTCCTTTATATGGTATTCAGATTTCATTCCGTGATTACAAAGCAGTCCTCGGTATTACAGGCAGCCCATGGGTTGGGTTGAAAAACTTCCGGGATTTTTTTAATGCTTACTACTTTAAACGGCTGCTGTCAAATACATTTCTGCTAAATCTGTATGGGCTGCTCTGGGGTTTTCCTGTTCCAATTATTATGGCTATTCTGCTTAACCAGATTGAGTGGCCGCGTTTTAAAAAATTTACCCAGACAATTATTTACGTACCTCACTTTATTTCTACTGTGGTAATGGCGGGCATACTATATTTGTTTCTGTCCCCCGACAGTGGTATTGTTAATACTCTTATTAAAACCTTAGGGGGAAAACCGGTACATTTTATGATTGAACCGGGCTGGTTCCGTACTCTGTTCATTGCATCGGATATATGGCAGCATGCCGGATGGAATACAATTCTATATATTGCGGCATTGACAGGAATAGATCCTGAATTGTATGAAGCAGCTACGATTGACGGAGCGACAAAGCTTCAAAAAATCCGTCACATTGACATACCTCATCTTGTACCAATCGTAGTAATGATGCTCATTCTCAGCTGCGGTAGCCTTTTGGTTTCGAACACCGATAAAGCATTACTGATGCAGACACCCGGAAACATGGTAAAATCCGACATTATCGGAGTGTATGTATACGAGATGGGGCTGTCCAAAGCTCAGTTTTCATACACAGCAGCTATCGGTCTTTTCATAAATGTAATCAATTTCATTATGATTATATCGGTAAACTGGATATCAAAGCGTCTTGGTGAAACCAGCCTGTTTTAGGAGGAAATGATGAGATGGCACACGCGGGAATTAAAATGAAAAAAACCTTTGGAGATTCTCTGTTTGATATTGTTAATACTATCTTCTGGGTTATTGTACTTTTTATTATCATCTATCCTCTCTGGTTCATTATCATTGCATCGGTATCAGATCCTGATGCTGTAATAGCAGGAAAAGTATTTTTATGGCCAAAGGATTTCTCTCTTATCGGGTATGAAGCAGTATTCGGACATAAAGAGCTTTTGCGTTCCTATTTAAACTCTGTTTATTATACTCTTACGGGTACTGCCTTAAGTGTTGTTGTGACAATGATGGCAGCCTATGCATTAAGCAGAAACTTTTCCGGGAAAAAATTTATAAATTTTATATTTGTTTTTACTATGTTTTTCTCAGGAGGCTTAATTCCGCAGTTCCTGATGAACCAGAAACTTGGTCTTCACGATACCGTTCTTTTGATGATTATCATAAATTGTGTTTCGGTTTGGAATCTGATGGTGGCAAGAACATACATTTCAATGAATATTCCAAATGAATTATATGAAGCTGCGATTATGGATGGTGCCAATCATTTCACATATTTTATCCATGCTGTTTTACCGCTGTCGGGCACAATAATCGCCGTACTGTGTGTATACTATGGTGTCGCAAGATGGAACGATTATTTTACCGCACTTGTTTATATCAGGGACAGGTCCAAGCTTCCGCTGCAGACAATTCTTCGTGAAGCTATTGCAATGCTCACAACCAGTACTTCCACCGATGCTTTTTTCTCAGCATATGAAGGTGATACCAAAGGTATGACCGAGGCTATTCGGAAAGCATTGGTTGCAAAATACTGCAGTATAGTTATTTCAACAGTTCCTGCGGTTATTCTTTATATACTCATGCAGAATTATTTTGTAAAAGGGGTCATGCTTGGTTCTCTGAAAGGTTAATAAAAAGGTTTATGGTCTGCTGCCAGATCTGTTAAAAGTTTTTTACCGCTGTAAGCGGTATAAATAAAAAAATTATATGAGAGGAGATGAAGAAATGAAAAAAACAATACTGGTAATATTGCTTGTACTAATAATGTTTACAGCTGCATGTGGCACACCTGCCATTACCCCCGATGGAGACCGGCAAAAAGAAACAGATATACCCACAGAAGCTGCTCCGGCCCAAAAAGGTGACGAAAAAATAACTTTGCATGCATTTCAGTACGTATTGGAAAACCAGCAGGTAGATTTCGAGAATCTGTGGTTTTACAAGGAACTTGAAAAAAAGACTAATATACATATCAAATGGGAGCTTGTTAAGGATGGTGACTGGAAAACCAGACTAAACCTGATGTTTGCTTCAGGAAACTGGCCTGATATAATCATCCGCGGAGAAGTAGATGTTGAAGAATACGGGGTAACCCAGAAAATTCTTGTACCATTGGATGACTATCTCAAAGAATATATGCCGAATTATTACAGCCGTTTGTATTTGAACGATGCTTACGCATCCATACCCGCATCTGACGGAAAGATGTACTATGTAGGTAATCTTACCGCACAGAACGTAAACCATGATGGCAATCATTATATCAATAAAGCATGGCTTGATAAACTGGGGCTGGAAATTCCAAAAACCATAGATGAGCTGACCAATGTACTTCGTGCATTCCGCGATAACGATCCAAACGATAACGGTGAAAAAGATGAAATTCCGTTCTGTGCGGCAGATCTTATCCACCAGACCCAGGGTATTTACACGCATTTTGCAAACTTTGGCGTACCACTGCAAAGATGGGTATATGCATGTATTGACGATAATCAAAAGGTGGTTTTTCCAGGGTATCTGCCAGGCTTCCGCGATGCCTGCGAATGGCTGCATTTATGCTATGAAGAAGGTCTGCTCGATCCTGAATCCATTACGCAGGACTCAAATGTTTGGGGTACAAAAATGAATGCCGGAAGGGTGGGTTATACAACTTATCTGAGACTGATAAATACCGCGCTCCAACCCGATATAGCAAAGATGTATACTTCAATAATTCCTCCCGCGAGCGAATATGGTGTGAAAGTGCCTCGTATACTTGAGGTTCCTACTTTAGGTGCTGCTTTGACAGTTGCAAATAAGCATATTCCCGAAACACTTCAGTGGCTGGATGCTCAATTTGAAACCGAAACAATGATGGTGTCGGTTAACGGGCCTGTCAGGGAAGGCGGTCCGATTGAGCCTACCATGAGAATAAATGAGGCGGGTAAATACGAAATAATTTATGTTCCCGAAAACAATGCGCTCTATCAGTATGTTCCGGTTTACCACGGGCAATTCTTTGCACCCGGTGATTATTACTTTGAAATTTATGAAATGCCTCCTCACCGTGTTGAGCGTTATGAATCAAGTAAGGCATATGAAGAGGCAGGGGTACTTGAAAAATACTCTTTCGATTATCTGTACAGACTTTCAAAAATGAGCAACGAAGAGGCAATTGAAGTTTCCCGTTTATTTAATGAAATTGAGAAATTTATGAAGGAGTCCATTGCCAATTTCATTACAAACGGTGTGACAGACAGTAGCTGGCAGGAATTTATAAGCACAGCTAAAGCTGTTGGAGTTGATCGGTATATTGAACTTTATCAGAAAGCCTATGATAATTATCTTGCCAGTCAATAGGATTATATGGTAGAATAAAAATATAGAATAGAAAGAATTAAGATTCTTTTACAAATTATGTTTTGATTAGCTTTTTGATTTCATATATGTAAACCGCAGCGCCATTCCTGTTCTGCGGTTTCGTTATATTGCTAAGGTGTAAAGGTATAACAAAGTCGGACGTGTTTGAAATTGCCTGGTAACTTCTTTGGCTGTTCTGGTAAATGTCAAATAATAAGAATTAATAAGTATGGGAGTGTATAATGAGAAAGGTTTTTTATCGCTCCATTCTGCTGCGCTATATTATTTCATATGCTGCTGTCATGGCCGTACTCTTTATCGGTGTGGGAATTTATGTGAACAACAGCTATGCATCGGCTATCCATGCCAATATTGTTGAAGAAAACACAAACCGTCTCAGTGCCCTCAGAATCCAGCATGAAGAGAAGTTGTCGGCACTGATTAACATAGCTAACCAAATAAGCCTTTCGCCATATATAACTCCGTTCAAGTTAAAAGATAACGCACTAAAAGCATATTACCTGAAGGAACATCTGATTTCATACAATGCTGATAATTTTTTTGATCAGCTTTATGTTGTTTTCCATGAAGATGACTATCTATACTCTTCCAGTACATCCATATCCATGGATATATATACCGAGAAACTTATATATTATGAGGGAATTTCATCGGAGTTTTTATGTTCCCTGCTGCGGAAAAGGGACGATGAAGTATATATACTGCCAAGTATGAGTGTACGCAGTGTTTTAACCAGTGATACCAATAAAAACATGGTTACAATTATAATACCTCTGAGGCTGGATGGCAGATTCAGTGTTGGTAATGCAGTATTCCTTGTTCACGACAATGCCTACCAGCGAATGTTTACCGATGAAATATACCAGATTCGGAATATGTACATTTTTTCAGGGGAGGACATTATATCTGCAAAACGGCCGATAAACATTTCAGATGAAGTCATTCTTAGTGAAATCTCAGGAATGGAAGGTTCAATTATTCGTAATATTGCTTTACAGGACGGATCCAAGTACATACTTTTTGCTCAGCGTGGCAGTCTGCTTGATTTATGTTATGTTTCGCTTATTCCACAGGAAACTGTTCAGATGCGGACAGCCCGTTCACGCCTTGCATTTTCCTTGTTTCTGCTGTTGTTAAGTGTGCCCTGCGGCCTGTTAACAGTTTATTTTGCCAACAGGCACGTAAGACCTATAAAAGAAATACAGAAAAGCATTGGTGACGAGATAACCTCAGAGGACGGGTTTAGTGCAATTAAAAAAGGAATAGAAACGTTAAAAGGGCAGAATAAGGATTTGCATACCCGTCTTGATGAAAGTAAGGATGTATGCAGAGCAGATTTTGTTAAAAAATTTGTTAAATGCCGGTTTTCCAGCCGTGAACTGGCTGTTAATATAGCTAACAGCCTTGGGATGAATATTGACCGCTCTTTTTACTGTATAACCCTTATTTCTGCATTACAGGCTGAAAGTAAGGGGCTGGAACTTTTAAAAGCTCTGTTTGCCGATAAAGGTGATGTAAATGCATATGGTATGGAGATTTTTGATCAGGAGCAATATTTGTTTGTGTTGTTTACCGACAAGGAGGAAGATCTGGAAACCTGGGTTAACAATGCGAAATTTGCACTTTCTGCATTAGATAATGAAGCTGTAATAGCTGTAAGCAATACTCATGTTGATTTTTCCGAAGCAACAAATGCCTATCTGGAGGCCAGCACAGCCTATGATAATCGTTTTGTTATGGGAAATGAGCATGTTTTATGGTTTTCTGATGTCAGCTCAGCAGCGAAGGATATTGAACCATTCACCGAAAACTACCTCGATGGTTTCCGCAAAGCCCTTTATGCCGGTGATGCAAATGCATTACATGACAGGATTGACGAGTTGTTTCAAATTCTTAAAAAGAAGAAATTTTCGCTGTTTGCATTCCGTATCATTTATAATGAAATAATAAGTATGTTATTAAACAAATATTTAAGCTATGATGGGGTTTCAGAACAATCAATCAAATACTATGATATTTTCGAGCTGTCCAGATGCAGGAGAGTTTCAGATTTAACTGAAATTCTTCGCCAGTTATGCAATGATATTCTATTGAAGGAAGAACAAAACATGCCTGATGAAAACTCGGTCATTGGGCAGGTAATCGATTATATACGCGAGAATTATGCCGATCCCGGGCTTAGTATGGGAACCATAGCCAGTATTCATGGCATGAGTGCCGCAAACCTGTCGTTAAAATATAAGGAGCAGACGGGTATGTATCCGTCTGAATATCTTATGCTTTTACGTATGGAAAAAGCAAAGGAACTTCTTTTAGGGACGAATATGTCTATTCAGGATATTGGAACTTCAGTCGGATATTATGATGCTTCCAGTTTTATTCGCCGATTTAAGCAACATATGGGAATAACACCCGCAAAATACAGAATACTGGTAAAAAATATAAATTAATATCCTGATTATGTATTATTTTTTACAAACCGTGATGATTCTCTTTCTATAAGCTTACATTCAAGAAGTATTTCCCCTGTTAATTCGGATGGTTTATTTTCTATTTTATTAATTAAAATCTCTGCCGATGTTTGCCCGATTTCGAATAGTGGCAGGCTGACACTTGAAAGAGTGGGACGACTGACAGTGCAGATTTCCCTGTCGTCAAATCCAATTAATGCAAGATCACGACCTACTTCAATTCCTATTTTTCTGCAATAATCAATAACACCCATAGCCATTAAATCGTTTTGGGCAAATATAGCCGTTACACCGTTATCGATTAGTTGCTTCGCAAGGGCATAACCTGAATCTCTTCCCCAGTCGCCATTTACCGTCAATTTGGGATTGTATGGGATTTCGTTGTTAAACAATGCTTTCTGATATCCAATAAGACGGTTTTGTGTATGGATACTGGCAAGCGGGCCTGTAATAACACCAATCGATCTGTGACCGGCATTAATAAGATAATTTGCCACTTCAAAACTTGCTTCATTATCGTCATACGATACCGACGGAATGTTAGGGTTAGAGCTGCTGCAATATGCAAAAACGCAGTGAGTATCATCGATTTCCGGCAAAGAAAGTACCTTATGGCTGTGGCATCCAAGGTAGATAAGGCCGTCAACCTGCAAAGCCTTCATGAAACTTATGGATTTCCTGACAATTTCATTGTATTTCTTTACATCTCTGATGGGATCTATTTTAAGTCTGTCCAGACGCATGTTTTCCAGGAAATAATGATAACCGTGGTCATCGCAATATGCGCCTATTCCATCTACGATTGGAGAAGAATTAAAAACGGTTAGATCTTCGGTAATAACTCCTATCGCACGGCTTGCGCCCTTTTTTAAATTTCTTGCATAAAAATTAGGATGATAGTTCAGTTCCTTTGCTATCGAGTGAATCAGTTCGGCTGTTTCCTGACTGATACCTCCCTGATTGTTAAGCACTTTTGAAACTGTAGCTATTGAAACCCCTGCGCGCTCTGCAATATCTTTCATACTGGCCATAAAACCTCTCCTTATTGTATAATTTACTGTCTACAATGATTATACATAATAGTTAAACGTTATACAAGAGTATTCTTAAATAGATTAATCTAAAAAAGTAAGCCTGAACGTCGGTTTTTTCATTTGTTCTGTATAACCCGCCATCTGTCTGTAAAATAAAAAATTATATTTTTTTAGAAATGTTATTTACAAACTGGTAAATAATATGTTATTATATATCCGTACAGGGTAAACGTTTAATTAAAACACTGAAAAAATTGTTGTATCAATTTGAGGTTTAAATGGATAAAAAGCCGAACATTCTGCAACATTGGAACAACAAGCCTGACAAATAATCAGGAGTTAATTAATTAAACGATTACCACAAAAATGCGATAATAAGGAGCTTTTGTATGAGTAAACGATTAAATACCCTTGATTTACAGGACATAAAAATTACAGACCCGATTTTCGGCAGCTATTTGAAACTAGTAGCCGAGAAAATGATCCCATATCAGTGGGATATACTAAATGATCGTGTTAAGGACGCCATTCCTACTCACTGCATTGAAAATTTCCGTATAGCGGCCGGTGAAATAAAAGGGGAAAGAAAAGGGGTTGTATTTCAGGACAGTGATCTTTACAAATGGATAGAAGCTGCTGCTTATTGCATTTGGAATGGTAGTGACAACAGGTTTGAACAAACCATAGATGAAGTTATAAGTCTTATCGGGCGAGCGCAGCAGGAAGATGGATACATTAATACATACTATACCGTGTCAGAACCCGAAAAACGCTGGACAAATCTTGTAGAGGGGCATGAACTTTATTGCTCGGGTCACTTGATTGAAGCAGCTGTTGCATATTACTATGCTACAGGTAAAACAAACCTGCTTGAAATTGCCCGAAAAAATGCCGATCTAATTTGTGAAGTTTTCGGAAAAGGTGAAAACCGGATAAATGGGTATCCGGGTCATCAGGAGATTGAAATTGCATTAATAAAGTTATACCGGGTTACAGGTGAAAGGCGTTATTTGGATACCGCACGGTACTTCATTGAGGAGAGAGGAAATCATCCCAATTATTTCATTAACGAAATAAAAAAGCGTGGTGGATATGAGTTTTTCCCCGAACTGGCAGATTACGATCTAAAATATTCACAATCACATATTCGGCCTGTTGAACAAAGAACTGCTGAAGGTCACGCTGTCAGGGCAATGTATATGTACAGCGCAATGGTGGATTTAGCTATTGAGTATGAAGATGAAGAGATGTTGGAAGCATGTCAGGCATTGTGGAATAATATAACAAAATTCAGAATGTATATAACAGGATCTGTTGGTTCAAGTGGCTTTCTTGAAAGATTTACAACAGATTACGATCTTCCCAGCAACACAAATTACAGTGAGACATGTGCCTCTATAGGGCTTATGATGTTTGGCCAGAGAATGAATGCTGCTACCCGAAATGCAGAATATTACAATACGGTTGAAAAAGCATTGTATAACACTGTTCTTTCATCAATCAGCATAACCGGTGACAGGTATTTTTATGTTAACCCCCTTGAAGTTGTACCTCGTTTCTGTACCGACCATACTTATATGAAACATGTAAAACCTGTACGCCAAAGATGGTTCGGTGTTGCCTGCTGCCCCCCGAATGTTTCCAGAACGCTGTCATCTCTTGGGCAATACATATATGCTAAAGATAAAGACCGGCTTTATATCAATCTTTTTATCTCTTCAACCGCCAAAGTCAAGTTTGATAAAACTGAAATGTCACTGTCACTGGAATCTGCATTGATGCAGGAAGGAAAAATCATTTTAAAAGTAAATTGTTCTTCACCTGAAAAAATCACAATAAACGTTCGTATACCTGGCTATTCGGGTCAAATAAAAGCCACCAGAGATGGCCATCGGGTGGAAATAGATGAGGACAACGGATATGCCTGCTTTTCAGGTCCATGGGACGGATTCCATACCATTGAGATAGATTTTGACGTTAAACCCCGTTGGGTATCGGCAAATGAAAGGGTCAGTGCCAATGTTGGAAAAATAGCCCTGATGAAGGGTCCCTGTGTTTACTGTCTTGAAGAAAAAGATAACGGTGATAACCTTGCCGCAATTTATGCTTCGGTTAATAGCACCCTAGAGGAAAATATAACAGAAGATGAGCTTTTCGGTAAATTCCCCGTAATAGAGTATTACGGAACACGCCTTCTGAATGAAGGTATTGAAGACGGCGAGCTGTATGGCAAACCAGTATTCAGGGAGAAACAGGTAAGACTTAAGGCCATTCCATATTGTCTTTGGGGCAACAGGGGGGAAGGAGAAATGATCGTCTGGCAAAAAGCCCGTTTATAGTACATATCAAAACATTAATTGGTACATCAACACAATGACGTGTTGAAATATAAAAGTAGAAAAGGGGAGATAAGATGATTAAGAGAAAAATCGCAATTCTACTGGCTGCTATAGTGATGTTAAGCCTTATAACACTTTCTGCATGTGACGGTACAAACAAAGATGTTCCTTCTACAGGAACGACAGGTACTGAGAGCAGTGGTGGAACTTCTGCAGACGAACGGATACGCATCACATATGCACAATGGGGGAACGAGACAGAAACAGCTGCCTGTCAGGCAGTGGCTGACAAATTTAATGCGCAACAGGATAAAATCTATGTGGAAGTTTTAAAGATTGACTATGATAACTATATTGCAAAACTCAATACCATGGCCACAGCAGGCGAGCTGCCCGATACGGCAATAATGAGTGAAGCAGGGGTTCTTACTTTTGCTAAAAACGGGTTACTTTATGATATCAGTGAAATGTATGAAGAAAATGAAGCAAAACCTCTGGATTGTATAACATTTAAAAATAACGGTACTCCTGTAGCTTATTCGGCGGCTAATGAGGTTCTGAATATTTGGTATAATATTGACCTGCTTAAGGAAGTGTGCGAAAAACAGGGACTTGACATAAATCAGTTCACACCGCCTGCAAAGGCTGAAGATGCATGGTCCTGGGATGAGTTTGTAAGAGTTGCTCAAACACTTACAATTGACGTTAACGGTAGAAATGCTCTGGATCCGAATTTTGATCCGAATAACGTAGATATTTATGGCTGCTGCGTAAACATTCTGCCATGGCAGCTTGAAGTATGGTGCCTTTCAAACGGCGGTGGTTTCTTCAATAAGGACGGTACAGAATGTATTATTAACCAGCCCGAAGCTGTAGAAGCACTTCAGGCAATTGCCGACCTGTCTTTGAAATATCACTGTGCGCCACCTGTCAGTACTGCTGCCACCGCATTGTCAACTTCCCTTGGAACCGAGAAAATTGTAATGGCAACAGACGGTGCCTGGAATGTTGGTACATATCTCGGGCCCGATGCAAATTTCGAATATGGGGTAGGTGTTCTGCCTTATTTCAAGGAAAAAGTTACGATCTGTACCGGGGGGCCTAATGTTGTATTTGCAACAACTAAACATCCTGAAGAAGCTATGACATGGCTTAAATGGTATTACCAGGAAGAAAATTCATGGGATCTTATAGAAAATGGTACCTGGATGCCTATACTTGAATCATGGTATACTAATAGTGAACTGACAGACAAATGGATTAACAACAAGAATTATCCGGAAGCTGGTATGTACAAAAGCGCAGTTGTAGATTATGCATTTAACAATGCAGTCTCAACAGCATGGTATTATGTAAGTGGCACAGACGTATTTAATGCAGCTCTCGATACTGCAATGTCCTATGTCTGGACCGGAGATATGACTGCCAGGGAAGCTATTAATAAGTACTATGATGAGTTAAACCGCATCTTTTTGGAAAATAACTGACCAAGTCTTAGCTAAATATTAGAAGAGGCACTTGTTTACGTGGATATACGTAAGCAGGTGCCGGATATAAAAGGAGTTCTTGGCATGAATAATGGAGGTCAAATCAAGTCTGGAAGACATAAACCTTTTTTAACAAATAGCAGAAAAGAAGCAATTACAGCGTATTTATGTTTGATACCGGCTTTTCTGGGGCTTTCGATGATTAGTTATATACCAACCTTGTCGGCTTTTGTATTAAGTTTGTTCAAATGGAATGGAATGACTTCCCCTGAATTCATTGGTTTTGATAATTATAAAGAGATGTTTACAATTGATATCTACTTTACCGATTCTTTAAAAGCTACTCTTGTATACGCATTTCTGGCAGTTATAGGTTCCATGATATACTCGTTGTTTATTGCAATATTACTTAATATGAATATTCCTGCACGTCCGTTATGGCGTTCAATTTTCTTTGTACCTTATATGCTGCCTGCAATTGGAGTGTATACTACATGGCGATGGTTATACGAGTTGAATTACGGTTTGTTTAATCATATTAACAGAATGCTTGGCCTGCCTCCGGTTAAATATCTGGAAAGCCCAAAGAACGTATTGCCTTCATTGGCGCTTATTGCAGTGTGGTGTGCCGGCAATTTGATTGTAATTTTCCTTGCAGGACTTCAAAATGTTCCGGGTGTATATCAGGAAGCTGCCGAAATTGACGGAGCTAATTCATGGCAAAGATTCTGGTATATTACCATACCCTATATGTCACCAATAATATTTTATAACCTGCTTATGGCATTAATCATTAACCTTCAGGTGGTTACACCGGCTTTAGCAATAACAAACGGTGGACCTCAGAACGCCTCAATGTTTATGTCATATCTTATTTACAGGTATGCATTTACCAAATATAAAATTGGATATGCGGCCGCATATGCTGCTATATTCTTTGTGTTGGTCGGAATATTTACCGCAATATTGTTTGCGACATCAAAATACTGGCTGTTTTATGAGGAAGAGGGAGGAAAATAATTATGGAAGGGTCAGTAAACAATACATATACTATTAAAAGTTCGTTTTTTAAGAGCAAACAGCGAAGAGAGAAGATTGTGAACGGGATAGCATTTGTATTTGTTGTTATTTTTGCAGCTGCCGTACTGCTTCCCCTGTGGTGGATAATACGATCTTCCCTTATGAGTAACGGTGTACTGTATTCCTACCCACCTTCTTTCATACCCTATGAGTGGATGGTATCGAATTATTCAAAAACCCTTGAAACCTTTAAATATTGGACATATTTTAAAAATACATTTACAATAATTATTCCTGCAGTGACTTTCGGGACTATAACCGCTATTTTTTGTGGTTACGCGTTTGCCAGGTTAAGATTTAAAGGCAAGAAACTTATTTTTACTCTTTGTGTTGGAACAATCCTTCTTCCAGGAATGGTTACATTAATCCCTCTTTATATTTTTTGGACAAAGATAGTAGGTCTTGGAGGCACGTATTGGCCGCTTATTCTTCCATTTCTTACAGGTGGCGGTTTTTTTAACATTTACCTGATTCGTCAGTTCATGACTACAGTACCAAAAGAGATTGACGAGTCGGCTGAGATAGATGGAGCATCACGTATGTGTATACTTTGGTCCATTCTTGTTCCAAATATAAAGCCTGCCATTACAGTTGTAATTTTGATGTTATTCATTCAGCTTTGGAATGATCTGTTGCAACAGTTGATTTATATAAATGATATGAATAAAATTACCTTTGCTATTGCCTTAACTAATTTTACCGGTTCCTTTGGTACAAAGTGGAACCTGGCAATGGCGGCAACATGTATGGTAATAGCTCCCGGTATCGTAATATATCTGATAGGGCAGAAAAGCTTTGTAGAAGGCATAGTCCTTACCGGTCTGAAAACATGATATTAAGAGAAGGGGAACGATTTGATTATAACCGTTCCCTTTTTTTTGATTATGCAGTGATTGTGAAAATATCGGTTTCTCTGTTTTTAATGGCAGAAATCATATCATTTATATCTTTAAGGCGCCTTCTCAGTTGTATTCCTGAAACTCTGACCAGCTGATCCGAATGGGTGTCCGAACCTGCAACCTTAATCAGGTTATACATATCCGCATATTCATCTGCACATTGGTTTTCAAAATCGGTATTGCCTTCATTTATAGTTTCAACAGCATCTACCTTGCGGGGCAAAAGCCTGATCTTGGAGATATAGAAAGCCTCCCGAAAGGGATGAGCATGGACAATAAGCCCTCCGTCACTGCGCACAAGATCGCAGTAATCATTTACACTGAGGCTGAGCAGATCGGGATGGTTTAAAAGCCATTCCTTATCAAGCCCGAATGTTAGAAAATCTGTACCTTTGTAAGAATATTCCCAGCCGAAAAATACATCCAGACCTATTTTCCTGCCTTCTTTATAAGCATTTTCAAACCCTCTGCAGAAAAGCTCAATTCTGACTTCCCATGGGAGGTCTTTCGGTACGGTTGTGTTTCCGTTAAAAAAGTGATCTGTAACACAAATACCGGTAAAACCCAATCTTTTATAAAAATGCACAAGCTCTTTTGAAGATATCAAGCCGCATTTGCTTACTTCAGATGTATGAGTATGAATATCATATTTAAAAAATTGCATAATAAAAAAACCCCTCTGTAATGTTATACTAGGCAATCAATTGTTATTCTACCACTGGTTATGACTTTATAACAGCCTATTATTGGAACTTCCTTGAATCGCAGATATAAAAGCACCTACTGCTTTCTTCTGTATTCACTTGGTGAGCAGCCCTCCACTTTTTTAAATACTTTACTGAAGTAGAAGGCGTTATCAAAACCAAGACTGTTGGCTATTTCATATATTTTCATATTCTTTTCAGCCATTATCTTTTTTGCTTCCTTAATTTTTACATGGTTTACATATTCAATAAAGCCTAAGTCCGAGTATTTCTTAAATAAATGACTTAAATAGTTTGGGGTAATTCCAATAGCGGCAGCTACCTCATTCAAAGTTAGTTTTTCTGTATAGTTGTTTCTTATATATTTCTTTGCATTTAAAACAATCTGATTTTTGTAATCCTTCTTTTCCGAGACAAAGTATGCACATAAACCGTCAAAAAGCGTGTTAAGCCATTGCAATACCTGATCTGTGCTGTTTAATGTAAAAAGGCACCTATAGCTTTGAGGATTGTCCTTGAAAATATTGGAGACAAGTTCTTCACCATTCGGAAGCAGAGAAATTGACAGGTAAAGAATATTGCTGGCAGCATCCAGTGCCTGGATAAAATAAGAAGGATTTTCCCTGAACAGTTCCTGGATGGAAGAAAAAACATTTCTTAAACGGTGAGGATCATATTCTTCATATGCCGAGACTATGTCATTTTTAAATATGGAAATATTGAATATATTTTTAACCGGTTCTTTTATATCCTGTTCATCAAAAAAGCACAGAGGTGCATCTGGTGAAGACATGCTGAAGATCTGTCTGGAATCCTGAAAAGAGGCGGAAATATCCAAAGGACTTTCCACCAGACGCCCAACCGAGCCATGTATTGATGCACCGTAGTAATTTTGAAGCATCACAGTCGTATTTTTAACTGAATTACGTATTAAATTGCAATAATCGGATAATTTATCTTCGGGAAGTAAAAATATAATTGAAAAATGACGGATGTCAAGTGCGGTAATATAACAGCTTATATATTTAGGTAACAGCGTTTTCACCATTTGCAGCGTGCTGGAAAAGAAGTTAAGCTGTTGTTTTGCGTCCATAGCATCGGATTTTGAGTTGGTTATTTCCATGTATGAGGCGAGGTAGCCTGCTGCTTCAAAACCCAATGAAAGAGTCTGCGCCTGCAGGCGGAATTGCTCTTCATTTTCAAACAGGTTATGCAAAAGCATAATAAAAAAACGCTCGTGAAATAAAAGGGTTTCGGCTGGAACCGATTGGAGCTGATATTGTGAACTTCGCGTTACTTCATGCAAAATATCAAGGGCAGTATGTATGCTAGCCTTAAGATTTTCTCCGGTTAATTCAAATTTCACCAGGTACTCTATTGCATGCAGAGACAGAGCCTCTTTTGCCAGGTGGAATTCCTCGTAACTTGTAAGCACAATAAACAGAGGCAGGCGCCCATATTTTTTCTGGCATTGTCTCATTAGTTCAAGACCGTCCATAATAGGCATTTTAATGTCGGTTATAACAATCTGTGGAGAGTATTTTTCAATTAAATTCAGCGCATCCCTTCCGTTAGAGGCTGTCCCGCATATTTCAATACCAAGCTCTGCCCAGTCCAGCATGGATTTTATCCCTATCTGTACCAATGGCTCATCATCTACAATTAATAAACGAATCATTGTAAGAACAAAATCCTTTCCGATTAATTTTAAAATATCCTGTAAAAAAACGCAATTTTATTTAATACAGGTATCAGACGCAGGTTCTGCCCGGCAGGGTTTATCGGGGAGAAGGATGGTTACGGTTGTAAAGCTGCCTGTTTTACTTCTGATTGATAACCCGTAATTATCGCCAAATTCAAGTTGAATCCTGTTATGTACATTGGAAATTCCAATTTTCTTAAAAAAACTTGATTCACTGCTTACTTTTTCAGAAAGCAAAGATTTTATCATTTCCCCGTCCATGCCAATGCCATCATCGGTAATATCAATCTGCAGATCGTCCGAGCTGTTTCTGAATATATGAATTCTTATTGTCCCTGCAGAGCCTTTGGGTTCAATGCCATGAAAAATGGCATTTTCAACGATTGGTTGTAAGGTAAACCTTAAAATACCACAGCAAAGAAGTTCTTCATTGTCGATTTTAATATCAATGGTGATTGCTCCGCCGTATCGATATTTCATAATTGTGTAATAATCCATAAGTAAGCTTAATTCTTCGGAAAGAGGAACAAACTGTCTTGTTCCTTTTGATATATTTTTCAATAGCCTTGATAACGCCGTTGTCATTTCAGCAATACCGGGGACGTTTTGGATGGTTGCCATCCATTTTATCGACATAAGTGTGTTGTAGAGAAAATGCGGATTAATCTGGCTTTGCAACATCTGGTATTCGTAGTCTCTTTTTTGCTTCTCCATTTCCAGCCTGCTGTGCATTAAATTGTTAATGCTTTCAGCCAGTTTGTTAATTCCTTTGCCGATTTCCCCAAATTCATTATCCCACTCAATTGTAATATCCCTGGAAAAATCGCCGTTTGCTATTTTGGCCATGGTGCCCTTTAATTTGATAACCGGTGTATTTACCATTTTGTTCAGAAACAGTGACATAAGAAAACCTGCCAGAACAATAATTAAACAGATTATAATAAGGATGGCAACGAAAAATTTAGTTTGTGAGACAAGCTCCATAGCATTAATTTCCAGAGTTATATAACAACCTGCGGTATTAAGCGGGCGCGTAACATAAAATGTATTCTGTTCGTACCTTGTATTTATCAGTGTGTCGTCATAAAGGGCGGAAATATTGTCATTGCCGTTTTGTTCAAAAAATTCCGGTCTGTAATCTGTTGGCACGAATGCCCCGTCCCTGTATAAATAAGTATTTTTCGACAAAGTAAGATATAAGGATTCCCCGTTACTGTGATGATACATATCAATGGCATCTGAAAAAAGGCTGGGGGATATGCAGATAAATACCCAACCCGAAATGGTAGAGTCATAGAGACTGTAAATTGGGCGGATGAGCGGGAGTACGGTAAGTTCGTTCCTGATTTTGAAAGGATCGTACACGAACCCCATATCAAAAGTATAGGGTTTGCTTTTCAGCGCAGCCTCAAAATAGTCCAGATTATCAACAACATCAAAGACATCTGTAACACCCGAGTGGCGGATTAGAACAATCTGGACAAACTCTTTTCTGTTACTTGCGACCAGGACCCTTTGAATATATTCCGACGAATCATTTGTGTTATACTGTTCGTTCAGGTATTCGTAAACTGTTATTTTTTGCTTTGCTGTTCTTGAACCGTATAAAGAAAATTCACCAATGGTACTGTTTGCCTGGCACCATTCTGCGAGAGAAAAAATGTTTTTCAGATCATTGTTGATGGTATCTGCAATAACCTGCAGGCTAAGTTCTGATGACTGTATAAGATTATTTCGCATATAATCATGATATACCCTGTAACTGATACCGGCAATAAAGGATGATAAAATAAATGAAAACAAAAGAGTTGAGATAATTATTTTACCCTTAATGGTTCTAATAAGCGGCCTCATTAATCTATCCTCAACAATCCCCCTTAAATATAACTAGGCTCAAAGATGGGTTCTGTATAACTTTTAAAAGTATTATAACACAAAAAAATA
>Ga0209537_1001354_pt1 | contig 27868 bp, 18 predicted proteins | sample BioPla4DNA1_FD_187698 | JGI IMG/M metagenome (GOLD analysis project Ga0209537, IMG submission 187698) | Biogas fermentation microbial communities from Germany - Plant 4 DNA1 (SPAdes) (version 2) | ecosystem: Engineered > Bioreactor > Anaerobic > Digestate | place: Bielefeld, North...
GATTGCATTTATACCCTAATCCTTGTAGTAATAGTCTGTTCTATTCTTTCTTTTATTTTATTATATATTCTTAATTCTTCATCTTCACTCTCCAAAACTACAACTACAGCATATTTTTGAGGTTGATTTGACCAATTCATTTTTGAGTTTACCACTAAATATAAATTATCATTATTATTAAAATTTATATCTCTAGAAAATTCATAAACAGATTTTTGTAGTGTGCCTGCACTTCTTAAATTAGAACCAGGTTCTAAAGAACACACATATTTATCATCTATTAAAAACGGTTCATCTTTACCCTTTTGCGATTCATATGCTTTTATTACCTCATCTATATTTACACCTTTTATAAGCCTATATTCCATTGAAACCCCTATATAATCCAATCTTGTATTTCTAACTGGAGGATTAAATGCAAGAGATATAATTACCCTCTTCCTACCCGCTGCTTGTCTAAATTCTTTTGGTAATGGAATTTCAAATATATGCATATTATCAGGTTTTATCTTTTCATCATCGGATTTCATATCCGCTATAAGCACTACCCTATTCTCAAATGAATCTAAACATTTATCAATATTAGGGTATCCATAACCAACACTATAATATAAAACCTTATTAAAATTATTTCTGTTTTGGTGCAGAAACTCTTTTCCCAATTCATTTTCACTATTTACTACATTTTGGACTTGTTGTATTATTTCTTCTGGAATAGCCGCAGAACTTGCTACTATACACCTCAATAGATTATTAGATGCATCTGGATACCTATTTAAAATGCGGCCAAGTATATGAGAAATATATGGTGCAGCATAACTTGTCCCAATATTCCAAGTAAATAATCCTTCATTATCATTGTTAAACAACAATTTGGATATTCCTATATTTTTAGTAGGTTCATATCTATCAGAGAAATAAATTTCTACTCCCCTATCACCACCATAAGCAATAAAATCTGGCTTTATTGCATTCATAACTCCAGGGCCTATCCGGGTTATGCTTGATATTTCGTTTTTTCTAGTAATATTTAATTTAGTTAGTCTTTCAGGCGAGTTAATAATTTCATCGGATATTGAAATTGCACCTACAGTTATTGAACTAGCAGAATTTGCTGGTTCAATTAGTTTGCATTCTTTCATTTTATAAAAATAGTTCGGATAAGTTTCTTTTATATTTTTGTAATCATCATATAATTCATATGTAAAATTTCCAGTTGATACAACAAAAACAATATCGTATTTATTTTGTAACTCGTCTAAAACACAAGCCCAAGCCTTTGGTTTACCACCATTAAAAATATATTTACTATCTCCTTGTGATAAATTATATATTCTACAACCATACCCATTATAGAAATATTCTACTATATCTTGCATCTGATTAGGAATTAGTTTTTCATAGAAATTCGTATATTTACTGTATGTCATCTTAAGATAAGGGTGTTGCTCTTTTTGAAAATATGATAGTAATTCTTCAAAGGTAATTTCTTTATCACAAAATAACAATATTGCATCATTTATATTTGGAGATAAATCTCCTAATTCACTTTTTATTTCCTTAATCCATAAATCTAATGTGTCTTTATATCCGCCATCATGTATCTTCGCATTGAAGAGAAAAATTTCTGGAACAAAATCATCATTATATTGAAAGTCTCCATATTCACAAATTGATGCAACTGCTGTTCCATGTCCGTTATAGTCATTTGAATTGTCTATATAATCATCAGAACAATAAAATGTCTTAGAATCGCCAATTACTCCTCTAAACAATGGATGTTGCATAAAAATGCCACTATCAATAACACATATAGAACTTGACTTGCCTGGTTTTAAGTTACTAGTGTCAAAGTTTATATCATCTATAGACATTTCTTTTACTTCTTTAATCTTTTGATATTGAATATAAAACTTTGGTATATTCTCTACTTTATAAATAAGGGGATGCTCTAATATCTTCTCTAATATATCATTATTTAATTGAACCCTTGCTACTACAACGGATTCCCCAACATAAGTATCACAAGTCCTTGCACCGTTCGCAGATATAAACTTTTTAAACTCTTCCATTTTCTCTTTAGACTTGTCTACTGTATCAAAAACCCACAAATAACAATCTATGTAGTCTCCATTATTTAAATCTTCTAATATGACATTATCTCCTACTCTATCTTCTCTCGACCATCCACTTATACTTTTTATAATAGAGAACAAATCTTCATGTTGTATTTTAGTTTTAGCAATTATTCCTTTTTTGTAATTTTCTAATGCCTCCTTAAAATTAGCAAGTTTCAAGTCATCTGAGAATAACACTTGTATCTCTTTAGTTTCTTTGTTTATAATTTTAACGCCAAAATATTCTAACTTATCTTCATCTTTCTCTTGTAAAGTATATCCTGGTTCTAATTCTAATTTCATCACTAAGTAGGGCTGAAATTCAAACTTTTCACTTTTATCCAAAGTGTTTTTAATTTGAGCATCTAATGCGTTCTTAAGAAAGTCTGCTTGTTCAACATTATACTTTGTAGGCGGTGGAGCCCCATATCCACGTTTCTTTTTTCTTTCCCTATCTTCAATATTTACCTTAGTAAATCTTATATGATCCATTTTTCATCACCCTATTAAAACAATTCATAACAATAAATTAACCCATTGATTTTTTTATCAATTCCCGTCTATCTCTTTCTTTTAGGATTATTTTTTCAAATAATGAATCATTAATTGTGTCCAAACCATTTAATACCATTTTTTTAATAGACTCATAACATATTCTTTCTATATCGGCATATGATAATCCAACTAGATTATTTAAATGACGTTCAATATTCAACTCTTTATGATAATAATTTCTAAGTTTTAATCTAATAAATTTCTCAATATCATCCTCTTTAGGCATACCAAAATATACTACTTCATCAAATCTTCTCCAAAGTGCTTTGTCAATTATAGTTTCGTAGTTAGTTGCAGCAATTACCATAGTGTTCTTAGAAAAATTATCCAATAACTGTAAGAAACTATTTACAACTCTTTTTAGTTCTCCATGTTCTGAATCAATTGATCTACTTTTACCTATTGAATCAAATTCATCGAAAAATAACACCCATTCTCCTTCTTTGGCAAAATCAAATACCTTTCTTAAATTAGTTGCAGTTTCACCTAAATATGATGATATAATACTATCAAATCTAGTATATAACAGCGGTAACTGTAATTCATTTGCTATTGACTCTGCTGTAACAGTTTTGCCGCATCCTGGTGGCCCACAAAATAAAATCTTAGTTTTTGGGTTTAATTTATATGTTTGAAGTAGTTCTTTTTGCTTAAATTCTAAAATTATATCTTTAATTTTCTCTTTATTATCAGAGGTGAGAATAATATCATCTAATAAAACTTTAGAAAACTTCATTTCTAGGAGTTGAAAGCCCGTTTCTTTATCTGTGGGCAATTGTCTGTTATTTATATTTCTGCTTTTATATATTGATAGAGTACAATTATCATCAAACAAAATTCTAGATAATTTGTCAGCAAGCAAGTAATGATTTTTTTTCTTTTCTTCCTCTATAATATCGTACGCCACTTTAGAAAACTCAACTTGATTATTTTCCTTAAAAGCCTTAAACAATTTTTCTAGATTTTCTCCTGACGCCATTACTCTCACCCCTTTCTTAGAAAATATGATTGTTTTTTCTTATGCAGTAATAAAAATAAATAATCTTCAATATCATTATGCCATCTTCTTACAAATATATAACCTAGCATCTACCTTATTAAGCAGACATCAGCAGTTTTTCTTAATAAATTAAATATACATTTATTTATTTGTTTATTAATAGGACATCATTTTCAATAAGCCCCACTAATATTTAGTATCGACTTATCTTTTAAAATATTATATAATATTTATTTATATTTCGCTACATAAAAATATGCTATGTTTTAAGCAATAGCATACTTTTATTCTATCTTATAATTGGTTAATTTTATTTCTCATTGATTCCCTACTCGGGTTTAAATAAAGAAGTGTAGTATGAACATTGCTATGGCCTGCTAAATAGGCAACCTCATGAACCGATAACCCACCCTCCAAAGCAATTGTGCAGAAAAAATGCCGCAATGTATGAGGAGTGATCTTGTCGCTATACTTATTGAAAATCTTATTAATTGTTGACCTATGAATCATCTTACCATTACTATTCGTGAATAAATATGGACTATCACTTTCTCTCACTCTCAGGTACTCTCTTATACTATTAATAATCTTATCATTTAAAAAAACAACCCTGTCTTTATCTCCTTTACCCCTAACCTTTAACTCCCCAACTGTTAAATTGAAGTCTGTTAATTGAATATTAAGTGCTTCACTAATTCTTAATCCTGCATATGCTAACAATGTCGCTAAACAATAAATATCCCGGTGCCCATTCTCTAATAGTTGTTGTCTAAACGCATCTACTTCCTGTTTAGTTATAATCGAAGGGTTTGCATATGTCTGCTGAATCTTAATATTATCCTTCTTTGAAACTACTTGGTTCTGTTGTATTCCATTCTCAACCAAGAATTCATTATACTTTATTAATGCACTAATCTTGCAATTTATTGTTCTTCCAGTATCTTTCTTTATGTTTCGAAGATAACTGATATAATCTAAGATGTTTTCTCGGTATAGCACCAAACATTCTCTGCCAAAGGACTCCAAATACCATTGGTAATAACCTTTAATATGCAAATAATAACTATTAATAGTGTTTTTACTTTTTCTTTGCAATGTTAAATACTCTCTAAATTCCTCTAACAAAATTTCACCTCCATAAATTATGTTGCCAATCATACTTCTAAATTCCCGTAAATTATGTTGAATTTACATATTGATGTTACCGCTTTTTGCACCTATAGTCAGGGCCTTCAGCAGCATAATTTATATTATGTTGAAGTCCATATACTAATAAGTGATGCATAATAAATGCCGGTATTCCCGGCATTTATTATCAATTTATCTTCATATTTAAAATGGTATATCTTCCTCCTCAGGATTAGAACTAACATTCAAACTGAAAAAATCCAAACTATCTTTTTCTAAATCCGTTTCTTCATTTGTATAGCATCCAAACCTTCTTGAGTGATTTATTAGTCTAATATCATTAATAAGTATTTCTATTAATTTTTCAATATCAACCCTGCTATTAATTTGGTATTGTTCTATTTGAAATACGGTTTCATCATTTCGCTTTTGCACTTGTCTAAGCACACATCCATTCTCTACCCATAAATTACAGTAATACTTCCCAAAAATTTGCTCAATATAATATCTAAAGCAACTGCACCCATCTTTATAATACTTGATATAATTCTGTATGAAATCTTCCACAAATTCTCTTGTTTCCTTGCGTGCATCTATTCCATAGTCATCAAATTTTTCTCCTAAACTATTAATCGGACATACATAACAGTCAGAGTGACAATATTTTTCTTCATAACAACCATATCTCGCAATGTCTTCTCCTAATGATGGAAAACCCCTAACTATAAGAAAAGAATTAATTTCTTTAATAATATCATTCACTTGAACTGAATTATGATTACCTATTTCCTTTTTCAATGATCCTATGGTTTTATCAATTATATCATCAAAATTATGTCCCTCTTGTTTGACCTTTGCTTTTACTACTTCTAACTTTTCAATTGCTTGCTGAATAGTATAATTAGACATCATTACTTCTTTGTAAAGAGCCGTATATAATTCTTTGTACCACAATATATGTTCTATGACTTCATCAACTGGCTCGATAGCAATAGCAAGGCTTATATTGCTACTTTCCTCTTTTATAACTGGAACTGAGCGTGGATCATAACTGTTACTGATAAAAACCTCTCGCATATTATTATCCTCACCGTCTAATTTAAAATTGTATATACCTGTATAAGCATATTCTTCTAAATCCTTTATAAATTTTAAAACATCTGACTTATTTTCAATTTTATAAACTTTTGAATTTTCACACATTATCTTGGCCTCCTTTTCCTTTAAAAGGTTTTTCACAGCAACCTTTATATATTTCTACCATACATTACAGCATAGTTAATTAATCGTATATCCGGCTCTAATGCTTCAATAAAACTTGATAGGTCCTCAGCATTGTCTAGTTGATAGTCTTCTACAAATAAAACTCTTCAACATATTACTTTAGTGTCAATTTGATACTTCCTTCTTCTTTAACTCTGCTTATTTTATAAATCTTGGACGATTTTAAACCCGAGGTGTTTGCTGCTTAAAATGTAGGGAATATATCCGTGGTCGAGTGGATCAAAATTTTGAAAAAATCTCACATCTCTAAAATAGTTAAATACAGGTCTACCCTCACCAATGAATGTAAATATTTCTCCGTCAATAATTTCTTTTTTCTCTGTAAAGGTAAGCATTACTGCATTATTTATGTTTTTATCTAGAAAACTCATCTTCAGTGGGGTAATAGAGTCTTTTTCCGTAAACCTGATTATAAATGGCTCCTTTTGTATGCTCATTATTACTTGATCATTAGGATTTTCAGGATTAACAAAGTGTGTTATAAAAACTCCATGGATATAATTAGGGTCAAATCCGTAACTCTTACTCTTAAATAGCATCACACATATTTGAGGCATTTCTGCACCTGTTTCTTGTACTGCCTTAAAAATTACTTTTATATAGTCTTTTTTAAGTCGTCTTATAATTTCGTTTAAGTCCTCTAAATCATTTACATACATTTCTGGAATATTAAATTGCTTTATATTTTTCTTTCTTGATTTTCTTTTTTTATTTTTCGCCATTATATTATGTTTATGTTAATCGAAAAGTTCCCACAATATTAATTGAAAATTCCCCCACTTCAAGAAATAGTTGTACTATTGCAATTCCAGTAGAGTTTACATGGAGAAGCAGGTATGGTAGCCTATTGTAATTGGCAAAGCCTTTTATTTGCTAGTTCGCCGTCAAGGCATATATACCATACCTGCAGAGGCTCCATGTCAACTCGTTATTTCATATTCCATATTTGTTATTTTTTACTGGGAAATTTTCGATTAAAAAATGGGGGATTTTTCAATTGTGAAATACAATATAACGCCTCCTAAATTTCATTTTTGTGAATTCCAAATTTATAAATTGTTAAATTATTTATATTTTTATTCGCCTTCTTCACTTTTACTTTTTTCACAAATCTAACACATAAGTAATAGCCAACTCTATCAAATTCAATGACACGACATTTAATTATTAACTTAATTTAAAGGGATAGTATCCTAATTCTAAACATACTATTTATTTACTCTGTTTATTAAAATGTTCAATTATTTCTTCAGGGTTAATATCAACTATTTTACCATCTATCACTTTGTAGTATTGTCTACCTTTCCATGGAATGTTTGCTTCATAGAAATATCCATCTTTTAATTCATAATAATTTTGACCAGTTTTCCCACTATATGAACGCTCCTTTTTATATGCAACCAAAAACTCTCTTTTGAAATTGTATTTTGAACATAATCCGGTTATTTTGGCTACCCAAGCCTTACCACCACTAGGCTGATGATTTATTTTGAGAATAATCATAAGTATACCTCCTAACATATCAACACAACACCATAGTTGAATTTTAAATTTTATAAACTAATACTTCTGACAAATAATTTAATTAAATCTCTTGCAACTTTCAAATTATTAACACTTTCAAAATATGTTTCCTATAAGTTTCTGTATAAACGAATTACCAGTTACTAAATATTAAGGGCCCTTAAATTTTACAATAAAATTTTATCGTAAGATTTTATTAATTGTAAACTATTACCAACTAAAGTTTTTTGTGTGAATTTCGTAGATAAAAATCCCAATGCATTCCCATCACTGGCTTTGAGGGTAATTTAAAAATACAAAAGTTTTTTCAGATTATTTTTCATTTCAACTTATATTTTAGTAATATTTTACATATTTTCTTCATCTTCTCATATTTATAGGGTAAAAAGATGAAAAAGTTACCCTATAAATTCATCTTTTTTGTGTAGACAAATCAGATTTTAAGTTATCTGACAAGTATTTTTTTGATTATTGGCAAAAAAATAATAGCCGGAGGGATATCCGACTATTCAACTTAACTCTTTCCGCATAATTAATTTTTGATATACAACAATAAGGTTATCTAATTCTCTGCTGAGCACCTGCACTTCATCTGAAGTCAAATTTCTCTCACTCAATAAATTTTCAAGTTTCGTTCGTACCATATTAATTTCACATTTTACAATTTCTATCTTTTGATTATTCACCATACCCCTCCCATCTAAATGATGATGACCAGTATACTACATCAGTAAAAAATTGTCAGGTCCGACAACTAAAAACATTCTCTTTATAGACAAAAAAATAAACGGTGTTAATCCGTCTAATTCTACATAACGATTAAATAAAGAATAATTGATTTTATATCTTATGAGTTCATAAATAATCTATTTTACTTTACTGGATTCAACCCTAATATATTCATTTTCAAAGATTAGAGTATCTTTGCCTTTTATTTCATAATCAAAAATCATGGAAGTTGACCCTTCCCGCATCAGTTTTATTACATTGTCCTCTGTAACCTCATACTCAAACGGAAAGGCTGCTATCTTAACAGTTTTACCGTCAATAAACCGTATTGTATCTCCAACACTAATAATTGTTTTATAGGCAAGCGCGTAAATATCGTCTGTTTTCGATTCCGTCTTAGTAACCTCCCATTCCCCTTTTAATTTTACAGAAGAACCTTCAAATTTAGGAGTAGAGTCTCCTTTGATAATTTCTAATATATCTTTTTCTATAGATTCTTTATAACTTGCGGTAAATCCCTGATACATTTTTTTTATTATACCGTCCTTAAAGATAAGCCATGTTTGCGGAAAATATTCCACGGAGTGTTTCTCAAGCAGTGCCTTAGCCTCTGTCTTTTTAGCATCTATAAAATAAAATTTCACCTTATCTTCATATTTTTTTCTTAAAGAAGCCAAGACAGGCTGCTCTTTCTTAGACATCTTGGAATCATCATAGATAAAAACAACTTTCGGCATTCCTATCTCTTCATCAATATTATAATTGGTATCTGATTCAAAACTGCTCGAACATCCGGTCGCTAAAATCAATAATCCGCTCATTATAAGTATTGTTGCAAACATCATCATTATTACTGATTTTCTTATCTTATTCATCGTCATTATGCCTCCCTAGATATATTTTTTTCCCTTATGTATCTTTACATTTCCAAGACTTACACCTCTGCTTAGCATCAAATTCATTAGTTCTTCTTTCAAATCAGGATCAATATTTTCAGCATTGTTGATTAAAGTAAAGCCAGCCCTTAGTGTATTCCATAAATCGGGATAATTGATTATTTTCATTTTTCTTACTAATTTCGTGTAATCTTTAACCTGTTCATTTGTTATACCCTTCTCAAAACTACGAGTCATGAATTTTACCTTTAAAAAGACTGACCAAAATGAAATACCATAGATAATGCCGAAAACAAAAACACAAAAGATTATTAACTGTAACAAAGAACGACTTAAAAACATATGCTCTCCCCTTTATATTTTTTTATTTAAAGTTTCTAATTATCAGAAACTTTATTGCTGCTTCAATCGTCAATTAATTATAAACAAAACATTTTTTCATACATATGACTTGTCCAACGACTATTTACCTAAGTCTTACACATCTTTAGATTGTATGTTTAGAATTGATTTAATATCTTCCACATATTTTCCACCAGATCTTTCTCCATATAAAATCATACTTAAATATACATCAGATGTGCCTATCTTTTCTGCTAATTTCTTTTGGGTCATATTTAACTCTATCAATCTTTCTTTGACTTTCTCTCCAAAGGGAGTTAGTCTTCTTTTTTTCATCCGCTATCCCATCCCTCCTTTAAAAATAAATATTCTCGTATATCCGATATTTATGGTACAATAATTACAATATTAATGATTAAACATTAATCATATTACTATAATATCTCTGATATCAGATATTGTCAAGAAAATTTTTACAAATTATTTCTGATATTAGAGAATATTTTGGAGGTGATATTATGAATACGATTGGTCAACGAATACGCTATGCACGGAAAATGAATAAACTTTCTCTAACAGATGTAAAAGAAATAACAGGCCTGTCTACAGGAAACTTAAGTGAGTTAGAAAATGACAAGTTTATGCCGTCAGCAAATGCACTTATATCTTTTAAAAAAGTGTTTAATGTCTCCATCGACTGGATTCTTACTGGGGAGCCGCCTATGACACCATCCAGTGGTGAAAATATTAAGAAAATCCCTGAACGGTTTAATTTAAATGACGAAGAAAAGGAACTAATTGAGGCTTATCGGTCATTGGATGAGGAAAGAAGACGGGATATACAAGGCTTTATACATGTGGTTACCCAGCAAAAACCTTCTAAACAGGAAAAAGATAATAAATAACAACAGAGGTTTTATTTTTTGGCTCAAATGATTAATTTTTAATCATTTTACATATGGTTCTCAAAATTTAAAGCCGGCTAAAAAACCGGCTTATTTTTGTTGCTGTTTGATACCCTATGTAAAAAAATACCTCTAATCCCCGAAAAAGACAATTTGCTTTTCAAAGTCTGATATCGCGCTGCATATGTCCTTAATTCTTTTGTCTAAATAGTTTTTGTACCATTTCCGTTTTTTTCTAACATTATCAATAAATAAATCCTTAATATATAGATAAATATAACTTACCGCACTTTTTACACTTCACTATGCATCTTTGGTTTTTTTGTTCATTTTTAAAATAATCCGCATCTATTGGTTCGATTGCAACTACCTCTCCTAGCGTTTCGCCGCAACATTTATCAACGGCTGTACTTTATAAGATATCTTCTCAACTAATGTTACAAAATTAGATATACTTATTCCTACAAATATTTTATGTAATAAATGCATTCACAAAATTACATTTTACATACAAACTGATTTAAGGCTAAAAATGTTAGAAATTATGGCTTAGTAAAAGGGGCCATAATTTCTAACAATCCTATCATAGCGTATTAATTACATTATAGTCCTAAATACAAGTTAAAGAATTCTTTAACTTGTTGATTAACTAGTTTTAAGTATCCATTCTCTATCTTAACTATTTCCATTTCAACTAAACAGTTAACAATTTCTTCTAATCTCTCTTGATTTACCCCTTTTATATCATTTGTAGGATATTCCGTGTCCCCATGACATACTAGATGGCTAACCACTAATAAATGCGGATATGCCAAAGTTTTAATAAACTTTGTACCATAATGAGTGTTATAAAAAATTGCTTCAAACAAGCCTAAATCTTGAACTTTTTTATCATCTCCGTCAAATCCAGAAATTTTCTTTATAGCCTTTACTTTATCCATATCAGTATCATTCCCGTGCAGAATTTTAGTCTCTAAAGAACCATGAACTTCAGGTGGATAATGTGAAGGATACTGTGAAGACAACCACATTGCTAACCCATATGCTCGGCATTCCAATACTAAATCAGTAATTGCCTCACTATTTTTAGCATCTAAAATCCTATGAGCCTCGTCAAAAACAAAAACATTTTTTAGTTTTTGCGAATGAGATAATGTATTTAAGTATTGATGAGAACTTTCAACAATAAGTCTTGCAATAGCATTTTTTACCTCATCATTTTGTATTTGGCTTAAATTAAATACATAAGAATCTGAAAGAAGATCTTTTAATGAATTATCCCTATATTTTTCTGTAAATAGATTCAATCCAAAAAATGGTTCTATTCTATTATACGCTTTTATATCAGACTCTTTAAGTATATCTTTAATTTCATTAAAAATTGGAAATGATAGATTTTCCACAAAATCCAAGATTCCATCATTCTTTATTCCATGCTTATCAAACACATCTTTTATTGCTTGCTTTACATTGCTTTCCTGCTGCGGGCCAAATGTATTTAATGATTTCCCAAATACACTTACAATAGCATTTATATGCATACCAATATTATAATACTTATCGCCATGATCTTCTTTTAATGGCGGAATCAATGGATTGTATGGTATACCATATCTTTCAAGATTTACATATTTAAAACTTCCCATTTCAAAAAATGTTGGATCATTAGAAAAATCGTTTTTGAAATCAAAAATCAAAAAATGTACGCCCTGTTTCCTTAATTGCATAATCATAGATTTCAATAATTGAGTTTTTCCTTTACCAGAACTCCCTGTAATCATCACATTCATATTGGCTAAATTTTTTCCCGGTCTCTTAGGATCATAGTACACCAACCTATTACCAATACTATCCAAAACACCCAACAACACTTTTACATCTGTTTTGGGTTGATTTTTATTAGGTATGTTGCTAGTATTCTGTGTGCTAGTATCATCTATATTTGGTTTCTTATTTACTTCAGATAAAGCAACCGTGTTTGTATCTTTATTTTCTGCCTTAGGATTTTCTCCCTTGTCTTCATTTTTATCAATTGTTTCCTCATAATGCTTTCTAGATACATTAGAAATATCTTCGGAGTCTTTTTCTATTCCAGAATAATTTAGTAGTTCCATTATATTTTCATATGCTATAACCTTATTTTCTAATAAATCTTTAAATTTATCATGCTTAATAGCAAAATATTGATTTTTTAAAGCATGATTACTCAATTCTTCAATAGAATTATCATTATTATTAATATTAATTAATATTCCATCTGCCACAATGACATTAGATTGCTGGTTATTAATCAACTGTACTAACACTTTTAAATCTTCAGTAAAACTGTCATCAACATTTGCAGTACCTTCGACACTTAACGAAAGTCCTAAATAACTTCGATCAAATAATAAATACTTATTTCTATTGTATATTAACCAACTAATAATTTCTTTTGCTCGAATTTGGTAAATAGTTCTATACTTTGGGTTAAAAACTTTTTTTAGCAACCTATTTGTTTGCTTTAATTGTTCAAACCCTAACTTAACATATTCAATATTAGAAGAATTCTTAACCTCAACCAATTTTATTTGGATATTAACTGTTTCATTATCCAAATCAGATAGTCGTTTTGGAAACGATATTATGGCTAAATCATCGCAATATTTATTTTGTGCTTCATTTGCAAAGCGGTTTAAACCTCTATAATACTGAGGCGCCACTCCCATAATTTCTTCAATGCTTATAATTAAGTGCCAATAGTTTTCGTCATTTACTAACTGACTTTTCAATAACCTAAAAGCAGCAAGTGTACCTAACATGCCTAGTATTTGGGCTGAATTATTTTTTGAAGTTAATAAATGCAGTAACCAAAATCCATTAAGTAAATTTATATCTTTAAATATCGCATCTAGACATACTTGATCTATGTTATCCAAAAAATCTTCTAATGCTACTTTAAAAAGTAACTCAAACGGCTCTCTTTGATTTGTTATTGTTAAATACTTTACGCCTAAGTTATTAAATTCACTATTATAATTAGAATAATCTATTAAAAAAGGTATCTCATTATCTTGCAATATATCCTCATTAAAGATGTCTAAGTCAATTTCATTATCCAAAAAAGTTATAAGAAAAGATTTATCATAATATTGTGTCGGAATATTATCTAAATTTACTTTTGTCAATCTTAATGGATGATTATTTCCCTGTATATTGTCTGATAGACATTGCACAAAATACTTATTGATATTTTGTAGAACCCTAGACATTAGCGAACTATTTCCTAAACTCATAGAGTAATTATTGTAGTTAACATAAGATATCACATTTTGGCTATAAAATGCCTTTCTCAATGGGGAACACTTAAGTCCATTACAAAAATATGTATTATAGTAAAATGTTTCTTCCTCATGCATATTCCTTACACTCACATTAGACATAAAAAGGTCTTTTACAAAAAGCACATGGAAAAACAATGACTCATTGTTAATAATGTCATCTTCATATATCTTACTATACGATACTCTTTTAACAAATAATTCTTGGTTTTTAATATAATAATTTTCATCAAAAACATTATCAAAAGCGTTAAACCCCTTCTTCTCAATTCTGTCTTTATATATTAATGAGATATGAAATCTAGGTTTAACTCCTTCTTCGCTATCTTTACTTGAGATTTCAAGTTTTTGTAAAAAAGTGGATATTCCATCAACAATAAAATTAGCATTACCAGAATTAATTACTCCTATATGAATTACTTTATCTTTCTGATTAAATAAACTAGGATATATCTCCTTAAGTTGCATCAATTTATTACAAACTATTTTATCTAAGTATTTCTCCTTAACAATTATGCTATTTAGTGCTTGCTTATTTTCCGGTACATATAATAACCAGTTAAATATAGGAGGCTTTTTTGAAATATACCATTGTCCATCCGAACTAATAAATTTAAATATTTCTGAGTTATCAATTTCTTCTTCAAAAATCTTTTTTAGTTCTTTTAATTCATCTTTTGAAATCCTTGAACTATTATTTTCAAAGATATCAAAAAACATCTCTAAGATATTATACTCAAAAGCAAGATTCACAACCGAAAAAGGTGTAAACAACCTATAATTCTTAAATTCAATTATGTCAAACTTTATAACATAGTTTTTATTATTAATTAAATTGCTATAATAATTTAAATATTTCTTTATTGCATTATGGTACTCATGAAACTTTTCAATATTCTTTCTACTTTTATCTGTAAATATTGTTTTATACGCTTTAAGAACATTTGCTCTTAACTCAATTAATCTGTTTATTTCCTCATCATTAGGAGCAAAATATGTCTTTTCACTTATAGTCCCGTCTTCATTAATTAAGAAGTAATATTTATTAGGGTTTTCAATAATATACCTCAATAATTCATTTACCTCAATACTTTTAGATATTTCATGATCAAATTCTCTATCTACTATTGTTGTATAATTACTATTTTTATATTTATATTTTAGATATTCTCCTTCATCAAAAATAATATTATTAAGTACCTCTATCTTATCCTCATTTTCGTTATGTAATAAAAAATGATATATGCTTTTATAGTCTAATGTCTTACCCTCAATCTTATTTTTTACTATTATTTTAGTAAAGGACTTCCCTTTATGTTTTACATTGTATCGTATAGTTTTTATATCATTTGTATAATCTTCATCAATTAACTCATCAACCTCTATATCAACAAGAACAGTTTTTTTATCACCGTTAATATCTATTTCTGTAAATTCAAGGGTTTTATCGTTATTATAATCAAAGTTATCAATTTCAATAGTAGGATATATACTACTATTATCCCAGTGTATAGAATATTCATCTCCAGACGGTAATAAAACAGTATCATTATCAATCAGCAATATCTTAACAATAAATAGAGGTCTCTTTATACTTTTTTTATCGCAATTTATTAATACCGTTATTGAAGAATGTAAATTAGTTTCTATATCTACCTTAAATTGACCATTAACTATATCTCCAGTAGTAAATTTATTCTCTCTATTATCATAGAAGTAATGAAAAAATAAATCTTCGTTACTTGTTTGATAATCTTTTATAGCAAACTTAATATTGTTTAAGCCCTGTTTACACACACCACCTAATAATTTATTTTTCTTTTCCCTTGAAAACTCTTCAAACATCCCATTATTAGGGCAAATACTTAATTCAATTTTTTTAAATGATTGATTTACCTCAAATATTTTTTTCATTCTCTCTAGCGTTAATGATTTGAATTTATAATATTCAGAAGTAAAGAGTTCATCATTCCTAAAAATACCAATAAACTCTTCTTCAGTTACATCCGCTGGTAATTCACTTCGATTTATAGCCTTTATAACTTCTTTATAGAAATTAACACCCTTGCCTTCTAACTTATCCACACTCATTTGATAGAAATAGTCATAACTCTCTTGAATCTCATTTGCACTATCCACATAAAATAATGGCAACCGATATTTTTCGATTATTTCATTAACACCCTTATCCTGTTCATTAACAAGCCTTGCCAAGAAACTTATTCTGTCTAATTTATTAATTACATGACCTCTACTTCCTATAAAACAATCTACTAACTCATTAAACCAATCTGTAGTTGATACTCTTCTAAAATACCTTTTTAAATAATCGTTTTTCAAAACGCTGTTAATTATTTCCTTATTAGATGCAGTGTTTAGTGTTCCAATCGGATCTAAATCAAATATTATAATGACTGTATTTTCGTCTCTAATTTCATGGTCATCTCTTAACTTTCCTGCAAATCCTCTATTTCCTGCATTTTCTATTTCTGTTTCATTTTCTGAAACTAGGTAAGGTATAATTTTTATATTTTCATAATCATACACACATAAATCTAACTTATTAATTTCTTTTTTATTTCCATCTAATTTACTAATTAATTTTTTAAATACATTTCTCAGAAAAAACTCTTCACTAATTAATTCAAAATTCCCATTATTAAAGCACGGCTTATTATATTCTACACCTATAACATTATAGGCATTTGAAAAAATTAAGAAGTAGTCTTTGCCTTTAAAAGTATTTGTTAATCGCTTGCACTTCTCTAAAATTAAGTCAGCAGTTAACGAATATATCTCAGGAAACATTGCCTTACCCCCTTCATTAAATTCCTACAGTTTTTTTAATATATATACTTTCACCAGCATCGGATTTTTTCTCTAACATTCCTAAGTGAACTAACTGCTGTTCTATTTTCAATTTTTCTCTTTCAGAAGCATATATAAAACCTTTTTGCTTTATCTTATCCCAGAAATCATCTAGCAGCATTTTATTGTTTCCTTGACTTCCTATAATAATATTAGTTATGAATGTTAAAAACTTAGATGAAAATTCGAATTTATGTGATTTTCCAGAAGTTGAAATATTCAGGTAGCCACACCCCATCTTATTTCCTGCAAGTTTTATAAACACTCCATTCGTAGCATTTTCCCTTGTAGACGATTTTTTATTTGACTCTACTTTCTCATAGTATTCTTTAAAAATTATATATAAATAAGTAAAAATGTTTTCTTTATTCCAATCTATCTTTTCTATTTCCAAATAATCTTTAGTATTAGGAAAAATTTTATTTATCTCTTCATAAATTGTTCTTAACTTTTCTTTAAGCACTTTTACGAATTCTGTGTTACGATTTTTTATTAAATTTTTTATTTCTGTTAAATTTTGGGGTTCACTCTTATTATTCAAATCTTCAAATATTTCACATAGCACCGAGAAAGCAATAAACCGTGCATAACCATTAAAGAAGATATTTCCCTTAATCAGTTTAAATTGATCTGTAATCTCTCTTGCTTCTTTTGAATTATATCCTGTATATGAAGACTTAACTAATATTTTAGAATACAAAGGGCAATATTTTAACCCTTTACACTTTGAACAAATATCATCATTCGTAGAAACAAAGTTTCTTTCCTCTTGTTCAATGACAGTGTATATTCTTAACATATATGAGGAAAAATGAAAGTATAATAAATTTTGTATCCAATTAATCTTCTCAACCCTTGGTATTTTAAGTTTAAGAATAAACGCTAATTCTTTTTGAAATTGCATAGGTTGATGTTTACATATAAAATACTTGTCAACCTTTTTTTCAAGTTCACTTTTGGACCTTAACTTTGGAATATTATTAAGCATATTGCATTTTTTAATTCGGTCTATAATAAATTTTTCATAGTAGTTAAGATCAGTCTCATCACAGAATTGATCCCAAAATTCTTTTATTAACTGATAATTTAGAGAGCCATCTTCTTTAAGAAAAAAGACGAGTAAAAATTCTTCCCTAAACCCTTTATTATCTAACTTTGAATATTCTCCATCCCTTTTCTTATTAGATGTGTATAACTGAAAGGTACAGGGAATTAGAGTATGAAAAGGAACAGGTACTTTTGACCTCTCATTCTTTTTCTTCCCTTCAAGTTCAGTTATATAATAGTGCATAAAATTCTTTTTCAAATCATTATTTGATTTAAATTTCACACAAGCAAATAATGGTTCCCATTCCTTATTATTCACAGCATGAAATTTTACAGTACCTTTACTTTCACTTGTGCATAGGGTATCTCTTAAGAAATAATAAATAATTTTTTCGGGGGCATCTGCTGAAGTATTTTCTGGATAATAAATAGAATTTATGTACCCATTCCAACTTGTTCTTTTTCCCATAATAACACCTCATATTTCTCTAAATATATAGTTTAAACCAAACTCATCTTTTTCGAATACGGCATAGTTATTTTGAAAATCATAATAGATTTTCTTTTGATCTTTTAAATCAGGAAATATTTTGTTACCTATGAACTCAATATTATAATATTTATCAGCATCAAAACTTTTTATATTGTAACCATTATTACAAAGAACAAATAACTCATACATAGATAAATCTATCTCTATATGCTGTTCATTTAATTTGATGACCACAGAATTAGGGAAGTATGAAATACTTTCTAAATACTCACTATTAACTATGTATTTATTTCTACTCGGGGAGTTGGAAAGGTTCATTTCTAATTTTGTCAGCAACCTTCCTTTAGCCCTTGTAGAAAGAGATTCGATTTTAAAAAGTTTCTCTTGATTTTTGTTTATGCCAAATATATTTAATAATGCATTCAAACAATTCTTTAAAAACTTTTCATTATAGGTACCAGTGCCTTTTCCAATAAAATATCTTCTGTCTTCCAAAAGTGAATTAAAAAATTCAATAAAGTTTCTCTTATTAAATATCTGATTTGGATAGTTATATAAAATATCAGGAAATTCTGCACCGTTTTCACAATCCTTATAAAAGAAATAATAAAACCTTGAAAATTCAGAAATAAACTTATCCAAAGATGCTTCTTCATCTCTAATTGTAGATGCATCAAAAACAAATGCATTTTCGATAAATTTTACATTAATGAAATTATCAATAACAAAATCTTTAAGTTCATTTTTTAATTTATCTTTGAACTTAACCGGATCTGCATTTAAAAATAGTTTCTGTTTCTCAAATTTCTTATTATTCAGGTATCTTGGATCAAATACATAGGCATTTTCTTTGATAAACGCTAAAACAGCATTATCTGAAAGACTATCAAAGATAGTATTATAAAATAAAAATTGCGAAAAATTTTCTGGATTAGAATGTTTTATTATTTCACAAGGACTGATATCTTTATCGCGTATATCTTGATTTTTTTCCTTAATGTCTAGGTATTTTTCTTCTCCACCAGTAAGAATATTATATAAAAAGTCCCAAAGATTTCGTGGTGTTAAATGAACTTTATTATATAAAAATACTTTAAACAGTATATTTTCTAACTTATTGACAATAACATTATTCCTAATAGCAAGTAAGTTATAATATATAGGGCAACAATCACAAGTACAATTTCTGCATTCATCAACATCAATAAAATCATTAATCTTTGCAATCATTTGTTTAAAAAATGAATTATAGATATCAGATTCTAACTCTATATCTGATAGATTGCAAATGGTTAAACATCTCAAATCAAAATTACAAACTAGAACATTGTCTTTAAATATGTTTTCTGACAACTGTTTATGCTCAATATTTAACTCATTTAAAATCAATTCACCTAATTCTATGAAAAAATCTTTATAATCATCTGTTCCATCTTTAAGTGCTTGTGAATAGAAAAACTTTATCGCTATACCTGCATTCATGGCAATGATATATATTTTATTAGTATTATTCAAATAATCAGTAAAAAAATCTTTAAAATACCCTATTAACTTTTCGATTAAATCTTCCTGTTTTGAGTCTGTTTGCGTAGCATCTGCGTTAATATACAAATCATCATCATGAAAGCCTTTTTCTTTTAATTTATTTACTGTATGAAACAATGTCATTGACTTACCATCACCAGCATTTCCAGAAAGTACAACTAGTTTTGTCTCTTTATTCTCTTTTGCTTTTTCGCAATAGTTTAACAAAAAAGAATCAAAGTTTGTCTCAACATACAACTGCTGCTGTATCGGTAATAACTTCTCCTGTGAAACAACAGAGTTTTTAGAAGTTGCACGCAATGCAAACAACTTTGAAATATTATCCAATATCCCCACCTACCTCTATACAAAAAGTCCTTACATTTGCATTACAATATTTTGTAATATTTCATATAAATCATTAATGTCTTGTTCGGTATTAAAATAGCCTACACTAAATCTTACTGTCCCATTTGGCAATGTATTAAAAAGTTTATGAGCATTTGGAGCACAGTGTAATCCAGTTCTCACCGCAACCCCATACTCATCCAAAACCGTCCCTATTGAATCTGCATCATATCCTTTAAAATTACATGCGATAACGGAAATTTGATTTTTTTGTCTTTTCTCTTCATATACAATAATTTGTTTGAATTCATTAAGGCATTCACTTAATCTATTTGATAGCATCCTGACCTTTATTTCAATATTCTCACGCCCAGTTTCAAATATCCAACTGAGTGATGAATTTAAACCCTTTATCGCAAGAATATTGTGACTACCAACTTCATACTTATCGGGTATACTTGATGGCCCTTCCATATTTATTGAATCTTTTCCCGTTCCACCATATAATAGGGGTTTAATTTGTTTATCATTATTGCATATGAAGCCTGCAATTCCAAAAGGACCATAAAGTGTTTTATGTCCTGAAAAAACTAAAAAGTCTATATCTAATTCTCTTAGGTTTATATCAAGTAAACCTGCTGACTGTGCCGCATCAACAACCATGGTACAATTATACTGTCGTGCTAAATCACTTATTTCCTTCAGTGGTGTAATAATTCCAAAAGCATTACTAACATGAGACATTATTAATAGATCTGGCTTATCTTTTTGAAAAATATGCTTTAACCCTTCCATATCATAGGAGAATTTATTTCCTTTCTCCATAGGAATATCAACAACTTTAAATTTATATCTCTTATTTAGTTGATGAATCACTCTTAAAATAGAATTATGTTCAAAATGTGTAATATAAACATTTTTTATATTATGCCAATCTAATCCTAGGATTATTGTATTTAAAGACTCTGTTGCCGAACTATTTAAAATAACTTCTTGATCCGGTCTACAATTAAACAGTTTTTTTATTTTATCCCTAGTATCTTTAATAATCGTGTTGGCTTCTCTTGCTATTTTATACTGTCCTCTACTAGGATTAACACAAGCATTTCTAAAAAAACTATCTACTTCCTGATATACTATGCTTGGCTTAGGAAAAGTAGTAGCCGCATTATCAAAATATATCAATCCCCTTCCCCCCTACATTCATATGAATTTCTTAAGCATCTCAACAAGAATATATTTTTTTTCTTTATCATTAACCGAATTTCCAAACTGCTCAAAAGTATTTTCTAAACCGGTCTTTAAAATTTTACCTGTAGGTGAAAGTTCTATCTTTTCGGTATCAAATAATAATATTTCTTCATTCTTCTGAGATGTATCTAAATCTGAATTCTTGGCTCTTTGTATTTTTTCTTCTATACCATTTTTTAACTGCGAAATTATATCTACAAACTCTCCTAATGTGCTATCACTCCAATCGGATGTTCTTAATCGTAATGTTTCAAAACTAAGTATCTCAATTAATTCCTCTTCATTGTTTGATGGTTTTTCAACGATAGATATGAATTTTTTTTCTTCATCATTTAATATTGGACACTCTTTAACTTCTTCCTTAATTTTTTCATACCAAATTTTTAATAAAGAGGTTAAAGAAGCCTGTCCATTATAATCTTTATCCCAGAAAATGCTTTTTATCCGATTTTCAGTTTTTATAAGTAATTCATTATAGCAATCATCAATTTGTTTTTTTGTATTCTCTATAACATTGATAAGTTCTAAACTAATCGTGTCAAAAGCAAAAATATTAGATAGTTTCTCAAAAATATATTCCCTTGAGTTTATCTGCATAACTCTTAAACTGTTCTTAAAATATTCGCACTTATCATTAATAAAATGATCTTTTTGATATTTATTAAGTGACAAAAACCATTTTCTCATTGATTTTACAACAATCTCGTATTCAGGAAATATTATATTAGTTTGCACTTCATAGTCCTTAAATAATTTTCTTAAACCATCTACATATTTTTGTTTTTCTTCATTCCATTTTTCCATATATATGTAATACTTTTCAGGCTTATCGTTAATGTCAATTATGAGATCAGGAGTTAGTTCATATTCTACCCCATTTGATGATATTGCTATCTTATCTCTATGTTCAAAAAACTTAATAGCCAAAAATAGTGGGACTACCCCTTTTCTCATTCCAATATTTTTCGAATCACCAGTTAACTTCTTAATTAAATCACTTAAACATTTGGCTTTGTTTATAGTCGAAAAAATAAATGAATCAATAATTTCAAAAATATTCCTAATCTTTTCATTTGAACTATTGAGTACAAACCTTGAGTATTCATTAGTATTCTCTAAGATTCCAGTATTAATTAAAACAGTCTTTACAATAAAAACATCAGGGCCATTACCTGTAAGTCCTAACATTGGCTTCCCTTTGTTTTCAAAAATAGCATTTAATACTTTTTTTAAAGCCGATATAATGGCTCGTGTAGGATTAGTTCTATTAATAAGTTCGTTTTTTATTACAGGACAATTGAAAAAAACTTCTTCACAGATCCTTGATACTTCTCTCGATATTTGTGATTTTTTATAAATGCTTATATTATTACCATTATTATAGTATTCTACATTGCCTTCTTCAGGAGAATACATGCTTTGTAATTTGGAATTAATCTCCTCAAATAAATCTTGTTTATATAAAGTTAATTCACTTTTTATGTATGCATCTTTAGATATAAAATTAGCATCATTAAGCAAGTAGCAAATACTGTCATATTGTCTAAGAAGATCTTCAATTCTAACAAATTTTCTTGGCAATAAAAACATTACCCTTGGCTCATGAATACTTCTTAAGCATCTTTTTACCTCTTCCTTTTCATCAGGTGAGTTCAATACAATTTTAAAAATATAACCATCTGCAACTGTTAATTCAAGTTTTTTTGACCAATTAGATATATCTCTCAATTCTTTTAATGTTATATATTCATACTCAAAAAATCTAGTCATTTCATACTCATCATTATATTTTTTAGCCTCTTCATAATACCCGGGAAAATGCTCAACTAAAAGATCCTTGACTGATATTTGATGCCTTCTTTTCTCAACTACTTCTGAAATATGATAATTGATATCTATATCACTGCTCTCCGTTATTTTAACTTGATTTAAACTTTTTAAATAATAAATATATCTATTATTAGTAAGATAGTTAAATGTATCCTCAAACTCCTTATCACTAATACCAAGTACAAATTTCATCGTCTTTAAATCTGCAGATAATAAATTAGGTTCATTAATAATATTTATTAAAGCAAGACACTTCACAAAGGCACGAGCATTAACATATTGTTCTGGAATTTTATTAAGTATATTCTCTATTTTTCGCCATATATTGTGAACTTCACTGTTATATGTTTCTTTTTTGAAATTAAATTCAAAATAATCGTATAGTTTTTCAGGATAAACAACATAAAAGCCTTCTTCTTTTGGTAATAAATCAAATAAAGAATTTTTCTCTCTTGATGATAAAAATGTAAAAATTGTTCTATCATTTTGTGCTACTTTTTCTGATAGTCTTGGCAGCATAAAGGATGTAGCAGGATGCAAAGGATAGCATCCTTTTACAATTAAATCTTTTATCTCTTCAATTTTTATATCTTTATACAAATGTGATTCAATAGCAGCAATATTTAGAGCCTCAAATTTATCTTCATTAGTTTTAAAAAAGTTCTCAAATATATTCTTGTCTTTCGATAAAACGGTACTAATCACTTCATAAATTTGACTAGAATGACTAATAAACTCTATTTGTTTAAATCTACCTTCAACTGCCCTCCAAGCATCCACTTTTTCCTTTGGTAGTTTTTGAGTATATTGGTTTATGCTCTTATGAGAGATCATTAAAATGTGAAGTTGATTTTCTCCACTAGTCTCACATTTTTCAGCCAAATCTTGTAGTATTTTTATTTCATTAGCAGTATTTCTATTTATACTACCTTCTAGATACTTACTAAATTCATCATAAAGTATATATAATCCATTAAAATCTGTTTTTTCTTTTAATTTAATAACGATTTCTTCGTAAAATTCAGCAATATCTATAGTATTAAAAGGATTAAACTGACCTCCTGAAGTAATTTCCGTATACAAATCATTAAAACGCATATAGGTTTTTTCATCATATAATTCTAAATTATGTATAAATTCATCCACATCATTATTTATAGCATTAATAAATTTGTTATATGTTTCAGAATAATTATTTTTCCAAAAGTTTATATGATCTATTGCAGAATGAAAAAAGGTTTTAGGCATTAAATCACTAATACCTTCTCTTTCTAAAGCCTCCTTAATACCTAATAACAAAGATTGTTTTAAATCTAACCCGTTTTCATGGACAATAACGGGTAATAGTCTAGTATTTTTTTCTTCAAAAATGTCTATAATTAAATCATAGGTTTCTTTATCCTTATTCTTTATTTTCTCATAAACAGGATACAGCACTTCTCTGTTTTTGTAAGACAATAAAGCAAGTAAAATAAGGGCAAAATGTGACTTCCCTTTACCATATGGTCCAATTACAATTCGTCTTCTATCTTTAGAATTTTCTAAAAGACTTAAAATAATTTCCTTAAATAGATTAATTGTTGTTGAAGTCGGAATATAGTTTTTAACTTTATCTAAGTTATTTAAATCATATCTTAAATTAACAGAATATTTAAATCCTTGTTCTATTTTTCTATAATCTAAAATAGGCATATTGACTTACCCCTTATTTATCTTCTTATAATAAGTATAAATAACATCTATAGGCTGCATATCAGTTAATATAGTTATAACATCAAGTCCAGCAGTTCTTGTTACCGTAATATATCTTTCATTATGTAATCTATCTAAATAATTATTGAGTGTGAAAACATCCATATTAAATATTCTAGCAATGCTTCCTTCACCCTCTAGCACTTCTTTAATATTAATCTGTTTCACACTTTGATAATCACTATAACTCTTATAAAATTTATCTAACAAAGCATAGAGTATAATTAAACGATCAATTTCTTCTGATATAATTTTTCTTTTCTTGTAACTATTCCCTTCATTGGATAATTCAATTAAATTTAAATCAGCAAGAGGACATTCCATATTTTCTTCGGGAGTTATCTTCTTATTCCTTTCCGGCGTAAGATATGTTGAAATAATACACAAAATATCTCCTTCTATTGAAGATTTAGATATATCAGCATGTAAGACATATTTAACATATTCATTTAATTGCTCTACCGCTAAATCCTTTGTAAATTCATTAACATTAAAAACATTAAAAAACCAATACCAAGCCGTTGCTAATTCTTTATTTGTAGCCAATTGATAATGTAGCAACCAAAGGGTTCCTTGCTCTTCTAAATAACTATCATTCTCCCATAATGCTCTCCCGAAATCAGTAAATTCTTGATATCTTTTTCCTGAATTTGGCTCCAAGGATATATTAAAAGCCTGTAGCCAGTATCTCAAAGATTTTACCATGTTTTTACCAATACCCAATTGTTCATTAGAATCTTTCGCTGTAAAAATATAGGTCTGCTCATCACGATTTATAAATTTCATGCCTTTTCTTATCCAACCCTTTCTTAAAGCAAAAGACTCATGCGCTCTAAATTTATAATTCATTTTTCATTCACCTTTTTTGTCATTAATACTTTTCTTATATAACATCCACCCTCGAAATGAGAAATACACATTTTACAATTAACACATTTTTTTTCATCAATTATATATTTGTTATCACTAACCTTAATAGCATCACATTTACATACACCTTCACACGCTTTACACCCTATACACATCTGATATTTAGTAATCTGACAATCCACTCTTGATTTTGTTAGTCTAAAATTATTTGTTTTTAATATTACTACTTTTAAAGAATTTTGATTAAATTTTCCTTGTATTGACATTATAGGTTCATTAGTTGTATTATCAATAATAATTACCTCATTTAATAACTTTCTTCCTATATTCTTTGAAATCCTTCCAAATGGCTTAAATACCTCATAGATATCTTCAGTAATATTTCTTTGCAATTCATACTTTATTGCATTTTCTCCCAAAGTACACGGTTGAGAATGAATTCGTATCTTTTTAGAAGCCTCAAGTCCGTTACCTCCTTGACGCTTTTTCCAATTTCCAGAATCTACATATTCAACTGCATCTTTCTTACCAATTTTTTTTGCAAATTCAATTAGGTAGTTTCTCCATATCTTGTATTGTTCTGACATATGAATTTTAGACATAAATTCAGACCATATACTATTATTAGGGCAACACCAACACCCAACCCTAGCATACCCTAGTTTGTATGCATCATTGAAATCTATCTTTTCTGTCAGAATATATAACCATATATCCATATCCAACCAATCATAGATAGGGGTTACTACCTTTTGTTTACTAATTTTAGGACTCTCATAATCTCTTTCGTATTTACTCCTTAAAGTTGATTCATTTCTTCTAATACCATAAAAAGTTAATATATCCTTGTCATTAAAAAAGGTACTAATAACATCATTTATAGGACTTGTTTTAAAAACAGTACAGCACCACCTTAGTAGTCTAGAAGGTGGTCCAACTACTTCACACATTTCGTAAAATTCTTTTTCTGTATTCTTCGCCGTTAAAAGAGGTGTAGCAGGATTGTTTTTCCTAAATCGTTCTACATATTCATAAGTAAAAGGCATTTCTAACTTGGTATCTCCAAAAATATGAAGCACCTTTTCTTCCCTCATTTTTTTTCTTACCAAGTGAGATACTACAGTAGAATCTTTCCCTCCACTAAAAGAGACAAAAATAGCATCCAAACTATACCCTGCCAACATTTTTTTAATAAAATTATCCGCCTCATCAATGATAGTATTATATCTATCCTTATTGGCTTTAATAAATTTCTCAATATTTATATCAAAATTATCATAGTTATTTAATGCTTTGAGGTTATTATAGTTTTCAATAACTTTATCAGGGTCGCTCTGAACTATCTCACTAATCTTTATTTCTTGTGTTTCTCCATTAAATATATATCTATTGCCAGAAGCATTAATTAAAAAGCCATCAATAAACTTAAAAGGCTCATTAATCAATATTTCAACTAGTAGCCTTTCTTCAGGAAATACAATTCTAGCATCTGATGCAACATATTCAATTTTTTCATTACAAATAGGGCATGAACTGTTTTCAAGTTTATATTCATTTACACTTCTAATTATAGGAACATTACATTTTTTACACCAATAAATTCCACAGGCAATGTAATCGGCTATAGTACATTCAGCACACTTATCACATTTATCGGCTGGTACAGGAATACCCACATTTTTACACCAATACAGACCGTTCACATTAACACCCCAAATATTAAAAATTTCTAATAATTATCATACAACATATTAAACTTGGATTCGGCAAGTAATGCCGAAAGGCATTGAAATTAAAGAAATTTTTGTTCAAAAAAATTAAAAGAAATCATCACTTTTAAGTGTTAAAATATAATTGCAAAACCAAAACACAAAAGGGTGATTTCTATTAATAGTTTACAACAAAATCAAAAAAAATTAAAGAAGAAAATTAGATTTTTGAACATGAAAGCAAAATTCAATGATACCAAAGTTACTTCTGTAGCAACTTTTTCTTATGTGGAATCCTTTAAACAAATAATAGGATTACCAACTATTTTAGAAAAAGGCGTAACCTATAAGAAGGCCGCTAATTCTACTTTTAATA
>Ga0209537_1001356_pt1 | contig 27851 bp, 30 predicted proteins | sample BioPla4DNA1_FD_187698 | JGI IMG/M metagenome (GOLD analysis project Ga0209537, IMG submission 187698) | Biogas fermentation microbial communities from Germany - Plant 4 DNA1 (SPAdes) (version 2) | ecosystem: Engineered > Bioreactor > Anaerobic > Digestate | place: Bielefeld, North...
ACAGATTGCAGAAATAGGAAGGGAATTAGATAAAAACGAGAAGGATCTGTTAGAATTAAGTGAGAGGATAGATAAGCTCATTGCAAAGTACGTAGAAGATATGTAGTATTTTGTTTTTATATGCATAATAATAAGCCAATATTTTTGAAAAAAGATTTAGAAGTAAAGGTGATTTTAGATCACCTTTTTTTATAAGTTTTTAATTAAGTGTTGACTTAAATAGAAAATAAATGTATATTTTAATTAAGCAATTACTTAATTAAATAAATGGAGGACTGTTATGGAAATAATCAAGGTGCTAAAAGCCATAGCAGATGAAACCAGGTTTAAAATACTTAAATTACTGTTACAGCATAACTATTGCGTAAGAGCATTATCAAGAAAACTTGGAATATCAGAATCCGCCATATCACAACATATAAAGGTTTTGAAGGAGGTAGGACTGCTTGAAGGAGTAAGAAAAGGCTATTTTATGCATTATGATGTAAATCGTGATATACTACAAAAGCTTGCTATAGAAATTAAAGAACTTGCTGAAATTAAGCGGGAAGTTTGTAATACTGAAAAAGTTCAATTCTTCTGTCATAATCGGGATAGAGAGAAAGGTTGTGCAAGGGGACATGGAGATTGTAAAGGTCACAAATCTTAAAAAAACATATGGTGATTTACAAGCAGTTAAAGGGATTTCTTTTGGTATAAAACATGGTGAAATATTTGGATTATTAGGACCTAATGGTGCAGGAAAGACTTCGACAATAAATATGTTAATAGGCCTTTCCAGGCCTTCTAGCGGAGAAATTATAATTGATGGGATGGATGCTATAAAAGATATTAAAAAGGTCCAGAGGCTTATAGGTGTTATTCCTGATGAAAACAATTTATATGGTGAAATGAGCGGGTTTGATAATCTCTGCTTTTGTGCTTCCCTTTATGGAATAGGTAAAAGAGAACGGGAAAAAAGAGCAATGGAATTGTTAAAGCAATTTGGCTTAATCGAAGCAGCAAATCGGCCTTTTAGAACATATTCAAAGGGAATGAAAAGAAAGCTTACAATAGCTGCTGGAATTATACATCAACCCAAAATATTATTTTTAGATGAGCCAACAACAGGTATAGATGTGGAAAGTACAAGGCAAATAAGGAATCTTATATTAAGCCTAAAGAATCAAGGTACAACTATCTTAATGACTACCCATTACATCGAAGAAGCAGAGCGAATCTGCGATAGGATTGCATTTATTGTAAATGGTGAAATTGTAAGGGTTGGGACAGTAACGGAGCTAATGGAAAGCGTAGACAAGGAATATAAAATTAAGCTACAGCTGGATGGTAATATAAAGGAATTAAAGGGAGTAAGGGAAGAGTTAGAAAACAACTTTTCAAACTGTAAGATAAAGGTTTTGGAACAAAGTTCTTGCTTAATAATGTCTAAGGATCCCTTGCCCTTATCCCCCATTCTGCAAATACTGGATAGTAAAGGAATTTCAGTATTTGAGGCTAAGGCAATAAAACCATCGTTGGAAGATGTATTTATCACAATAACTGGGATTGACGTTTCAAAATTGCAAAAAGAAAAGGTGAGTTAGCATAATGGAGACTTTCATTGCATTCTGGAATATTCTCAAAAAAGATATAAGAAACTATTATTTAAAACCGCCAAACATTAGCTGGGGAATTATTTTTCCTCTTTCTTGGACCCTGATACAGTTTATCCGATCGTCAGGAGATATAGGGATTGTAGAACTATTGCCAGGCTTAATGGCCATGAGTATATTGTTTGGTACTACATCCATGCTAGCAGTTACCATTACATTTGAAAAAAGAAGCAAATCTTTTGACAGGTTATTATTAGCACCAATAAGTATAAGTATATTAGTTTCAGCTAAAATACTGGGAGCAATCTTATTTGGAATTGTCAACGCCTTTGTTCCAGTTGTTTTTGCCGCATTCCTGGCAGATCTAAGTGGCGTTAACTGGGGTCTTACCCTTATTTCGGTTGTTCTAATAGCCGTTACTTCTGCTTTACTTGGTTTGTTAGTTGCTGTATCTGTAAGAGAAGTATTTGAAGCCCAAACCCTGTCCAACTTTTTTAGATTCCCCATGTTATTTTTATGTGGCTTGTTTATACCCATTGATAAGCTGCCCGTTATACTAAAGCCAATTTCATTTTGTTTACCTCTAACTTATGGAGCGGATATGCTAAACAGTGGAATTATACATAACTCTAGCTTTAATATCCTGTTTAGTTTCGTTATTATGCTATTGTTTATGGTTTTATTGTTTTATCTATGTAAAAGGAATATAGAGAAAAAATGGATTCTGTAGAAACCTGATGCAAAATTTTTGCTATCAGGTTTTATTTAATATTTATGAATAAATGACATTTGACAATAACACAATATGGGTGTACAATATAATTGACATATGCCAAAAACTCCGAATATAAAGGAGGCGTGAATTAATGAAAATTGCAGTTGCAAGCCAAGGGAAATATGTAAGTACACATTTCGGCCATTGTGAAGGTTTTACCTTTTATGAGCTTGATGAAGATAAGGTAGTAAAGAAATATTTTAAGGAGAATCCAGGGCATAGACCAGGATTTTTGCCGGATTTTTTAAAAGACCTAGGTGTAAACCTTGTTATTTGCGGTGGTATGGGTCAAACAGCCCAGCAACTGTTTGCTCAAAACAGCATAGAAGTGATTGTAGGTGCAGAAGGACATTGTGATAATGTTATCCTAAAGTATTTAAAGAATGAATTAGAATCTACGGGAAGAGTATGCAGAGAGCATGAATTTGAAGGACACTGTCATGAATAAATAAGAGGGGTGTTCTTATGAGCAGTACAATGAATAGTGCTCTTGTAAAAGATGACTTCCTTCTTGTTAAAAGGCTTGTAGAGAAAAAAGGATTCAGGCTTACCAAACAAAGAAAATTGATACTGGAGCAGTTTTTTATTACAAAAGAACATTTAACTGCAGAAGATATATATCATAGGCTTAAAGAAGCCAACATTGGCCTTGCCACGGTATATAGAAATGTAAAGATATTTACTAGTCTGGGAATAATAAAGGAAGTTGTAGTGGATGGAGTAAGTTATTATGAGCTGAAAATTTATAGCAAAAAGCCTTTGCATCTTCATTTTCAGTGCATCAGCTGTAATGATATAATGGATATCGATGAAAGAGAAGTAGCCTTAGAATATATAAAATTAAATAAGGCTATTGAAAATAGAAATGATCTGGAAATTTATGATGTAAATATAATGCTAGTAGGACTATGTAATAAGTGCAGGGGATAATTAAATAGCCAGATCAATTAAATGTAGAAGAGTTACGTTTTACCAGAAGATACTCATTTTAAGCCTATAGGTAAGTAATTGGCCTTTCGGCATATATGCTGGAAGGCCTTAAATATATTTTATAAATATAAAGATTTTGTTAATATTTATAAGAAAATTTCATAAATTTAGAAGGAGATCTGTTATAAATGTAGAAATAACGTATATAAATAATCTAGATAGTATCTAGGAGGTGGAAGGTCATGATGCATGATATTATAGACACTTATGTAAATAGTCAGGGGCTTTCTGGGATAAGTATGTTTCTACCTTTTATTAATATTGCATTAATTTTCGCCGCTTTACTATTTCTAGGATCATTATTACTTAAGTATTTGTGGAACATCACTATACCTAGAATATTTAAACTGCCGGAGATTACATACTGGGAAGCCTTTAGGCTAATTCTCATTGCCTGGATATTGTTGGGTAGGGGTTAGGTTTTAATAAATACATTTCATGCAAATTAAAGTGATGCAATGGAATTTGCTATAAAGAAAGTGAAGGAATGGTATATCGTCTTTATAGCAGTTAGATTAGCTATAAGTCCATTGTTAGATAAACAAGATGATATTAATGAAGATAAATGAGTTGGAATTAATTGAATTACGGGATATAGGCGTTTTGAGCAATGCTGAACTTGAAGAAATAATTGAACACTATAAAAAAATGCATGACAAAAAACGAGAAAAGGAACAGTACTGCAAGTATGAGAAGATATTAAAAGAACTAAAAGAAATGGGATATTTTTCAGATACTCAGTACACCAATAGAACTGACATATTAAAAAAACATTACCTTGGAGGCATAGGATTAAAAATTGTTTTCTAAAATTAAAATTATAATAATATGGTTGATTGCCATCCTTAGTATTATCCTATTTTGCATATGGCAAAACAATAGCATAACTATTACGGAGTCAGATTATATTAACTCAAAGATACCTGAAGAATTTAATAATTTTAAAATAGCTCATATATCGGATTTACATAATAAAGAATTTGGCAAAGATCAGAAGTACATATTGAGCAAGCTTAAAAGTGCAGCTCCTGATGTTATTGTAATTACAGGTGATTTAATTGATAGACGTAGGTTTAATCTGGATAAAGCTATGACATTTGTTGAAGGCGCTATGGATATAGCACCTGTATTTTATGTGTCAGGGAATCACGAGGCATGGTCTGGTGAGTATGAAACAATAGTAAAAAGATTAGAGGATGCTGGTGTATATATTGTCGATGATGATTTAATTAAGCTATCCATAGAAGAAAGTTCCATACTTATACTTGGAGTAAAGGATCCAGATTTTCTTACATCTAGTTATATAGAAGGTACAAACATAACTGCAATGAAGGAGCAACTTGAGAAATGGTCATCCTATAAAGAGTTTAAAATATTACTTTCCCATAGACCTGAGCTTTTTGATCTGTATTGCGCATATAATATGCATTTAATCTTTACAGGACACGCCCATGGAGGGCAGTTTAGAATTCCTTTTATAGGAGGATTAGTTGCTCCGGATCAGGGTTTGTTTCCTAAATATACAAGTGGCAGCTATAGTAAAGGCATATCTACAATGTTTGTAAGCAGGGGTTTGGGTAACAGTATTATTCCTATAAGAATTTTCAACAGGCCGGAAATAGTGGTAGTTAATCTAAAAACTGAAAATAGATAAAGCCGTTCCGTGTTATAGATAAGAAATGGGGAAAAGGATAAGGAGAATGTTTTTACAGCGGAACGACTTTATTCACAACATTAAGTGTTTAATTGCCATTTGCATCATTAGTTAAAACTTTTTTATTTACTTCTAACTCTTTACAAAAATATGCCCTAATATATCCTCTATCCGTAGAGGTGGAATGGATATAGTATCCCATGCCATAATAGAATCTTACTAGAGGCGCCATTTTAGAAGCAGTATGGAGGGTAAGAAGAGAGACCCCTCGTTTTACTGCTTCTTTTTCAATGGCACACATCAAAGCCTTCCCAACCCCCATATTTTGAACTTCAGGTTTGACAGCAAATCTACTGATATATCCTACATTTCCTGGCGGAAAGATTTCACATCGTATGGCACCTACTAGCTCATTTTCTAACCAAGCCACTAGCACTATCTTTTTTTTCAGATCCTCCTCAATAGACTCATAACTTTCCTTTAAGGCCTTAACCTGGTCAGGCAACCCTAGATCAAAGGCATATTTTTGGAAGGCCTCTATTGTAATTTTGTGTATGGCCGGAATATCAGTTTTTGTGGCTTTTTTTATAATAACCTTCATATCTATTCTCCTTGATTTATATTTTTAAAATCAAAATATTAAAGGTTATTGTCCATAAGTAGCACCATAACGGCTTTTTGAACATGTAGGCGATTCTCAGCCTGGTCGTAGATAAAGGACTGGGGTCCGTCAATTACTTCCTCTGTTACTTCCTGGCCTCTATGAGCGGGAAGACAGTGGAGGAAGATGGCATGGTCATTGGCTAGGCTCAAAAGTTCAGCATTAACCTGATAGTTGGCAAAAGCTTTAATACGCTGTTGGGCTTCCTTTTCCTGTCCCATACTGGCCCATACATCGGTATAGATTATATCCGCCCCTTTTGCTGCTTCCTTGGGATCATGGGTAATACATATTTTTGAATGGGACCATAAACTATTATTTTCAGCAAGTTCCACTATTTTCTCATCAGGTTCATATCCCTTTGGACAGGCTATGGAAATATCCATACCTACAATAGAACATCCAAGGAGTAGGGAGTGGGCCACATTATTGCCATCTCCTATATATGCAAGTTTTAATCCCTTAAGCTTGCCCTTAACCTCATAAATGGTCATAAGGTCAGCCAGTATTTGGCAGGGATGAAATAAATCAGTCAGTCCATTTATAATTGGAATGGATCCATACTTTGCCAGATCTTCTACGTCCTGCTGGTCAAAGGTGCGAATCATAATTCCATCCAGGTATCTGGACAGGACTTTAGCAGTATCCTTTATTGTTTCTCCTCGACCTAGCTGAATATCGGCAGAGCTTAAGAATAGGCCGTAACCGCCTAATTGATGGATGCCCACCTCAAAGGATACTCGGGTTCGGGTAGAGGATTTAGCAAAGATCATACCCAATGTTTTGCCTTTAAGGATGGGATGAGGGATGCCCATTTGCTGCTCGCTTTTAAGTTTTAGGGCTAAGCTTATAATCTGATATATTTCATCTTCAGAATAGTCTTTAAGGGATAAAAGATGCTTCTTTTTAAAAGGTTTTTTTGGAGTATAGTTGTATAAATCCATGATAATTCATTGCTCCTTTATCATACATAATTCCTAGAATACTGATCCAAAGAGAAGATATTTACTGGGCTGTTGTCTTCAAGCACTTTTAGCATAGCCTGGGCCGTATCTAATGAGGTTATACAGGGAATATTGTATTCCATAGCCTTTCTCCTTAGGATAAAACCAAACCGTGTGCTTACCTTACCTAGAGTAGGAGTATTTATAATTCCATGGATCTGGTTTCTTTTCAGTAGTTCCAAGGCATTTGCTTTTTCCACCCTTTGGACTGTCAATCCCTGACTGTTAAAGTACTCCCAGGTATCATTGGTAGCCAAGATATGGTAACCCCTTTGCATAAGGCTTTGTGCTATGGGCAGGGCCTTCTCTTTATCCCTATTAGCAAGGGAAAATAATATATTGCCTGCTTTAGGCAGCACCATTCCTGAAGCCATCATGGCCTTTTGCATGGCCTTGCCATAAGAGATGTCAGTTCCCATTACTTCTCCTGTAGATTTCATTTCAGGACCTAAAAAGGTGTCTACTTCAGCCAGCTTTGAAAAGGAGAAAACAGGACCTTTGACAGTTACCAAAGTAGATTCGGGAACCAGTCCGGTGGAATATCCCATAGCCTTTAGGCTTTGGCCCATCATTATCCTTGTGGCTAGGGCTACCATAGGTATACCGGTTATCTTGCTAAAGATTGGAACCGTACGGCTGGCCCTGGGGTTAACCTCAAGCACGTACAGATTATTATTCTCATCTATGACAAATTGGATATTGAATAAACCTTTTATATCTAACGCCCGGGCTATCCTAATGGAATAGTCTAGGATTTTTTCCTTTATGCTCTGACTCAAAGTTTGGGGTGGATAGACCGAGAAGCTGTCTCCTGAATGAACACCAGCTTTTTCTATGTGTTCCATAATGCCCGGTATGACTACATCCCGGCCATCGCTTATTCCGTCTATTTCTACTTCCTTACCTACAATATACTTATCTACCAGAACAGGATGATGTCCAGAGGCCTGGATTGCCCCCTCCATATAACTTGCCAGCTCCTGGGGACTGTATATAATTTCCATGGCCCTTCCTCCTAATACATACGAGGGACGGACTAGGACAGGGTATTCAATATCCTGGGCAATGTTCATTGCCTCTTGTAAAGAATAAGCAGTATTTCCAGGAGGCAGAGGAATACCTAAGTGAGTTAAAACCTGCAGGAACTTATCCCTATCCTCAGCCCTATCCATATTTTCCATAGAAGTACCCAATATATTTATTCCAGACTGGGCTAGGGAAGAGGCTAGATTTATAGCCGTCTGACCCCCAAACTGTACTATTACTCCTAAAGGCTTCTCTCTTTTCAGTATATCCATAACGCATTCATAGGTAAGAGGCTCAAAATATAGTACATCGGCAGTATCAAAATCGGTACTTACAGTTTCAGGATTACTGTTTATTATTATGGCCTCATAGCCCATTTCCCGAAGGGCCTTTACCGAGTGAACACTACAGTAATCAAACTCTATTCCTTGGCCAATGCGTATAGGGCCAGAGCCAAGCACTACCACCTTAGGTTTGGAGGAGGGTAAGGTGGCATCTTCACTGCAATCATAGCAGGAATAAAAATATGGGGGTGCTGCTGCCTGGGATTTTTCACTCCAAGCATTGATTCCTTGATAAGAAGGCTTTATCCCATATTTTTGACAAAGCTCTTGGACAACCTTTTCCTCAGTCTTCATCAAGTTGGCGATATAGCTGTTGCCAAAACCATATTTTTTGCATTTTAGGAGTATTTCCTCAGTTAAGTTTTCCAAGGATAGGGATTTAAGTTTTTCGCTAAGATCCGTTATATTTTTAAGCTTTTTTATAAAATACTTATCAATCTTTGTAATGTTGTGAATTTCATCTATACTGTATCCCCTTCTTAAGGCCTCTGATACTGCAAATATGCGTTCGTCATCAGGGTTTTTTAGGGAGTTTTCCAAGGCCCTATCTTCCCAGTGGCTAATCTTTTTCATACCTATATGGTAGTTTAGGCCAATATCCAAGGAGTCAATGGCCTTTAGAAGGGATTCCTCAAAGTTGCTGCCAATAGCCATAACTTCCCCTGTAGCCTTCATTTGTGTACCCAGAGTACGGGAAGCGGATGTAAATTTATCAAATGGCCAGCGGGGAACTTTGGTAACAACATAATTTATGGTTGGTTTATAGCAATTTAACTCCTTTAGATTAAATCCTATAGCAATTTTACTGGTTACTTTAGCTATGGGAAAGCCTGTGGCCTTTGAGGCCAGAGCGCTAGAACGGCTTACCCGAGGATTAACTTCAATAACGACATAGTCATTTTCAGTAGGATGCAGGGCAAACTGAATATTGCAGCCTCCTTTTATATCCAAAGCCCTGATGATTTTGACTGCGGCATTATGGAGCATTTCCTCTTGTTGGGGGGATAGGGTCTGAGTGGGAACTACAACTATGCTGTCACCTGTATGGATACCTACAGGGTCTAAATTTTCCATGTTGCAGATAACCATGCAGTTGTCCTCATTATCCCTTATGACTTCATACTCTATCTCCTTCCAGCCGGCTACACTTTCTTCTAAAAGAACTTGGTGGATTATACTGTTTTTTAGGCCTTTAGACACAATATCCTTAAATTCATCCATATTGTGGGCAATACCACCGCCAGTTCCTCCTAAGGTAAAAGCGGGGCGGATTATAATGGGAAAACCAATTTTGTTAGCGAATTCTATGGCCTCTTCATAGCTGTTGGCAATTAAGCTTTGGGCCACCTTTTCACCTATGCTTTTCATGGTTTCCTTAAATAGCTGCCTGTCTTCTGCCTTTTTAATAGAGGAAAGGCTGGTACCCAGGAGCTTAATATTAAGCTCATCTAAAAGTCCGCTATCTGCTAGCTGTATAGCTAGGTTTAATCCAGTTTGCCCACCTAAAGTGGCCAAAATACCATCAGGTCTTTCCATATACAAGATTTTTGATACTATATCTAAAGTCAAGGGCTCTATGTATACCTTGTCGGCAGTATCCAAATCAGTCATTATGGTTGCTGGGTTGCTGTTTATAAGCACTACTTCCATGCCTTCTTCACGCAAGGCCTTACAAGCTTGGGTTCCAGAATAATCAAATTCCGCTGCCTGACCGATAACAATAGGCCCTGAACCAATGACCAGTACTTTTTTTATGTTTTTTAGTTTAGGCATTGCAACTCTCCTTGCCTAAGGAATTTTTTAGATTTTCAATTAGTGCATCAATATCCTCCTTTTGAATGATAAGAGGAGGAACGAATCTTAAGGTGTTATTACCAGTGCAATTTATAATAAAGCCTCTATCTAGCATATCTAGGACAAGCTCTTTTCCAGAAAGAGCATTGTCTAGCTCCATAGCCAACATAAGGCCTTTTCCACGAACCTCTTTTATAAAAGGAAACTTTTTCTTAAGTTGGATAAGTTGATTTTTAAAATACTCACCTACATCTTTCACATTTGCCAAAAAACCTTCTTTTAGAACCGTTGACAGCACTGCTAAAGCAGCTGCGCAGGCTAGAGGATTACCCCCAAAGGTGGTTCCGTGATCTCCCGGCTCCATGGCTGAGGCAACAAAATCCTTGGCTACAACAGCGCCTATAGGAACGCCACCGCCCAATCCCTTTGCTAGGGTAAAGATATCTGGTTCTACGCCATAATGCTCATATCCAAATAGCTTTCCGGTTCTTCCGATACCAGTTTGGACCTCGTCGAAGATTAGTAGAATCCCTTTATCATCACAAAGTTTTCTCAAAGTCTTCATATATTCAAAAGTGGCAGGTACAACGCCCCCTTCCCCCTGTATAGGCTCTACCATTACAGCGCAGGTCCTATAAGATATTGCCTTTTCCACTGCCTCAATATCGTTAAAGGGCACATGAACAAAACCTGTGGGCAAGGGTTCAAAGGGCTTCTGATACTTTTCTTGGCCAGTAGCTGCTAGAGTAGCCATGGTCCTGCCATGGAAGGAGTTTAGGGTGGTTATAATTTCGTACTTATAAAGATTTTTTGAATAGAAGTACTTTCGGGCCAATTTAATAGCACCTTCATTGGCTTCTGCACCGCTATTGCAAAGGAATACCTTATCCCCACAGCTGTTTTCCACTAGCATCTTTGCCAATTTAGCCTGAGGCTCTATATAAAAGAGGTTGGAGCAGTGTAGTAACTTTGCTGACTGCTTTACTATAGCTTCTCGCAGTGCAGGGTGGTTATAGCCTAAGGTGTTTACTGCAATCCCTGCCACAAAATCCCTATACTTTTTGCCTTGGCTGTCGTAGAGTGTGCACCCATCTCCATATTCAAAGGATACCGGCAGCCTGGAACCAAAAGTGTTAAAATAATATTTTTCATCAAGTTCTTTGACTTTCTTATAATCCATTGCTATTTGCCTCCTTTACCACCATGGTGCCTATGCCCTTATCGGTAAATATTTCAAGTAGTATGGGATGGGGGATAGTACCGTTTAATATATGGGTTCTATTAACCCCTTGTTGGAGAGCCTTGATACAGCCAAGAACCTTGGGTATCATACCCCCTGATATAATGCCTTTATCCATAAGCTCGTATATTTCCGGTATTGAAATAACAGATAGTAAAGAGTCTGGATCCTTAGGATCTAGATAGATTCCATCTATATCTGTAAGGAAAATTAGCTTTTCAGCTTTTAGAGCTGCGGCTATCTCACCCGCTGCAGTATCGGCGTTTATATTGTAGCTTTGGCCCTTAGAGTCCGTCCCAATAGGAGCAATTACTGGAATATATTCATCCTGAGCTAAAAGTTCAATCATTTTACTATTGATTTTTTTAATCTCTCCTACATAGCCAAGATCCACATTTTCTATGTTTTTCTTTTTCTCAGCCAGGATCAGGTTGCCGTCTTTGCCGCACAGGCCAATGGCCTTGCCTCCTAAACAGTTGATCTGGGCTACAATGTCCTTGTTTATGGATCCTGCCAGTACCATTTGAACCACATCTATGGCATCCTGGTTGGTAATCCTAAGGCCATTGTAAAACTCAGATTTGATATTCAGAGCATCTAAGGTTTCACTTATCTTTGGCCCGCCGCCGTGAACCACTACAGGATTTACTCCTACGTATTTTAAAAGTGTTATATCCTGCATAATAGTTTTAGTAATATCTTCATCCACCATGGCATTGCCGCCATATTTTATGACTACAGTTTTTCCCCTAAGTTTTTGTATATAAGGCAGGGCCTCCACCAGGATATTTGCTTTATAAATCAGCGTATTCATAAATATTTCCCTCCAATAATGGGCTACAGATACCAGCCAAGTTGGGGTAGCCCTGTGGTTTCATCTAGACCAAACATTATATTCATGTTCTGTATAGCCTGACCGCCAGCCCCTTTTATGAGATTGTCTATGGCGGATACCAGAATAATTCTATTGGTACGACTGTCTATGGCAAAGCCTATATGGCAGTGGTTGGAACCATTTACATATTTAACTTCGGGAAACTTGCCTTCTGGGTATATGGATACAAAGGGCGCATCTTTATAGAATTCCTTGTATAAGGTAAATACATCATCAAATGTTAGGGTATTTAGCAAGCTAGCATATATTGTGCTAAGTATACCCCGCTTAATAGGTAAAAGATGGGGGGTAAAGGATAGGGTTATATCCATTTCAGCCAGTAAGCTTAGTTCCTGCTCAATCTCAGAAGTATGGCGATGAGTGGCTACCTTGTAAGCCTTGATATTTTCATCAACTTCGCAGAAATTTAAGTCTACGGAACTAGCCCGTCCTGCTCCAGTAGCGCCGGATTTAGCGTCAATTATTATAGATGTAATGTCGATAAGCTTGTTGGCTATCAGTGGAGCCAAGGTAAGGATAGCACCTGTTGGATAGCAGCCTGGATTACCTATCAACTGTGCCTTTTTAATATCCTCCTTATAAAGTTCAGGCAGACCATAGATGGATTTTTCTAAAAGCTCCGGATGGGGATGCTCATACCCATACCATTTTTCAAAAACTTCAGAGGAGATATAGCGAAAATCTCCACTAAGGTCTATAATCCGAACCCCTTTTTCATATAGTAGGGGTATGATCTCTGAAGAAGTGCCATGTGGTAGGCTGGTAAAGACAATATCACTGCCCTTTGCTATTTTCTCTATATCTAAACTACTTAGACTAATTTCTTCATAAGATGTGAAATTAGGATATATTTCAGACAAATTCTTACCTGAATAACTATGCGAGACCAATTTATATATATCTACATTTGGATGAGAAGTTAAAAGTCGAACTAGCTCAATGCCTCCATAACCAGTAGCACCTAAAACGCTTACCTTAATCATTTAGATAACTCTCCTTATAGAATAAAATTACCATATAGCTTTTATAATTATACATACAAATGTATAATAATGCAAGTGTAATTTATAAAATTATTCTAAAAATATATGGAGAAAATTAAATGAGAGTCTTTATTGATTTTCCTAAGAAAAAATATAAATTTTTGGATTCTATTGATAGATGAATATAAAATGGATATTATTAATGAAAAGGATTACGCGATATAAGGTGGGATAAAAATGATAATAATAGATAGGGATATTTTAGCCTTGGAGAAAGAGGTTACTGCCCATAGGCGATGGCTTCATAGCCATCCTGAAATAGGATTTGATGTATATAAAACTAGGGATTATATCTTAGATCAGCTAAATAAATTTGGTTTTGATGAGGTCAAGGTCTTAGCGGAAACTGGAATAAAAGCAGTAGTGAGAGGGAAAGTAGGGGCTAGGACCTTAGCATTTAGGGCTGATATGGATGCCCTAGCCATAGAAGAGAAGACTGGTGTAGAGTTCGCATCCAAGAGAAAGGGCTTTATGCATGCTTGTGGTCATGATGGACATATGGCCATTCTATTAGGCTTTGCTAAATGGCTTTCACAGAATAAGGACAATATAGATGATAATATTGTACTAGTATTTCAGCCAGACGAAGAAAGGGAGGGGGGAGCCCTGCCTATGATAAAAGAAGGTTTACTAGATGACCCAAAAGTAGACGCTATATTTGGCCTTCATATACTGCCTGATATACCGCAAGGCAAGATAGGAATAAAGGCCGGCCCCCTCATGGCTCAAACCTGTGAAGTAAACATAGAACTTATGGGCAAGAGTGCCCATTGCGCTACGCCTCATAAGGGAGTGGACACCATAGTAGCAGCTGCCCATTTCATTAACGCCCTTCAATCCATTATTACACGCACTATAGATTCATCACAAGAGGCTGTATTTTCTATTGGCAGAATATATGGAGGGGATACTAGAAACATTCTTGCTGAACGGGTAACTCTAGAATGCACCGTAAGAACCTTTAGCGACCAGCTATATCAAAACATCAAGGGTAAAGTTCTTGATCTATTGGAAGGTATGGAAAAATCCCATGGTATAAAGAGCAGCTACAATGAAGGGGTGTACTATCCCCCCGTTATAAATCATGAAGAGTGGACCCGGAAGGTGATAAATATACTGCCTAAAGAGCAATATATTGAGGCAAAGCCTTTAATGATAGCTGAGGATTTTTCTTACTATCAAAGGGAAGTTCCAGGAGTTTTTATATTTTTGGGCAGTTATAATGAAGCCAAAGGCTATATTCATCCCTTACACAACAATCGCTTTAATTTTGACGAAGAAATATTGCTATATGGGGTTCAGTTATATAAAAACATTATAAGTCAGATATAGAGAACAACCAAGATATAGAAATAGATTTAGACAGTATTTGATCTTTCTAGTTCTAATAAAAATGTTTTTATATCTAGTCCTCCCCCATAACCTACTAGACTTCCATTAGCACCAATTACTCGGTGGCAAGGTATGATTATAGATATAGGGTTTCTATTATTGGCAAGGCCTACCGCCCTGTAGGCCTTGTCGTGACCTATAGATATGGCGATATCCTTGTAGCTCCTTGTTTCTCCATAGGGAATTTTTCGAAGGCTTTCCCAGACTTTTTTCATAAACTCTGTTCCAGAAGGATTAAGGTCAAGTTTAAACTCTTTGCGCTGGCCTTTAAAATATTCTTGTAATTGTCTATTGGCTTCAGCTAAAATAGGAGTTTCTTTTATAACATAGCCAGAAGGGGGAGAATTTCCTTCAAATAAAAGATGGGTGATTTTACTTTTCTTTTCTCCAATCATTATCTCACCTATAGGAGTATTGTAATAAAACGCATATCCCATAATGAAAACCTACCTTTACTAATTTGTAATTGATTCTATCAAATAAAAGGCCATATCACAATCAAAAAACTTGTAATTGGGAATAATAATGAGTATAATAATATTAAAATTGTAGGTATGATAATATTAGAATGAAATTATGAGGTGCAAAATGAGGAAAGTGTTTTTTAACTAGTAAAATTTAATAATTCCTTAAAAATGGCATGGTCATCCTAGGTGGAGTATGCTCTTTTTGGGGAATGATAGTTAAAAACACTTTCAAGCGGGTTTTATATTTAAATTATTTAAGAAAAGCTTACAATATAATAATACTTATAACCTTATTGAATTTTTACATTTGCAATTTATATAGTAAGCATGCTAACTGCAGCATAACCCTTGATGTGTTTGCTGCAGTTTTTGTTTTTCTATCATTCCCCTGAGCAAAACAGTTTAGATTTAGGGGAGTGATGTTATGAATATAAACTTTTCAGGCCTTTCTAAAGGATACGAAGGAAAAACTATATTTGAAAATATAAGAGGACAAATAAGTGATGGAGATAAAGTTGGATTAATTGGTTCTAATGGTGTAGGAAAGACAACTTTAGTTAAAGTTTTGGCAGGTAGGGAAGATAGGGACGCTGGAGAAATAAGCTATTCTCCTACCTATATTAAAACTCTATACTTACCTCAACATCCGGAGTTTGATAAAGGGATTTCTGTTTATGAGGATATAGTAAAGTTCCTATTTCAATGGACTAAAAACAATAATTCTGAGGATGTTAGTGACATTGACGCCTTGGCAAAAACAGCTCTAAATAGGGTGGGTCTAGAGGAAGACATATGGAATCATCATGCTATAAACCTTAGTGGCGGTGAAAAAACCAAGCTGGTTCTTGCAAGAATCTTTGTATGCGATTTTGATTTCCTGGTCTTAGATGAACCTACAAACCATTTAGATATGGATAGCTATGAAAGGCTAGAAGATTTTATCAAAAGCCTTGATAAACCAATGCTTATAATATCCCATGACCGTCTCTTTCTAGATAATGTAGTAAATACAATATGGGAATTAACTCCTCAAGGGTTAAAGGTTTACCAGGGTAACTATACCAATTATAAGCTACAAAAGGAAATTGAGATAAAGAATATTACCAAAGAGTATCACAAGCAACAAACAAGAATTCAGCAGTTAAAAGCTGTGATAAGTGATAGGGAAAACTGGTATCATAAGGCCCATAAATCAGCTGGTCAGAACGATTATCTAAGAGCAAGAGCAAAAAAACATGCTGGTACTTTGAAAGCTAAAAAAACTCAATTAGAGCGCCTTGAGAAGGAAAAAATAGATAGGCCGCAAAAGGAGCTATCTCCAGCTTTTAATGTTATTAATAAGAATATCGTTGGTAAGAAATTTCCTAGGTTTCTTATTCAGGGAAAGAATATCAGTAAAAGTTTTGGTGAAAATCAAGTTCTTAAGAATATATCTTTCAATATAGAGAGGGGAGATAGGATTGCAGTTATTGGCGCCAATGGATCAGGAAAGACTACCTTTCTAAAGACCATATGCGGCATTTATGATGACTATAGTGGAAGTCTTAGGATAAATCCATCAGTTAATATAGGCTATTTTTCTCAGGAACTTGAAAATCTAGACTACGAGGCTACTATTTTGGATGATGTAATAAAAGAAGGTGCTACCCTTCAAGAGACTAGGCTTCTACTTGCCAGCCTACTCTTTAGAGGCGATGCTGTCTTCAAGAAGATAGGTAATTTGAGCATGGGAGAAAAGGGAAGAGTAGCCTTTGCAAAGCTTATATTATCTGGTGCTAATCTATTGGTACTAGATGAGCCTACCAACTATATGGATATCCAATCCAAGGAAAAAGTTGAGGAGGCTTTGGAAGAGTTTCAGGGCAGTATTATATTTGTCTCCCATGACAGGTATTTTATAAACCGGTTAGCCAGCAGAATATTTCTAATAGAGGATAAAAAACTTCGTATATTCGAAGGTAACTATGAATACTATCTATCTAAGTCTAGGAAGGAGAAGATAGACCAGGAAAAAGAAAAACTGAACAGAGATATCAGAGAAAGCATTATGAAACTAGAACTAGAATTAGCATACTTAGGAGGAAAACTTGATCAGACCATAGATGAAGAGGAGAAGGAGGAACTCAATAGACGATATCTAGAATTAGCCAGGGAATTAAATCAGAAAAGAAGGCAAATGTAACTAAAAGCTGTTGCAAGCTAGTTAATCTAGTCTAGCAACAGCTTTCTCGCTTTTTCTGATATGATGAACTCATCATCTAATTTATTTTTAATTTGTTAAAAGGTCTCAAAGTTATAGATTATATTACGCTAATAATCACCGTACTATCTCCTTCCTGTACTTCTACTAACCCGGTGGACTTACATATTCGCAAGCTGTTAACAAGCTTTCTAATGTGCCTATAATCAATATATTTAACTATACCATTTACCTTTCTTAAATCCTCGTTGTTTGCAAATTTGACTGCTACTTTTATCCCTAATTTACCCAGTAGAAAGGCCAGGTTGATAAGGAATAAGGGTATCGGGATGTATAACTTTTTATCCTTATCTCGTACTTTAATAATTAGAATATTTCCCTTGGGGAGTGGTTTGGGTTTTGGAGGATGCTTTAGCATAGAAATAGCTTTATTCACTGAGATGTGTCCTTTTTCAAGTTTTTCTAATACATCCATTCTATACATGATAGCCTCCATTTGTTTATTCTATAAAAATTTCCACTTTATCGCCATCATCTTCTATATCTACCAGTTTTCCTCTTGCTCCTTCTCTAATTGCCTGCATCACTTCATCAAAATCTATTTCTTTTAATGCTTCTACCTCTGGTGCAAATGTTGGCCCGATCTTTGCTCCCAATTTAAGCCCTACTTTTACCAGTGATAAAGGAATGCTAACATTGACTTTGCTTTGTCCCTCTTCAATTACACGTATCTTTAAAAACTGAGATGAAGAGCTAGATGCTGATAAGTCTTGTGTAAATACCCCATCTTGATTAGCGCCCAGAGCTTCAATAAGCTTTTCGCCCTCGTCTGCGGTAATATGGCCTTCTTCAATCATTTTTAATATTTTTCTAATTTCATCTTTCACTATTAACACCCTTTCTATAATATAATTATTTTATTCTTTGTCCTTTAACATCTTTAGAGCCTCTTGATAGGTAATTTCGCCTTTGCTCAACGAGTCAATAATTTCCTTTTTGTTAACCTGGGGAGTCTCATTAGGCAAGTCATATCCTAGGGCCCGGACGATATCATTTAGCCTTGATCTTACTGTGGGATAGGATATATTTAGTTCCTTTTCAACTTCTTTGATATTTCCTCTACACTTGAGGAAGATTTCGATAAAATATTTTTGCTCTGCAGTTAAGTAGCTGAATTTATCAAAATAAAAATTACCTTGATACTGTGTATTACATCTTCTACAATGAAGACAAGTTATTTCAAGCTTTTCTCCACAAACGGAGCATTTGTTTATTGCAGGATAGGACATTATGTTTCTTTTCCTCCTTGGGTAAATTTTTCTAAAAATGTTTATCTAAGACCATTATAACCTGACCATAAAATATGTCAATACTAAAATTAAAGAAATTAATATCTGATTTAAAAATAATTAAATTTGTTAATCATAAAATTAAAGAATATAAAACAAGGGATGCTGGGTATATAAGCTAATGAAAGTAGTAATAATTAAGGAGCTTATAGAAAAATATATACTCATATATAATAAACTTTGTTATTATGGTCAAAATTTAGTGTATAATAGAAGTGATTACCAAATTAAATTTAACTAGATTAGGGGGAGATTTTTTCATGAATAATTTCACTTTCTTTAGTCCTACATATTTTGTCTTTGGCAGAAATACTGAAAATCAAGCAGGACACTATGTGTCTCGGTTCGGAGGCAGCAAGGTCCTTATTCATTATGGTGGCGGCTCTGTAAAACGGACAGGCTTATTGGACAGGGTTAAAGCTTCTTTAGACCAGGAAAAAATTCCTTATATAGAATTAGGTGGAGTAAGGCCCAATCCTAGAAGCGGCTTGGTATATGAGGGTATTGATCTTTGCCGTAAGGAAGGAGTAGATTTTATTCTTGCTGTTGGTGGTGGCAGTGTCATCGACTCAGCAAAGGCCATTGCTGCGGGGGTAAAGTATGATGGAGACTTCTGGGACTTTTTTGAAAAAGGTTTGCCTATTACTGATGCCCTGCCTGTAGGAACTATATTAACCATTGCTGCAGCAGGCAGTGAAGGTTCTCCCGATACTGTTATAACCCATGAAAATGGTATGCTTAAGAGAGGAGCCTCTGGTGAAGCCATTCGTCCTACTTTTTCAATTCTAAATCCAGAACTAACTTTTACCTTACCACCTGAGCAGACTGCTTATGGGGTAGCCGATATTATGGCTCATGTTTTTGAAAGGTACTTTACTAATACCAAGGGTGTAGAGGTTACAGATAGACTTTGTGAAGCTGTTTTATTGACCATGATAAAGGAAGCTCCCAAGGTTATGGCCAACCCTGAGGATTATGAGGCTAGGGCCAATATTATGTGGGCGGGAATGGTGGCTCACAATAATCTATGCGGTGTTGGTAGAGAACAAGATTGGAGCAGTCATGCTATAGAGCATGAATTATCTGCCCTTTATGATGTAGCTCATGGTGCTGGATTAGCTGTAATATTCCCAGCATGGATGAAATATGTTATGAAGCATGATGTCAATAGGTTCGCTCAAATTGCAGTTCGAGTATGGGGCTGCCATATGGATTTTGCTAATCCAGAAAATACCGCCATGGAGGGTATAAGGAGATTGGAGGAATTCTGGAAATCTCTTGGTCTACCTATAACCTTTAAAGAATTAGGTGCCAAGGAAGAGGATATCCCCTATATGGTTAAGAATATTGGACTTAAAGAAGGGGAACATCTAGGCAGCTTTGTTCCACTTTACAATGAAGATATAGAAAAAATCTATAGGCTTGCCCTATAAAAAGCTCAGTGTATGTATAATAATAAAATTGTAAGATAAACTTCTACTATAAACTAACTAATTTCAAAGTTGTGGAAGTTAAAAGGCTATTGCTATATAGACATAATGGCTATTGAATGTTCACTTTATAGCTGATTTAGAGAAAACAAGATGCCGAGTTTTCTCTAAATCAGTCAAGGTGTTCATGTATCAATAGCCATTATGTATGATTGTGTACTACAGATTAATTGAGTACGGGTTAAGCCAACACAACTTAGACCACTATAAATTTAACGATGAGAAAGGGGAATTGCCATGAGTGTACCAACACCACACATACAAGCAAATTTAGGTGAAATTGCTTCTACTGTCATAATGTCCGGGGATCCCCTTAGGGCAAAGTTTATAGCAGAAAATTATCTAGAAGATGCAAAATGCTTTAATGAAGTCCGAGGCATGCTAGGCTATACAGGGTATTATAAGGGGAAAAAAGTGTCTGCTATGGGGCATGGTATGGGAATGCCTTCTATAGGTATATACACCTACGAATTATATAATTTCTATGGAGTAGAGAATATTATTAGAGTAGGTTCTGCAGGTGGCCTTAGAGATGATGTAAAGCTTCGGGATATAGTAATAGCTATGGGTGCCTGTACCAATTCCAATTATGCTCAGCAGTTTGGCTTGCCTGGCACATTTGCTCCAATAGCAAGTTATTCATTATTAGAGAAAGCAGTACAGAAGGCCAGAGAAATGAATCTAGAGGTAAAAGTAGGAAATATATTCACATCGGACACCTTTTATGAAGACGTTCCTACCCAAAAGGAATGGGTAAAGATGGGAGTGCTAGCTGTTGAAATGGAAGCTGCAGCCTTATATATGAATGCTGCAAGAGCTGGCAAAAACGCCCTATGCATTTGTACCATATCAGATCTACCCTTTACAGGAGAGGCATGCACCAGTGAAGAGAGGCAAACTACTTTTACTCAAATGATTGAGTTGGCCCTTCAAATTGTATAGTATATACTTTTTATATATTAGTTTGATAGGTATTATTAGGCTGTTTTTTAATATATATTGATTCAAATAGCCTTAATTATGATATAATATAAGAAATAGTATATATTATGAATATATTATAAAAAAAAGGAAAAGGAGCGATGAACAGTGGCCGATTTAAAGAAGTATGAATTTTGGTTTGTAACGGGAAGCCAGCACCTTTATGGAGAAGAAGCTCTAGTAGAGGTTAGGAAGCATTCTGAAATAATCGCTGAGGCTCTGGACAAATCAGAAAATATTTGCGGTAGAGTATTGTACAAGGGAATAGTAACTACTCCTTCTGAGATTACAAGGGTAATGGAAGAAGCTAACTTTGATAAAAACTGTGCTGGGGTCATTACCTGGATGCATACATTCTCTCCTTCAAAGATGTGGATTACAGGTTTATCCATCTTAAATAAACCACTTTTACATTTAAACACCCAGTTTAATAGAGAGATTCCTTGGGATGAAATTGATATGGATTTTATGAATCTAAATCAGGCAGCCCATGGTGATAGAGAGCATGGATTTATTGGAGCTAGGCTGAGACTTCCAAGAAAAATTGTTGTAGGACATTGGGAAGACGAAGATGTTCATGAAAAGATTGGAAGCTGGATGCGCTCAGCTATAGGACTTAGCGAATCCCGTTCATTAAAGGTTGCTCGCTTTGGAGATAATATGAGGGAAGTTGCTGTTACAGAGGGTGATAAGGTAGAAGCTCAGATCAAATTTGGTTGGTCAGTTAACTATCATCCAGTAGGCGACCTTGTTCAATATATAAATGCGGTAACTGATGCAGAGATCGCAGAACTGATGGATGAATATCAAGAGCTATACAATATAAATACTGACAAGATAGACTCTGTTAAGTATCAAGCTAGAATTGAGCTAGGAATGACCAAATTTTTAGAAGAAGGCCAGTTTGGCGCATTTACAACCACATTTGAGGATTTACATGGTCTAAAGCAATTACCTGGTTTAGCTGTTCAAAGATTGTTGGCTAAAGGCTATGGCTTTGGCGCTGAGGGAGACTGGAAGACATCAGCTTTAACTAGAATTATGAAAGTAATGGCAACTGGGCTACCTGGCGGAACTGCTTTTATGGAAGACTATACTTATCATCTAGAAAAGGGTAACGAATTAATTTTAGGCGCTCATATGCTGGAGGTATGTCCTAGCATTGCAGCAGGTAAACCATCTATCGAGGTTCACCATCTAGGTATAGGTAATAGAGAGATGCCTGCTAGAATGGTATTTAATGGTCAGGAAGGAGATGCTATCCTTGTTTCCTTGATAGACATGGGAGGCCGTATGCGTTTAATTGTAAATGATGCAAAGGCTGTAACTCCTCTTAAAGATATGCCTAAACTTCCTGTAGCCAGGGTTATGTGGAAGCCTATGCCAGATCTAAAAACTTCTGCAGAAGCTTGGATTTTAGCTGGAGGAGCTCACCATACCGTAATGAGCTATCCCTTAAATGCTGAGCATATGAGGGATTTTGCAGAGATGGTAGGAGTAGAGTTTGTCCATATCAATAAGGATACTAACATAAACGAACTAAAGAAAGAACTAATGTGGAATGATTTAGTGTGGAAGTTTAACAAATAATAAATAAGAACTAAAAGCAGATCCTCCTAAGAATATGGTCATATTCTACAAAATATGCTATAATGTTCTACATTATGCAAAATATGACCATATTTTAGGAGGATTTTTTATGAAGACAAAAACAAAAAGCGTTGCACTAATTATCCTTTCTACACTACTTTTTTCTTTTTTAGTTGGCTGTTCATCCAGTCCTTATGAAAAGCAGATTATAGGCAAATGGGTTATTGAAGACCTGGAGTTTAACAGCGATAACGATAATATGATGTCTTTTTTACAAAATATGCTGTATAACATGGTATTTAAGCCCGGAAGCGAGATAGAATTTATAAACAAAGAAAAAGTGAATATTATGGGCAATAGCAGCAATTATAAGTGGATTGAAAAAGATAAGCTACAAATCGGAGATGATGGTGAAGGCGATGATGCCCCTATAATATTTGATGTTACCATAGAAAAGGATTCTATGACTTGGGAAAATCAAATAGTTACAGTAAATTTAAAAAACAAGTAATTTTCATCCCTCTCGAACCTAATTCTAGAAATCAAAAGTTTAGAAAAACACAAAAATGGAAATAATATCGTATAGATAAGATATATAAAATATTATTAGGTTAGCCTTTTGGTTAAAATTTGGTTGGGGAGGGTGATTATTGTGATAGAAGACCCTAGAGACCAAGAGGAATTTTTGGAGATACTCACCGAAGCTAGAGATGAATGGCTGCAGGCACAAAATTACTTTGAAAACGTAAGCGAGCCAGATTTAGTGGATTATGCTATATATAGGTTAGAGGCAGCAAAGAGAAGGTATATGTATTTGATAAAACAAGCTCGAATATCTGGCATTAGAAATGAACAGATATTTAAGGAGGAAATCATTAATTAACGTCAAAGATGTCATAAAAGGGAATATCAGTCCATATATATTTAATGAATGCATTCTGAAATGAGGGTATGATATATGGGCTTAGATATTCCCTTTAGTGTTATTATAGGCTATGCTTTGGGATTAGTGCTCCTTTATATAGTTGGCTGGCTCCTTCTAGTACCATTAAAGAAGATTTTAAAATTTATATATAACGGATTATTGGGAGGCATAATCCTGTGGCTTTTAAATTTAGTGGGAGGATTGATCCACGTTAAAGTGGCTATCAATCCTGTTACAGCGCTAATAGTAGGCTTTTTGGGAATTCCAGGAGTAATATTAATTCTCCTGCTTCAATTCATTTTATGATAATTAATTTCCTCTGTTAGACATTATTATCTCGATCTCATCTGGGTTTATGCCTACCATTGCTTCTCCTAGATCCTCTGACAACTTGGCTATAAGTTTGAAATCTTGGTAGTTAGCTACGGCTTCTACTATAGCTTTAGCTCTCTTGACAGGATCCCCGGACTTAAATATACCAGACCCAACGAATACTCCCTCTGCACCTAGATGAACCATTAAAGCAGCATCAGCAGGGGTGGCTACTCCTCCGGCGGAAAAGTTGGGAACAGGCAAGGCTCCATTTTCATGAACATAGAGAGCAAGCTCATAGGATACTTGAAGTTCCTTTGCGTAATAATGAAGTTCGTCCTTTCGGATGGCTTGGAGTTTTGCAATCTCTTGATTAATGGTTCGCATATGATGCACAGCTTGAATAATATCTCCAGTTCCTGGTTCGCCTTTTGTACGAATCATAGCAGCCCCTTCTTCGATTCTTCTAAGGGCCTCACCAAGATTTTTGGCTCCGCATACAAAAGGGGTTTTGAAAGCCTTTTTGTCTATATGGAACCTATCATCTGCAGGAGTTAGAACTTCACTTTCATCAATAAAGTCGATATCAATTGCTTCCAGTATTCTAGCCTCTACAAAATGGCCTATACGAACCTTTGCCATAACTGGAATAGAGACAGCTTCTTGAATTTCCTTAATCATTTTGGGATCACTCATTCTAGCTACCCCACCAGCAGCCCGAATATCCGCTGGTATTCGCTCTAAGGCCATAACAGCCCGGGCGCCTGCTTCTTCGGCAATTTTAGCTTGTTCCGGGGTGGTTACATCCATTATTACTCCACCCTTTAGTTGGTCCAAAATAGCTTTATGCCTTTCATAATATTTATTCATTCTATCATCTCCCATTAAACTTCAATAATTATTTTCAATATTATTTTTATTATAATAGTATACCACAAAATTTTATCATCAAAATAATATAAAGAATATAATTTATAATAGTTACAATAGCAATTATTATCTGTGAATGATAGCTGTTGAACTACCATAATGGATTAGAATACATATTAGCATAATTTACTATACTAAATCAATAAATTGACGCAAAATTAGTAAAGTTTTACTTGAGGATAGCCTATTGGGCTTAAAGAATAACAATTTTTGAATTAGTACAGCGAATTAATCATGTAAAGAATGCTCATATCTATAAGGGGGAAAGATAGATTGAAAAAGGAGATTTGAAAATTATGAAATCTTCTGCAGAGAAACGTATGGAAAGATTAAATAGGGAGTATACCCTTTACTTTAAAGATTTATATAAAAATCAAAACAAGGTGTTAGTGTACGGGGAAGGGAATCTTAATGCTGAGCTGGTATTAGTAGGCGAAGCGCCAGGACGACAGGAAACAGTGCAAGGACGTCCTTTTGTAGGACAAGCTGGTAAGATTTTAGATGAGTTTTTAGAGATCCTAGGCCTAAAGCGGGATGAGTTATATATTACAAGCGTAGTAAAGTTTAGGCCCTTTAAGGTTAATCCTGATACTGGCCGTGTATCAAACCGTCCTCCAAACAAGGAGGAGATTGGGCTTAGCAAGAGCTGGCTATTTAAGGAGCTGTATATAGTAAAGCCTTCTATAGTGGTTAGTTTGGGTAATATACCTCTTCAAACCTTGACCAATAATCCTAAGCTCACTATAGGAAAAGTTCATGGAGAACCAATGGATGTGGAAATAGGAGACAAAAAGTTATCTATAACCTTGTTTCCTTTATATCATCCTGCTAGTATTATATATAAAAGAGAACTTAGGGAAATTTATTTAGAAGATCTCAATAGGCTTAAAAACTATTTGCCTTCCTCTTGAATTTACTGATAGATTGATGCTACAATATAGAGCATATGAAGTAAAAGGATGTGTCGTGACCATGAATCAAGAGAAGCAGATTATATTCAGTGGTATTCAACCTTCAGGGAATTTGACTTTGGGTAATTATCTTGGAGCTATAATAAACTGGCTTCCCCTACAGGATGAATACAATTGTATATATAGCATAGTTGATCTTCATGCTTTAACAGTGAGACAAGTCCCAGCTGAATTAAGAAAAAGGACAAGGTCCTTGCTTGCCCTTTATATAGCCTGCGGGCTAGATCCAGAGAAATGTATTTTGTTTGTACAATCTCATAACAGTGCTCATGCCGAGCTAGCGTGGATCTTAAATTGTTTTACTTATATGGGCGAGCTTAGTAGAATGACACAGTTTAAGGAAAAAGCCAAAAGACATTCGGATAATATTAATGCAGGACTTTTTACATACCCTGTATTGATGGCTGCAGACATTCTGCTTTATCAAACAGACTTGGTGCCTGTAGGCGATGATCAGAGACAGCATTTGGAGATAGCTCGAGATATTGCTCAAAGGTTTAACAACATTTATGGTGATGTATTTAAAATACCTGAGGCTTATATACCTAAAGTAGGAGCTAGGATTATGAGTCTGCAGCAACCAGAAAAGAAGATGTCAAAATCTGACGAAAATCCTAATTCCTATATTGATCTTTTAGACCCTCCCGATGTAATTATTAGAAAGTTTAAGAGAGCTGTTACTGATTCAGATATGGTTATAAGATATGATGTGGATAATAAACCTGGTATTAGCAACCTAATGAGCATTTATTCTAGTATTACTGGAAAATCCTTTGATGATATAGAAAAAGAGTTTGAAGGTAAGGGTTACGGAGATTTTAAACTAGCCGTTGCTGAAGTTGTTGCTGATACTTTAAGGCCTATTCAAGAAAAGCATAAGGAACTAATGGCAAATAAGGATTACTTAGATCAAATTATGAAAGAAGGGGCACAAAGGGCTGAAAGGCTCTCATTCAGAACCCTTAGAAAGGTATATAAAAAGGTAGGCCTAGTTCCTAAAGTGTTTTAGGCAATTGTTAAAAACCGAGGGGCGTTAGGCCTCTCGGTTTTTGATTTAGATATCTCTTGTGGAGAAGACTATGGAAAAGGATTTATTAAAAAAGCAGCTAATTGAATATGGCACAAAGCTAGGATTTGGACTTATTAAAGTTACAACTTCTGAACCTTTAAAGCTATGGAATTGTCAAATGAAAATTAGAAAGGAACAGGACCCAGATTCAGCCCACCTTTGGGATAATATAAAGTATGATCCCAAGGAAATTATGCCGGAAGCTCGAGCTATTGTAGTAGCAGTATGGCCTCATACTCCCTATAAAGCTAATTTTCCTAAGGGGATAGGCCGATTTTCGGCATATTATAAATCGTATCCAAAGGGTCGCCAGGCCGCCCACAAGTTGGGAGATTTTTTGAAGCAAGCTGGATATAAGACGGTGATTCAGCCTAATTTACCAGCTAAAGAGATTGCATATAGGGCGGGAATAGGGTATTTTGGTAAAAATGCCCTTATTCATACTCAGGAATATGGGTCCTGGCTAAGCCTTCATTTTATTTTAACAGACGCACCCTTACCCCCTAATAAAAGCATGGATAGGATTTCCGATTGTGGTGATTGCGACCTTTGCATGAGGGCCTGTCCTACGGGTGCTATAGAGAAGGAAGGACAGGTTATTCCTAGCAAGTGCATTCGGCACCATATGCTATCTTCAGATTTTGTACCAGTAGATATAAGAGAAAAGATGGGCAGCAGAATGCTAGGGTGTGATATATGCCAGATGGTATGTCCTTTTAACCAAAAAAGTATGCTTGAGGCAGAGCTTCCTTCTCCTGAGGAAATGGAATTTTTCAATATAAAAGATATATTAAAAGAATGGTCTACAGGTTTAAAAAATAGAATGAATAATATGGGAGATCTTATAGGAAAGAATTATGCCAGGGCTCAGAAAGTATTATCCATGGCTGTAATTTTGGCAGGCAATAGCAAGGATGAATCATATATGCCCTATTTGCTTCCTCTGTTAAAGCATCATCATCCTCCCATTAGAGGACATAGTGCCTGGGCTATTGGGAAAATTAAAGCTGATGGTTTTAGGGAAATTTTAGAGAATGCCTTGATACAAGAGAAGGATAATCGAGTAAGGGAAGAAATTTATAGAGCTATAGAGTATTAAATATGAATTTGCAAAGAATAAATATAACTTGTTGTGCTTGTTCCCCATATTTATA
>Ga0209537_1001361_pt1 | contig 27785 bp, 24 predicted proteins | sample BioPla4DNA1_FD_187698 | JGI IMG/M metagenome (GOLD analysis project Ga0209537, IMG submission 187698) | Biogas fermentation microbial communities from Germany - Plant 4 DNA1 (SPAdes) (version 2) | ecosystem: Engineered > Bioreactor > Anaerobic > Digestate | place: Bielefeld, North...
CGGACATCCGTGCTCCTTGGCGAGCTTTGCCATTTCCTCATAGTTGCTCCCATCGGCGCCGCAAATGAGGGGCTTCCGTTGGCCAACGACGGCCAAGGCGGCGGCCATCATGGCCGGATCTTTGCTCATGAGGAGGAGATTCAAGGAGCGGTCGGCGGCGGCTTTGGCTGCGGCCGCAAACCGGTCCGGATCCTGGGAGCGGCCCTCGATGGCGACCAGGTCAACACCGTAGCGCTGGCCCACCCGCTCGAAGGATAAGTCCTTGATTGCCTCCAACCTGCCCCCTAGTTCCTCTTCCGACAGGTCGTCCGCGACCTTGATGGCAACGCCCGTTGGGTGATAAAAGGTCTTCTCGTGGCGGAAGAGCTCCGTTTCATTGCCGACCTCCAGGACATTCGGCCCCTGCCCCACCTTGATCAGCTTGATGGGCGGCGCCGAGGCCGCATCGAGGGCTTCCCTGGCTTCATCGCTCACGTAAGGGCAGGCGTCGAGGGAAGCCTTGCCTGAGGCTAGCTGCATGGCGAAGGCCAAACAGGTGGGCGGACCGCACTCCTTACAGTTCTTCTTAGGCAACAGTTTGTAGATTTCCAGACCGCTCAAGCCCATTTCTTTTCGCTCCCTTCTAGAACAATGGATCCATCGTCAAGGCCGGGTGGCCCTTTTCCTCAAGGAAAGGCATGATTTCCTCGGCGGTGGTCCCCACGGTCTCATCCGCGATCCGATCGATGAAGTCCTCGCCCAGGCCTTCCTCAATGGACCTTTGCACGAAGTCTTCCCGGAGGAAATCTTTCAGCTCCTTGGGCATCCAGATGATCCGGGCGATGCCCCCATCGGCCTTGATGAACTTGCGACTGAGGATGTAAGACCGGCCGATTCCCATGAAGCCCGGGGTCTGCACCCCGCCGCCCACCATGCCGGCCAAGGTGGAGAAGGTCATACCGCAGGGGGTCTCCCCCTGGTGCTCCCTGGTGGTGATCATGATGCCGTTGCATTCGGGCACGATGGCCATGATGGCCTCGAAGCAGCCGCAGGAGGTCATGGGATTGTCCATCAAGGTATATAAGGCCACCTCGCTGAGGTTGCCGTGGGAAGCAGTCTCGACTACCTGATTGACGCTGTCCCAAAGGCCCTTAACCTCGTCCGTCGCCGGGCCTTTGATGATGGGCTGGTTGGGCCCATTGGCATCAATTTGGTGGGAAGCCCGGGCATCGAGCCAGGTGACCGCACCGCAAAGGCCCACCCGTTCGGGGGTGACGACGCAAACGTGGTTGGGAGCGAAGGATTGACAAAGGAGACAGGTATAGAATTCCTCAACGGCCTCATCTGTCAAGCCCCGCATCCGCTCGTCCCGAGCCCGATACTTCTCCCGGGCCAGTTTGATCTTTTCTTCGACTACCGCCCCATCGGTGATCAGGGTCACTTGCACCCGGTCGACGATGGAGGGGAAATCGGCCTTGAACTTGGCGATGAGGATCTCGCCGAGGTGCTCCATGCGCACTCCCTTGGCCGCCGCCTCTTTGCTGATCCGCACCCAGTTCAAGTCCCGCTGGGCCACGTGCCACAGTCCTTCCCCGTAGTTGATGTAGTCGTGGATCCGCCGCTCCAGCACCCCTTCGAACTGCTCCTCCATCTTCCGGCCGTAAATATCCACCATGATGCCTAGGGGCAGGATTGACCCCTCGGGCACATCGGTAACATCGGGACCGATGAGTTCGACTTTACCGTCTGTGATTGCGTCTGCAGGCACAGATGAGAGCAGCTCAAAGCCCGGGCTGCGGCCTCCGCCAAACTCCAGGTAGGCATCGGCCTTGCGGATGACTTCTCCTTCAAAGGCCGGTCCGAAGTTGACGGGGATATCTAGCTCCATCGTCTCCAGCTTGATTCCCCTGACCTCCATGGCGAACTGCACCAGGGTGTCATAATCCCCATGATGGAGATACCAGTCGGGGATTTCCTCTTCCAGGGGCTGGTCACAAATAACCGGAAAGCCCAGGAAGTTGGCGCCGAAGTGGGCCGCCACCTGCACGTCGGTGGCTTCCCCTAGCTGGAGGACAAAAGCCCGGATCCGCCGCCGCTGATAATCCCTGACTTCTTCCCTGCGGCCAGGGGGAATGCCGCCGAAGGCCAGCCCCGCGCGCAGGGCAAAGTTGACCGCGTGGATGATCTGGGTGAAGTTGCCCACGGGGAAGGCGATGTAATCAACGCCCATCTTCATGTTTTCCTCGAGGAGCTGTTCAATGACCTCATCGCAAAGGAAGATCATAAAGCCCTTCCCCATCAGATCCTGGACGATCTTGGCAATGGCTTTGCTGGACTTGGCCCGTCCCATGATGATGGCCTGGCCGGGGATAGTCCAGTCAACCAGTTTGATCCCATACTGCCTGAGGACCGGGTCCGTGACAAAGCCTGTCCACGGCTCCACCTTCGGTTCATCCCCGTAGACATAGTGGATGGCCTCAATGATCTCCGCGGCATAAAGGGTCGCTTCACCCCACAGCCTCGCGTTGAAGAAATTCCGCTCCTCCTTCAGGTTGCTGCGCATCCGGTTGAGGATCGGGGGAAGCTCTCCGAGCCTCGTCACTTTCTCACCGCTAAGAGCAGTGATCACAGGTAAATGATAGGCGGTGTCCGGGTAGCCTACCGGATGGTCCGGCCCCAGATTCCTTATGGCCTGATGGAGCAGAATCTCCGCGTAGCCGGTGGCGATGATGGCTCCATTCAGGCCCCGGGACAGCAGACCCGTCGGCATCTTGTCCTTGATGGCTTCTTCCGCCTCCTGATAGATCTCATCAAAATCCGTGCGTTCCAAGTATGGTATGACATCGTAGGCTATGGCCATCTCCATCTCCCCTTTCCCAGCCTACCAGCTGACAGCAGGCCTCGTCCCGTACTTCTCTGCAGCCATCCTGTGGACCCCCAGTTTCCAAGTACGCCGATCGAGGGCTGCCAACAGCTTTCTGGCCGCCTCCTCCGGATCGGGCTCGAAAATGAAGTTGCCCCCGTAAACGTCCCGGGCGATTTGGCTGGTAAGCCCAAAGACTAGGGAGCTGCCATCGATGGGGGGCATCACGCCCACATGGACGGGCAGGCCCATAGCAACGGCTCCGGTGCCGATGGCAATGGCCTTCTCGTGCATATCCTCCGGAGCGGTGGCGACGAAGGGGACTTTGGGCACATCGATGCCCAGCTCGTCAGCCATGAGGGTGCAAAGGTCATGGGCCCTGGAGTTGTCAACGCAAGAACCCATATGGAAAGCCAGGGGCAGCTCGACGCCGTTGGCCTCCGACAGCCGCTGCAAGAAGGCCTTCAGCTTCGGCCCCGCATACTCCTCAATAGCCTCGGGAGTCATCATCCCCGCCTTGGCCATGGCCCCGGCCGAGCAGCCGGTGGCGATGACGAACACATCGTTTTTCACCAGCTCGCGGAAAATGGTCAGATGGTTCCTGTCCTGGGGCGTCCTCAAGTTGTTGCAGCCGCAGAAGAGGGCTACGCCCCGAAGCTCCCCGGCCAGGATGGCATCGGTGAGGACCTTGACGGGACTTTCGGGGTTGACCGCCCGGAAAAGGTCGAGGAGAGCTTCAAGGCTGAAACCGGCAATCACTTTGTTCTTGTGGGGCGGCACGTCCACTTTGGACCGGTCCCTTTCTTTGTAGGCCTCCAGGGCCATCTCCACCATCTGGCAGGCCTGCGCAAAGGCCGTCTCTTCCTTGAAATCCACGTGGATGGCTCCAGGGATCTTAGCCATCTTGTTGGTGGTGATGAGCCGCGTATGGAAGCAGTCACAGACGGGCTTTAGCGAAGGCATGATACACTGGATATCGACGATGATGGCATCTACCGCGCCCGTCATGATCGCCAGCTCCTGAGATGCTTGATTAGCCGCGAGATACACCCCTTCCCGTCCCAACAATTCATTGCCGGTGCAGCAAATCCCGACGACGTTGATCCCCTTGGCCCCTAGGGCCTTCGCCTTGTCGTTCAGCTCCCGGGCAGCCCGAACCACCATTTCGCTCAACGTCGGGTTGTGACCGTGGGTGGCCACATTGACGTAATCGGGATCGATGACCCCCAGGTTCGCCTCGGAGACGGTCGGTTTGGGCGTGCCGAAGATGATGTCGCTGATGTCGGTGGCAATATGCATCCCGGTGTAGTCCGCGAGGGAAGTCTTGATCCCGGCGAAAATCAGGTTCACCGGATCATTGTCCATGCCCATGGTAGTCTGGGCAAGCATCTGGACGACGGTCCGGTCGATGCTGGAGGGCAATACATCGCAGTGGTTGAATTTGGCCCGGCGGCCTTCAGTGATGTTGGCCACGAGGAACTGGCAAGGGGACTCATCCGGGCGCCCGAAGTCTTCCAGGGCTGCCAGTGCCACTTCCCTAGCCAGCACATCTTCCCCTTTGCCCTCTACCTCAAGTCCGATCCTTTGGGCCACGGCCCTCAACTTATCCCCATCAGTAATCTCGTAGTCCGATACCTTGCCCTCGGCAATGGCCAGCAAGATGTTGGCGATGTGCCGGCCATGGTCCGAGTGGGATGATGCTCCCCCGGCCATCAATCGGGCCATGTTCCGAGCTACCACGCTGTAGACGGGAGCACCGCAGATCCCCCGACTTCGCTCCGGCCGGTCCTCCATGAGCCGGCAGGGCCCCTGTACACAAATCCGACAGCAGGTGCCCGTCAGTCCGAATTTGCACTGGGGCGACTGGACCTGGTACCTGTCATAACTAGTTAGTGTGTCCTGACCTTCGTATCTTTCGAGCACTGCAAGACTGGCCGGGTCAATTGTCCCATGGCCATTAGTCTGACCCTTCTTGTTGGTGCCCATTGGCCATACCTCCTTTCCCTGCTTCCACAACTGCCGTAAAGAGTTCTTCCAACTCGGCCGCAAAGGCACTGCTCACGGTGCCGTCTCCCTCAAGGAGGGCTTCGTCTAGGGGCAGGGCCACAAGGTCCGGAAATCTGTCCTGCAGGAAATCTAAGTCCCTTTGGGAGCGGATCTTGTTCCCGACCACGATGGACCGCTTGATGCCCAGCTCCCCAGCCAGCTGCAAGACGACTCTTGCGGTCTTGGCGCTGATTCTGGTAGGCTCGGTCACCACCACGATCACATCGACCCCTTTCGCCGTCCCCCTGGTCAAATGTTCAATCCCCGCGCTCATGTCCAGGATCACCACATCATCCCGATCGAGGAGCAGGGAATTGACCAGGGCGTTGATAAAGGAGTTTTCACTGCAATAGCAGTCACTGCCCCCTTGCTTAATCCCGCCCATCCGCAGGAAGCGGATCTCCCCCATCTTGAGGGCAAACCTATCCAAAACGTCATCAACCTTAGGGTTCAGACAAAATAGGGATCCACCACCTCCCGTCCGCTCTTTGATCAGTTCCTTCATTTCGACAACAGGACGCTGGGCGGCTAGAAGCTTGTCGTCGATCCCCAAAGCCATGCCCAAACTAGCGTCAGGATCGGCATCGACGGCAATAACATGGTAGCCCTTGCCGGCAAACAGCCGGGCAAGGCCCGCTGAAACGGTGGTCTTGCCAACGCCCCCCTTGCCAGACACAGCAATTTTCAAATCAACCACCTCGTAGGTCACGTGCTGAAATTCACAAACCGGTCCATGTGTATTGTAGCAACGGAAGAGATTGTGACACAACGGACAAACTTGCTGTGTCTCGGTGATTTCTTGTTAAAAGCACAGGGAAATGATGGGACAAAGGCGATGTTTTTTGCGGAATTGGCAATCTTCCCTTTTGCCAAAATGGCGGAATGGGGTAGAATATGGCTTCTTAGAGCCCCTTTGCGGCGGCAGCATAAGCGGGGTATATCGTACTTGATTTCCCGGAATTCGTGCATCGCTTCCGACGCGTAGTTATCTCGGTCGGTCACTCAAAAAGCCTGGCCAGCTGTTCGACGAGAAACTCAATGCCGGCAACGGGGCTCGGCGGGGCAATCGACTTCATTTGCAACATGCCCAGGGCAAAAGCAAGGGCAAGCAGAATGACAAAGACGATGAGCTCCCCCCACCAGCCGTTGCGCAGAATGCCGGGGAGCTCGTAACCCATGATGGCCAAGAAGATGATGATAAGCAGCACCACCTGCAAAACCTAATCCCTACTTCCTGATAGGCGTCCTATTAATCACTAGTCCTGCCCGTTTGATCCTGGCCTTGACCTCCACTTCCACCGTCAAACGTTTGAATTCTTCCTCCCAATTCTCCCGCAGCCGGCGCCACTCTTTGGGGTGCCGCCGGTTGATTTCCGCCCCGAAGCCGAAGATGTCCGCGCCGAAGAGCTGAGCCTTGGTCACTGCGGCCATGATCTCGTTTTTCACTACCTGCGTCAAGCGCCGCTCAATGCTGACCCAAAGGCCTGGATCCTTCCGGATGTCGATGTATTGCTGCATCTCCCCGATGTTCACGTGCACTTCCACCTGAACGAGGATCTTGATCCCGTCCTTGGTCAGCTGGGGCTTGAAGGAGCCCCGGGAGCCGACGATCTCCAAGGAGACGTAAGCATCAGCTGTCTCAGGCTCGTTGATGTTGATGATGCCGCTTCTGACCTGACCTGTGACCCAAAGATAGCCCCGCGTCTGTGGCCTGTTCATCCAGGCCACAAGTCGGTCGTCCTTGAAGATGGCGCTGCCCGTCATCCTGGTTTTCGCCTTAACCTCGTCCCGGAGGACGTCCCCCCCGATAGCGAAGTCCTCCTCGAGGGGGATCAGCTCAACCCTGACGGTAATGGGGTCAATCCCCTCCCCCTCCAGGGCTTGCAGGAATTCATTCACTGTCATCGCCGCGACGGTGGACTGGGCAAGGCGGGTGCCCTGCAGCAACTCGGAAATCCCCTCCGAGGGCATCGGCTCCTGGGAGAACTCCGCCTGGAGGAGATCGGAGGCCTTGACCCCCTGGGCCATGAGAATGTAAGAAGTCCGCCGCGGCTCGCCGTCCCGGTCGAAAAAGTCAAGGGCTTCTTGGAGCCCATCCCTAGCCATGTCCTCGCCGAAGACGATGAAGCGGGCGTGGGCCCAGAAAGGCCGCCTGGGGGAGATGCTGTTCAAGTTCCGCACCGCTTCGAACACCGTGTAGCCAGTAGCTGTCATGACATGAAAAGGTTTTTCCTGAACGGACGACTGGACGCTTCCCGTGATGGCAAAGGGCTTGGCCATCTGGACAGTCACCTGGATCTTTCCTTCCTCCGCGGCGTGGTCGAGCCCGACCGCGGTGATGAAGTCCAGGGTCTCCAGCTCCCGCCGGCTCCAACAGCCCGTCAACATGACAACCATGAGCAAGGCAATGAGCCCTATCTTCGTCCTAGTCCCCATTGGCTCCACCCCTCAACAGCCTCCTCAACAACACCGCGGCGCACAAGAGAAGGATGATGGTGAGGGTGATGCCGAGGCTGTACACCGACCAGCCGCCGCGGGTGAGGAACTGGATCAAAACTAGAAAGTCTTCGTAGAAAAGGAGGCTGGAGGCGACAACTAAAGCCCCCATTGGATAGATCAGAACTTGGCCTTGGCCCAGGCCGAGCACCTGGGTCAGGCCCAGACTCGCTGCCCAGATGAACAAGGACAGCTTGATGCCGGCGCACATGATCCAAGCACCCATGGGGATGAACTCGATTCGCTCAAAGAAGCGGCCGATGCTAATCATCCGGGCCAGACTGAAGACAGGCATGGATAAGTTGTTTACATTCGGTCCGAAGACCATGACGGCGGCCAGGCCAAGGAGCACCAGTACGGTCCCTGCCGTCAGGATGGCGTAGGCAGAATACCGCAGCATCCCTTGCGGCCTGTCCACATGGGGTATGAGCATGCCGACGACGATGAATTCCATGAAAAAGGAGACGGCGCTCGTCACGGGAGGAAATAGGGCAGCCCAGCCGTCGGCCAGTACGGGCAGGAGATGGCCTGGCTTCATCACATCGAAAGGCAGGATGATGGTCACCAGGACGAAGAACAAGACTACCCACAGGGCATTGTCAGCCACCCGGGCCATGACTTCCAGCCCATTGCGGGCCGCGCTAGCTCCCAGGTAGGCTATTATCCCGATGAGAACGATCTCGGGAGTCTCAACCATGATGGCCGAGGTGAGGCTTCCGCCCAAGGCGGCGGCGCTGGTCACCGCGATATGGAACCAGTACCAGACAAGGATGAGGCCGACGATTTTGCCAAAGAACTTGCCGAGGAGCACCTGGCTGTATTGGATGATGGTCTGGCCGGGAAATTCCAATCCCAAAGCCACTACCAACAGTATTACGGGGACAGCGATGATCATGCCGCAAAGACCAACCAGCCAGATGTTCTGCGGGTCCCCCAGCTCCGTCAGGGTGGGAAACAGGACGGTGGCCATCATCAGCCGACTGATGATGAGCATGGCCGTTGCTTCTCGCGGACTGATCTTGTCCAAGAACACCGATGATCCCCCCTAGCCTTCCTCTCGCGGCGGCGACGGCTGAAGCCCCGACACCTGACGGATGGAGTCTTCCACACCAATGAGGCTCGGACGCGTCCTCTTGGCCCACCAGGGAAACCTCACCAGGGCATCTTTCAAATCCGACCAGATTACCGGAGCCAGAGGCTCGAGGTAGGGCGTCCCAAAGGATCTCAGGCAGCAAAGATGAATCAGCAGACCAAACAGTCCAGCAACGACGCCGAACAGACCCATGGTGCCCCCCAGAATGATCAAGCCAAAACGCAAGATCCGGGCGCCAGTGGCAATGCTGTAGATAGGTGCGGAAAAGGAGGCGATGCCCGTGAAGGCCACCACCACGACCATAGCAGGGGAGACAAGTCCGGCCCGGATGGCGGCATCCCCCAACACCAACGCGCCGATGATGCTGATGGCCGAACCCACCAGCCGGGGGAGTCTAGTGCCCGCCTCCCGCAGGAGCTCGAAGGTCAACTCCATCATGAAGGTCTCCACGACTCCCGGAAAAGGCACCCCTTCCCGCTGGGCGGCGATGCTCAGGATAAGGGGGGTGGGCAGCATTTCCTGATGGAAAGTCAACAGGGCCACATAAGACCCGGGCAACACCAGGGAGATGAAGAAGCTGGTAAAACGCAGGAGCCTCAGCACCGTGCCGATCAAAAACCTTTCGTAGTAGTCCTCGGAGGTGGTGAAAAACATGGTGAAAGTAGCGGGAAGGATGAGGGCAAAAGGAGTGCCGTCGGTCAGGATGGCTATCCTGCCCTCAAGGAGGCCCCCCGAGACCCGATCGGGCCTTTCGGTGCGCAGGATAGTTGGGAAGGGAGAAAAGGGGGCATCCTCGATTAACTCTTCGATCTGGCCGCTCTCGCCGATTCCGTCCACGTCAATCTTATTGATCCTGCTGCGCAGCTCCCCGAGGACTTCCTTGCTGGCCACCCCTTCGATGTAAAGGACGGCGACCTTCGTCCAGCTGATCCGCCCAATCTGGTACTCCTCGATGCGAAGGCGCGGGTCTCGGATCCGGCGACGGATAATGCTGGTGTTGGTCCTGAGGCATTCGACGAACCCCTCCTTGGGCCCCCGGACGACGGGCTCTGTATCGGGCTCCCCAGGGTTTCTTTGCACCCAGCCGGGAACCACCACACTCAAGCCTTGATCCACGCCATCGATCAGGATGGCGCATCCCCCGCGGGAGACGTCCTCGAGGAGGTCTTTCATAGTCCTCGTCACTCTGACGCCAACATTCAGCAAGAGTCCCCCGCTAAGCTCCTGCAAGGCCTGCCGGGGGCTTTTCCAGTCCTTGCCGCGGCGGGCCAGGGGCTTCATCACCGTTTCGGCGATCAGCACATTGTCCACTAAACCATCGATGAGAACGAGGAGGACCCTAATCTTCCGGGGGCCGACGCGCAACTCCCGGATGATCACGTCCCCACTGTCCCCGTAGGCCTGGCTAAGCCGCTTGCGATTAACAGACAGACTGGATGATAGCTTCGTTTCCCTATCTGTTTGGCGGACCCTCGAATTCCCAAGGAGGGCTTTTACCCATTCAAGCACGACCCATCCCCCAATCTCGGGATCAATTTTGCCCGCGGGAGGAAGAAACTATGCCCGATTGGATGGGGCTGGATCGGAGATCGCGGGGGTTTTCCGCTGCATATTCGCTCCAAAGCGAAAGAGCCTCAAACCCCTTGGACATCGGGATTTCAGGCCCTTTTTCGCCCCTTCCTGCTGCAAAACTGTAGGATAAAAAAACAGGCCCCATCAGGAGCCTTTCAACCTTTGTATGGTGCCCGGGACGAGACTTGAACTCGTACGGTGTTACCCACACGGCCCTCAACCGTGCGCGTCTGCCAATTCCGCCACCCGGGCCCTTCGACTGGAACTATTATATGATCCATCGGGGGGACTGTCAAGGATCAAAGAAACTGCCGCAAACGCGGATTTGGGGTTGGCCCCGGGATGCGCCCCCGCTTGGCCAAGGGCTTGCCGGCCACTTCCTTGATGTCCATCGTCATGTCGATGGGGCTCGCGCCGGATATGTAGCTGCCAACGCCAAAGGAATCGGCCCCCGCGGCGGCCAGCTCCCGGATCCTGTCGGGGTTGAGTCCACCGGAGACTAATATGCGGACGAAGGGAAACCCAGCTTGATCCAGGCGCGCCCGAACTTCCCGCACTAAACCCGCGGTCACCCCTCCCCGCTCCCCGGGAGTGTCCAGCCTTATCGTCTGAAGGGCATCGCCCAAGGCTTCGGCGACCCGCAGGCTCTCTTCCGCTTCATCCTTGAAAGTGTCCACGAGGATGGTGCGGGGAGCGTCGGGGGGCATAATCCGGTGGTAAGCCAAGGCCCCGGCAACGGTATCGCCCATGATCAGGAACAAGGCGTGGGGGACGGTCCCCGTAGGCTCCAGGCCCGCAAGTTTTGCTCCGAGGATGCAGGACGCGCCCGCCGCACCGGCGACGACGGCAGCCCTTTCCATCACCGGGGCCACCGCCGGATGAACGTGGCGGGCGCCGAAGCAGACGACTGGTTTGCCTTCAGCCGCTTCCACACACTCCCGGGCGTTGGTCGCCCAGCCCGAGGAGCTGGCCAGGATCCCCAACAGGGCCGTTTCATAAATGCCAAAATTGCCGTAAGGTCCCTCCAGGCGCATGATCACTTCACCGCTGGCAAAAGGTTCTCCCTCCGGCAGTCCGAAAACCTTGACCCCTTTGCCCCGCAGCAGCCTGATGCATTCCTCCATCCCGCAAAGATAACCCGAACGTCGGGGAAAGATTTCGGCTACAACGTGGGTGTCGACCAGGTTCAGCGTCTCCAGGATCTCGTTGGTCCGCACGAAATAGACATCGCTAGTCAAGCCAGCCGCGATTTCTTCCCCCGTGGCTGAGAACATGAGACGGTCCTCATCTACTTGATAGGCCCTGATCTGATGCAAACGTTTGATCTGTTCCAACCCCGAAACCTCTCCTTTCGTCTGATGGGAACGGCCACCGCCCTCGATAGACCCAGCGGTAGAAATCCCTGGCAATGGTCACGCGACGGACAAAATCCCTCGTTTCGGCGAAGGGAATCTGATGCCAATCATTCAGCTCCCCCGACCAGCGATTTGCCTCCAGCCATTGGCGGACATTGCCCCGTCCGGCATTGTAGGCGGCCAGGACTACTGGACTGCGGTCGCCGAATTCCTTGTACAGATTGGCCAGGTACCAGGTCCCCAGCCTGATGTTCACCTCGGGAACAAACAGCTGGTCCGGGTCGACGGGCCCATCGCCCATCTGGATGGCGATCCAGCAGGCAGTCTCGGGCATCAGCTGCATCAGTCCCCGCGCCCCCTTCTGGGAGACGACCCCAGGCCTGAAGTTGCTCTCCACGTGGATCACCGCCGCCACGAGAAAAGGGTCCACCCGGTGTTGCCGGGCATAGCTCGTAATCTCCGCCTGATAATCGATCGGATAAAGAAAGCGCAGGGCAGGTCCCAGCATCACCATGAACAAGATGAGGACCAGCACGCCCCCCAGAAGATACTTGCCCACCTATTGCACCATCCAATCATGTCCCAAGGAGACCGGCTACCACCAATTCCGCGGTCGCTGTGTTGGTGGCTAAAGGAACATTGTGCACATCGCACACCCGCAACAGGGCGGTGATGTCCGGTTCATGGGGTTGGGCCGTGAGGGGATCCCGCAGAAAGATCACTGCGTCCACTCTCCCTGCAGCCACCTCCGCCCCTATTTGTTGATCTCCCCCGTAAGGGCCCGACTCCATCTTCTCAACGGGCAGACCCGTCGCCTCTTCCACTACTTTCCCCGTAGTCCCCGTGGCGACCAGGCTGTGCCCAGCGAGGAGCTCCCCGTGCCTTTTGACGAATAAGACCATGTCAACCTTTTTCTGGTCATGGGCAATCAGGGCAATCCGCAATCCACTCCCCCCAAATCCGTTGCACCTGTTCCCAGGTCTCTTTTTCCGTCCGACTGTTATCAATTACATGATCGGCGCGAGATACCTTCTCCTTCATGGACATTTGGGCGTTAATTCTCTGCTTGGCCTCCGCTAGGCTGATTCCATCCCGCTCCCTGAGCCTTCGGAGCTGGGTCTTTTCATCAGCATAAACCACAACCACCCGATCGACCAAGTAGGCGGCCCCAGCTTCGTACAAGAGGGGGATGTCCACCAACAGGACCCGATGATGGGGCCGGTTTTCGGCGATCAAACGGCCGAGGCGCTCCAGGATCGGAGGATGGGTGATGCTATTTAGCCGGGCCCTCGCCTTGGCCGAGGAAAAGATTATCCTCCCGAGTTTCTCCCGGTCAAGCTGACCATCCTTGAGGATTCCGGGGCCAAAGGCCGCAACGATCGCAGCCAACACTGGACTGCCCGGCGCGACGATCTGACGGGCGATTTGATCGCTGTCAATGAGAAAGGCGCCTAGTTTGACAAACATGGCAGCCACAGTGCTCTTGCCCGTGGCGATGCCGCCTGTGAGTCCAACGACCAAAACCTCCACCCCTCCCATCAAAGGAGTTGGAGAGCGCCTAGTCCCGCTAAGATCAGTCCCGGCAGCATCCGGAGGACGGGCGACGGCGACCAGGCATCCCCGAGGAGCAGACCAATAGTCACGAAGGTGAACTTGGCGGCCACGGCCAGGGGTACGATGAGCCAGGTGGAAAACCCCGCCATGGCGATCCCCAATCCCGCGGCCATCGCATCGAGGGCCAAGGCGATCCCCAGCAGCAGGGCCTCGTTGCCGCTGAGGGCCCCCGAGCGATCCATGTCCGCGCGCAGGGGCTCTTTCATGATATGGATGATGAGGCCAAAGGGCCGCAGGTGAAGGGCCATCACCCACTCCGAATCCTGCTGGGGGTCGGGGACTCCCTCCTTGGGGAACCGATTCGTGATGATGAGCCAAATCCCTGCGACGATGAGCAGGCCCGCCCCCACCTGTCGGGCATAGGGTATGTACCCGGCGATGAGATTACCCGCGGCCATGGCGGCCCAGATGCCGGCCCCCGATGCCAGGCTGATGATGAAGAGCGATGCGACCGGCACTCGGATCTTGCGCAGGCCATAAGCAACTCCCGCAGCAAAGCCGTCTATGCTGAGGGCCGCAGCAAAAAGCAGGGCTGAGAAAACCTCCAAGCTAATCGCCTCCCCGATGATGGTCCTCCTCCATCATACGGGGCAGGCAAGTCAATGGTGCCTTTATGACTGGCAGCGGGGGCAAAAACAGCTGCTTCGCCCCCCGATCTTGATCCGCTCCAGGGGGGTCCCGCAGCGGACGCAAGGTTCTCCCCCGCGGCCATAGGCCTTCAGTTCATGCTGAAAGGCGCCTTGTCTCCCTTCCGCATTAACGTAGTTGCGCACCGAGGTGCCGCCCGCAGTGAGGCTTTCCCGCAGGACAGCCCTAATGGCCCGATGGAGACGCCGGATTTCGGCGTCCGACAGACTGCCCGCCGGGCGATCGGGCCGGATACCGGCGCGAAAAAGGCTCTCATCGGCATAAATATTCCCCAGGCCGGCGATGTGCTGCTGACCCAAAAGCAAGGCTTTGATGGCGCAGCCGCGGCCTTGACAGATTTCACTTAGCTTTTGGCCGGTGAACTCGTTAGATAGGGGTTCAACGCCAAGGCCCCGGGGAAAGTGCCCTCCCCGCGGCAGCCAATCGATGGTGGCGAACTTGCGCTGATCCACCAGCCACAGCTCCTCATCCCCGGACAGGAGGAGCTTCAAGGCAAGATGCTTCGGCGGCGGAGCCCCCCTCTTTACCACTATTAGCTGACCGGTCATGCGCAGGTGAAAGACGAGCTTGGCCCCCCCAAGCTCCAGGATCAAAAACTTCCCCCTTCGCTTCACCCCGGTAAAGACTTTCCCCACAAGCCCCCGGGCCAACTCTTCAGGGGATGCATTCCGCAGTGCCTTGCCCAGGTAAAGCTCGACCCCTTCTACCTGCTTGCCGATGATCTTTACGGCCAGGATGCGGCGAATGGTCTCCACCTCAGGAAGCTCCGGCAATTCACATCCCTCCCCGGTAGGGAGCAGTGTCCCGCCAGTTTTCGCCCACCTGGATGTCGACCACTAGTGGCACCGCCAGGTGCAGACTGTCTTCCATCACTTCCCGGACCAGCCCGGCAAGTTCGTCAACTTCCCCGGGCGGCACTTCAAAGACCAGCTCATCGTGGACTTGGAGGAGCATCCGGGCTTGGAGCCCCCTCTCATTCATCTCCCTGTAGATGCCGATCATCGCTATTTTCATGATGTCAGCGGCCGTCCCTTGGATGGGGGCGTTCATCGCCATCCGTTCGGCAAACTGGCGCTGGGTCCAGTTTTTGCTGTGGAGCTCCGGCAAATAGCGGCGACGGCCAAACAAGGTGGCCACGTACCCCTTCTCCCGCCCTTCTTTGATCGTCTCGTCGATGTACCTTTTCACCCCCGGATAACGGGCGAAGTATCGGTCGATGTAATCCTGGGCCTCCGCCCGGCTGAGACCGGTGCCCTTGGCCAGGCCGAAACTGCTGATGCCGTAGATGATCCCGAAATTAATCGCCTTGGCCCGATCCCGCAGTTGGCTGTCTACCTGGTCCATGGGGACCCCGAAGACTTCCGCGGCGGCCCGGGCATGGATGTCTTCGCCCTCGCGGAAGGCGTCAATCAACCCCTCATCCTTGGACATGTGGGCTAGCACCCGCAGCTCAATCTGGGAGTAGTCCGCGGTGAGGAGCCGCCAGTCAGGCTCCCCGGGGATGAAGGCCTGGCGGATCCGGCGTCCAAGGGGCGTTCGCACCGGAATATTCTGCAGGTTGGGTTCGGTGCTGCTTAGGCGCCCTGTCGCCGTCACCGTCTGCTGAAAGGTGGTATGGATCCGGCCTGTGCGGGGGTGGAGCAGGGCCGGCAGCGCGTCTACATAGGTGGACTTCAGTTTGGCGAGCTGCCGATATTCCAGCAGATAGACCGCGATTTCGTGCTCCGCGGCAAGCTCCTCGAGGACCTCTGCGCTAGTGGAAGGGCCTGTCTTGGTCTTCTTAATTACCGGGAGGGACAGCTTGTCAAACAAGATCTCCCCAAGCTGCTTCGGTGAATTGATGTTGAAGGACTCCCCGGCAAGCTGATAAATCTTGGCCGTCAGCTCCTCCAGCTCCTTTTCCATCTCGGCCGACAGGGCCTGCAAGTGCTCCCGGTCCACGGCAACGCCCCTCAGCTCCATTCCTGCCAAGACGGGGATCAGGGGCATCTCTATCTCCTGGTAGAGCCGCAGCAGGTCGGCCTCGGCCAGGTTCTCCTCCAGTCTGGCGGCCAGGGGGCCGATGAAGCTGAAAAGCTCCACCGCGGAAGCCTTCTCTCCAGGAGATGCCGGGCCGAACCGCTCACAAAGCTCCCGGAGGGACAAGCGGCCGTCGCCCGGCCCGAGGAGATAGCCCGCGACCATAGGGTCGGAGGCGATCCCCCGGATGGGGCACCCTAAGGACTGGAGGGCCAGGAGCTGCGATTTGGCATTATACATCACCTTGGGCCGTTTCGGGTCGGCCAGGGCCGGCCCCCACTTAGCAAGGACATCATTCCAGGCCCCTTCTCCCAGGGGGCAATAAAAGCTCTTCGTCCCCGCACCCATGGCCACGGCCACGGGCCTAGGGTCAAGGGGACCCCCCTCCCACCAGAAATGGACGGTTAAGGGCCCCAAGGGCAGGTAGTCAGCGTCGGGGATCTGATCGAGCTGCGCCGCGGCAGGCGGTGTAGCCGCGGATACGGAGACATCAGCCAAGCCATACCGCTCCTCCACCCTTCGCCACAGGGTGCGGAATTCCAGCTGGGCAAAAAGCTCCCGCAGCCGCGTCCCATCGGGGACGGCCAGCTGGCACTGGCCGGGTTCTAGCCCAACGGGGGCATCCCGGCAGATGGTGGCCAGCTTCTTACTGAGCAGAGCCTGCTCCCCGTGCTCCTGGAGCCGCTGTGCGAGTTTTCCCGAAAGCTGGTGGACGTTGGCCACGATCCCTTCCACGCTCCCATATTGCTGGAGGAGCTTAACCGCGGTCTTAGGTCCGATCCCGGGGACGCCGGGGATGTTGTCCGACTGGTCTCCTACCAGCCCTTTGTAGTCCGGCACCTGCCCGGGGCTGACGCCCAACCGCTCCTTGACGGCCTCTTCATCCATTTCATCCACATTGGTGATCCCCCGCCGGGTGAACAAAACCCGGACCTGATCGTCCACCAGCTGCAGACAGTCGTTATCCCCCGTGACAATGTAGACCTCGTAGCCAGCCCCTTTGGCCTTTTCACAAAGGGTGCCGATGATATCATCGGCCTCGTAGCCATCGATTTCTTCTTGGCGCCAGCCAAAGGCATCCACCAGCTCTTTGACCCGCTCCACCTGGGTGATGAGTTCGTCAGGGGTTTCCGCGCGGTTGGCTTTGTAGTCGGGGAACTGGTCGTGGCGCAAGGTTGGGCCTTTCTTGTCAAAGGCCACCACTAAACAGTCGGGGTCTTGTTCTTGGAGGAGGCGCAAGAGCATGGAAACGAAGCCATAAACAGCGTTGGTGTGCTCGCCGCTGCTCGTCGTCATCGTCGGCAAGGCATAGAAGGCCCTGTACAGCAGACTATGTCCGTCAACTAGGAAGAAGGTCTTCCGCAATCGCATCGCCTCTTTTCTAACCGGCAAAAACAGCCGTAATCGCCGTCTAATGCCCGATATGCCTACAATTGCTGGCAGGTTTGGCCCCTGCCTCAGCGAATTGCAGAAACAAAGAGATCATTCCACCCAGCCTTTCTGGAAAGGGGTTCACATGATGCAATACCGAAAGCTAATTGCCCTAATTAGCATCTGCACCTTCCTGGTGTTTCTTGCTCCCTTGGCGGCAAAGGCCAACGACCTGGACGGTCATTGGGCCAAGGAGGCCATCGAGCAGCTGGCCGACACAGGGGTCATCCTCCCCTATGCCGACGGCTCCTTTGGACCGAACGATGTGGTCACTAGGGGAGATTTCGCCACGATGGTGGCCAAGACCTTCGACTACGGTCCATCATCCCGTTCGAGCTTTGCCGACGTCGAGGGCCATCCGGCCGCAAACTACATCTCCGGTCTGGTCCAGGCGGAAGTGCTGCCCAGGACCGAGCTTTTCCGTCCCGATGATCCCATCACCCGAGGCGAAGCCGCGGACATGGTCATCGGGGCCTTGGGGCTGAGGGAGGCCTCCGGCCACCTGCCGGAGAAGACCAGTACCTTCCAGGATGTGGAGCCGGACCATCCCTACCGGGGGGCCATTGAGCTGGCCAATATCCTCGGGATCTTGCCCCCCGCCTTCACCAACCGCTTCCATCCGGAAAGCCACCTGACCAGGGGGGAGGCTGCGGCTATGCTGGCCGGCTCGGGCGCCCTCGCGATCACCAAGGGCACCGTCGCCTCCGTCAACAACTACTTTAGCTCCCTGACGGTCAATACCCTCGAGGGGACGAAGATGGAGCTCACCCTGCAGCCTGATACAACTATTTTCCGGAACAACGTACCCTCCCAGCTGCAATACATTCTAAGCGGCGACCGGATCCAGGTCATCGCCGCCGCGGAGGGGCCTCGTTTCATCCAGGCCCACGGCATCGTCACCGAGTCGGATGTGTTGACCAAGGTGAGCCAGCTGACGGGGAACCTGCTGAGTCCCCGGGAAATCAAAGCTATTATGGGCGGGAAGTGGGACGAAGCTGATGAAGGCCTGCGGGTGACCCTTTACGACCAGTTGTTGGAGCTGGGCTTTTCTCCCGTGGAAGCGGAGCTCATCTTGCAGAAAGACTGGCAAACCCTCCAGCAGGTGAGCAAGGAAGCCTTTTTCACCGCACTGATCGATAAGCTGGGGGGCATTCCCGCCTACCCTGGAGGGATCCCCCTGCCAAGACCGGAGGGCGACCTACTGCAGCAGGACCTGGCTGACTTGGCCGGGCGGCTCTTGCAAGGGAGGCTCTTCGACTGAACTCTCCCCGGTCCAGAAGAGGTGGAGCTCCTGTTGATGCTCTTGCCAGCAGACTTTGAGGGCGGGCAGTGCTTCCGCCAGTGCCGCTGGGGCAACAAAGAGCCGGCCATTCCGGATGACCCCGGGAAGTCTCCGGCCCCGGCCTAGCAGGGCGATCCCCTGTTGGCCGTCCCAACTCAGAGGGAGCCCTAGCCTTCCCGCCAGGGTCCGCAGGGGTACCAAGGCGCCGCCCTGGCCCAGAAAAGACTTATCTGTCAGGATTTCGCCGTTGAGGTACACTCTCGGCTGAATCAACTGGACCTGGCGATCCCCTTCCTGCCATGGCAGCCAAAGGCCCAGATGGGTGAGCAGCTGCCTCCGGGAAAGATAGGCCCGATCGCCCACGAGCAGAAAATCATCCACCGGGGTTTGGTCGACCACCAAACGGCGGGCATCCCGATCCCAGGCGAGGGGGATCCCCAGTCGCCGGGCCAACTCCTCGACGGCCACATAGAGCTCCCCCCGGTGGATGAATGTCTCGCCAGGGAGGATCTCATCATCTACTAGGAGGGACACCCGGTAGAAGTTGGGGGAACCTTCTATTAGTTCAAGGCCGAGGCCTAAGGCCCTAGCCGCATCTTCCGCGGCTCCGTACCAAATCCCCCCGGCCCTCCTCCGTTCAAAGCCCCCGCTAGCCCTGCGGCCGGCCTTGAGGAAGAGGGGCTCGAGGGGCACCATGACTGTGTCGCCCAGCCGATAGCCGGCTTCATCTATAAGGGCACCTTCCCACATAACCTGCACTTGGAGGGGAATAGGGGACATCTTGCCGGAAGGCCTGTTGAGAAGGGCCGTTAGGGCTCCCTGATGTATCTCCCCATCTAGTTTGAGATGGGATAGCTTCGCCAGAGCCCTGGAGAGGGTATTGGTTTTTAGGCGGTAAATATCGGGGTAGATAGTGATGTAGGGCTCGCCAGTTGCAGGATCGAGGCCCACCTGAATTGTCTCGTAGAAGAACCGCACCGGCGTCCCGACGGCTACCAAGTCCGCGAGCTCTTCCACATCGCTGTTGTGCATCCGGATGCAGCCCTGGGAGACGGCCTTGCCGATGGAGTCGGGATCGTTGGTGCCGTGGATGCCATAGCCGGGAAAGCCAAGGCCCAGCCAGCGGGTGCCCACCGGATTATCGGGCCCGGGAGGGATGGGCTCTAGCCCCTTCTCGTACCATTGGGGAAGATAATAGGTGGGATCCACCACCTTGTTCGTTATCACCGTCTCCCCCAGCCGGGTCGGCGACACCAGCCGCCCCACCGCGATGGGGTAGGCCCGCAGGAGCTGCCCGTTTTCATAGAGGGACAGAGTAAACATCGGCAGGTTGATGACGATCTCCCGGCCCATGGCCCAAACCCCTGCGCCCAAAAGGAGAATGAGACTGAGTGAAAGCACCTTGCGCCAGTACATCTTCGCCCTCCTATCTGGCCAAGATTATACCGACATCCCCATCCTTGTCCTTCATTAGGAGTTGATGATTGCCCACAGTCTTGGGATGAAGACTATCCCCCCCACCAAGGAGGCCGCGGCGGCGGCGATCAAGACGCCTGCCGCGGCCACATCCTTGGCCGCGGCCGCTAGGGGATGGTAGTCCTCCTGATAAAGGTCGACTAAGGATTCCACCGCAGCGTTAAACAGTTCGGCGGCCACCACCGTGCCGATGCACAGGATGACCAGGGCCCACTCCAGCCGGGAAAGGGAGAGGGCCCAGGCAAGGCCAAGGGCCAAAGTCCCCAAGGCCAGATGGATGCGCAAGTTGCGCTCTCGGGCGAAGGCAAGCTTGAGGCCCCGCCACGCGTACCGGAAGCTCCCCTGCAGGGATCCGCCCATGCCCATTCCCTACCTTGTCAGGCCAAACCGGGCAAGAAACAGCTCCTCTCTGGCCCGCATGGCCGCCCGCTCTTCGGTTCTTTCATGGTCATAGCCAAGAAGGTGCAAAGTCCCATGGACAGCCAGGTAAGCCATCTCCCGCGCGAGGGAGTGGCCAAACTCCCTGGCCTGGGCGATGGCCTGGGGGACGCAAATGACCACGTCGCCCACGACGCGGCTGCCCCCCTGGAGGGGAAAGGAGAGGACATCGGTGGGAGCGTCAATCCCCCGAAAGCTTCGGTTGAGCTCTTGGATCTGGTCCATGCCCACCAAGGCTAGATTGACTTGGTAGGATGAGACCCCTTCCCATTCCAAGACGGCTTTGACCAGCCGCCGCAGGATCCTTTTCATCCTGGGGTCCACCTTGGCGCCCCTTTGGTCGATGACCCGTACTCCCATCCCTCACGCCCGCTTTCCCTGAAGTTCCGATAGGATCTTGTCGGGGTACTCCACCCGGGTATGGAAAATCCCCGACAGGACCCGGACAAAGGCATCGGCCACCTTGTCCAAGTCCTTGAAGGTCAGGTCGCTCTCATCGAGCTGACCGTCATTGAGCCGCTCCTTAATGATCCGCCGCACGAGCTGCTCCACCCGGGCCGGCGTGGGCTTGGCCAGGGACCGGACCGCGGCCTCCACCGAGTCCGCAAGCATGATGATGGCGGCCTCTTTTGTTTGGGGCCGGGGACCCGGATAGCGAAAGTCCTTCTCTTCCACCTGCTCTTCTTTGTCGTTCTCCGCTGCCCGGTGAAAGAAAAACCTGACCAGGTCCGTTCCATGGTGCTGCCGGATGAGGTCGACGATGACCTCGGGGAGCTTAGCCTCCCGGGCAAGTTCCACGCCTTCTTTCACATGGGCGGTGATGATCAGGGTGCTCAAGGTGGGAGCGATCTTCTCGTGGGGGTTCTCTTCGGTGAACTGATTCTCGGTGAAGAAGTAGGGACGTTTGAGCTTGCCGATGTCGTGGTAATAGGATCCCACCCTGGCCAGGAGGGCATCGCCGCCCACGGCTTCCGCCGCCGCTTCCGCCAGGTTGCCAACGATGATGCTGTGATGATAGGTCCCAGGGGCCTCCACCAACAGCCGCCGCAACAGGGGCTGGTTGGGGTTGGAAAGCTCCAGCAGGCGGATGGATGAAGTGATGCTGAAGATGCTTTCCAAGTAGGGGAGAAAGCCAATTGTCAGCACCGCGGAGAAGAGCCCGTTGCCCAGGCCCAGGAAGGAGTACTTGACGATTAAGGCATCGGAGCGTATCGCGCCGACGGCGACCATGGAGGCAAAGATGGCCGCCCCCGCGGCAAACCCGGCCCGCATCAAATCAGCCCGCTGACTCACCTTGGAGACGCTCAAGACCGCGGCAACGCCTCCTGTCAGGGCGACGAACATGAGACCAAAGTCATTGCCGTTCATCACCCCAGTGAGGACGGCTAAGGCCACGGTGACCATCAGGGCCAGCCGGGAGTCAACTAAGAGGGCGATCATCATCCCGCCGAAGGCCACCGGGATCAGGTACCCAACCCCTACCCAAGGGATCAGGCTGAAGATCTTGGCCATGAAAGCGACAAAGACGAGGACAAGGCCGAGGAGGGCGACAAATCGTTCTTCCCTGAAGATGTCGGGGAGATAATGGTGAATGTACACCCCCAGCATCCCCAGGAGCAGCAAGACGATGAAGCCCATCCCGAGGACCAAAGGATAGTTTGGTCCCCTTTTCAACAGGCCCAGGTCGCTTAGAATCTGAACCTGCTCGGGGCTGACGACCTCGCCTTTCCGGACGATAATCTGATCCTTGAGGATCAAGACAGGTTCGACTTGGGCGACGGCCTCCTCCCGGATGATGGCCAGTTTCTCCTCGCTCAGCTTCAGGTTCGGCCTAAGGACGCCCTCCACCAGGGAAGCAAGGGCCTCCTGGAGTTCGACCCGCAACGGGCCTTCCGCCGCCGCCAGCGCGGCGCCTTTGGCTTTGACCTCATCTAGATTGTCCTCGTTGATCCGCTGCTGCAGCAAGAGCTCCCCGCTGAGCTCCAATGCCCGACGGCGCACTTCGATCAGCTCCGCGCCATCGGCGATCAACAACCGCCGCAGGTCATCCTGCCCCAAGGCAAGCCCCCGGGAGCGGCGCAGTTCATCTTGGAGAAGCCTGACTGCCTTGTCGAGGCCGTCGCCCTCATCGCCCTCTTCGTAATAGGCTAGGGGGAGGAACTCCTGACGAAAAAGCTCCACCATTTCGAATACTTTAGCAATGTCCTGCTGTGCCTGGAGGGCTAATTCCGGGTCGATTTCATAGTTGGCCGGATTCTGGGCAGCTTCCTCCAGGGCCGCCTTGGCCGCTTCCTCCTGGAGCCTCTTGGTCCGATAGCTGTTGACGATGGTCTTCGGCGCCTGCATATCCTCCTGGGCGACCTGTCCCGGGGCGAGGCGAACCGCCTGCGGAACGAAATCGGCAACCAGGATGGCAAACAAGGCGGCAAAGATCACCACACCCAGCAGCCATTGCCTTACCACCAAGTTGTCCAGCAGACCGGCTTTCAGCTTTTCTTTAACAATTCCCTTGTGTTTTTCCCATCGGCTCATCCCAGTCACCCCGATCGAAACCCAACCAACCTAAGCCAGCTTCGACTCTTGTCCATCAAGGATGGTTCGCGAGCCTGCCTTCTTCATATCTTGCAGAATATGATACCGTTCATAGGCTTTGACGATCTTCTGCACCAGGGGGTGGCGGACCACATCCCGGTCTCCCAAGTAGACGAATTCCAAGCCTTCGATGCCGCTGAGGACCTGCTGGGCTTCAATCAACCCCGACTCCTTCCCCGAGGGCAGGTCGATCTGGGTGATATCGCCGGTGATGACCGCCTTGGAGCCAAACCCCAGCCGGGTAAGGAACATCTTCATCTGCTCCGAAGTTGTGTTTTGGGCTTCGTCGAGGATGATGAAGGAATCATCCAAGGTGCGGCCCCGCATGTAAGCGAGGGGAGCCACCTCGATGGCCCGGCGTTCAAGGAGCTTTTGGTATCCTTCAACCCCGAGGATGTCATACAAGGCATCGTAGAGAGGCCGAAGGTAAGGGTCAACTTTGTCCTGCAGATCCCCAGGCAGAAAGCCTAGTTTCTCTCCCGCTTCAACCGCGGGACGGGTCAAAATCAACCGCCCATATTCCTTCCTCTTCAAGCCGGCCACCGCCATGGCCATGGCTAGATAAGTCTTGCCGGTCCCGGCAGGCCCAATACAAAAAACGATGCCATTGCGCCGCATAGCCTCAATGTAGCGTTTCTGACCCATCGTCTTGGGGCTGATCGGCTTGCCCCGGGCAGAGACTTGGATGACCTCTCCGGAGAGCTCGTTGACGGAGGCATCCTCCCCATCCTCGGCCAGCGCGATGGCATACATTACTTCCTGGGGAGAGACGAATCGGCCCTGCTTGACCAATTCGGAGATGTCCCGCAGCACCTGGTTCGCCTTGGCAACTTCCCTAGGCGGACCGATTAGGGTCAATTCATTCCCCCGCGGAATGATCTTGACGGGAAATCTCTTTTCAATCAGCCGGAGGTGTTCATCCCCCCGACCGAACACCGCTAAGGCCGCCGTGTTGTCGTTGACAACAAACTTGGTCTGCACAGATTCCTCTTTCAAACTTGTCCATTACCCCCATTCCAGGACTGTGTGTGCCATCATTGTATCATAGGTTGTGCGTAACCGCCACTTTCCCTTCCGGCTCAGATGCTGGTCGAAAGGCCCTGATGTTCTCCCTTGTTTCGACCACCACCCGGATCCATACGCCCCAGGGATCCTTGCTGGTGATGTGGAGCTGTTCGGACAAGATCATCGCTTCCCTCGGTATCCGGGCCCTAAGGGCCTCCCGGGCCAGCCTTTCCCCTTGCCCGATGGCTTCTTCCGCCGACAGCTCCCTGGTTATGGGCATCTGCTCCCGCTGGATCACCGTGTGAAACTCTATGGGCAACACTCCAGCGACGCCGGGCAGCCGGCGAATCTCGCGGGTTTCTTTGCGGTGGGCAAACTCAGAACCAACGCCGCCGATAGTCCAGACCTTCCCTTGCCAATGGATCTCGCGGGAAACGGCATACCGCCCCGTGTCCCTCAGGATCGTCTGCTGCCGGGGCACATAGACTTCTTCTTCGTACCAGACCCGCGCCTCCACGATCCCTGCTGCCCGCAGGTAAGGAAGCTGCCCCCTGGCGACGAGCCTCCCATAATCCCGGTGCCAGCTAGCCAGCTCCCCGCTGATCAGCCTTTGCCCCCGCCGCACCGTATCCCCCTGTTTGACCAAGGGCGTACCGGTAAAAGGGATGATGTTCACCACCACCCCGTCCTTAGCGGCGACGATGTCCCCAGGGCCCCTTTCTTCGGTGACAGTCTTTTCGACCAGCACCACCTTGGCCAAAGTCCCTTGGATCTCCACCCCCGCCCAAGCCAGCCGGGGGAGACTCAAGAGCAAGGCCCGCTCCAGCTGCTTCGGATCGAGCTCCTTCTTGGGGACGCCAGGCCTGAGCCCCTGTTCAGCCAGGAAGGCCAGGACGTCCTCCGCGGCCAGGGTCTGATTCCCTTCCAGTTGGATGAACCACACAAAAGTGGCGAGATAACTCGCGACCGCCAAAAAGGCTAGCCCGCCGGCGATGAACACCGGGCGCTTCCACAGTCGGGCCAAAAAAAAGGGCAGGCCCTTCCGTTCCAAGATGCTCACCTGGACCTTCGCCCGTCGACAGGCAGGGCGCATCCGGCGAAAGTCCTTGATGCTCGTTTTCGCCACCAGGCAGTCGGGCCGAAGCCTTTCCACGTCCCAAAGATGCAGTCCCTGGCTCAAGATCGCGTTCAGGAAACCTTCGGGGTTTCCCCCTTTGATTTTAATTATAACATACCCGAAAAAGCGGAGCCACATGGCGGCACGGGGCCTCCCCCCTCAGGCAGTCATGAGGAAGCGGATGGACCGGATGGGGCCGTGGATCACGGCTTCCTCCCGGCAGAGGGCAGCCAGATGCAGATCGACGCCGTCGATGATCATCTCCCCACCGGCAAGGCCGATCCTGATGCGCTCCGGTCCATATTCCAAGATTCCCTTGTGATTCTCCACCGTCAAATGGTCGTGGCCGGTGATGCTCATGCGGGGTAGATCTAAGGTGATTTCCTTAGGCAGACCAAACAGATCGCTGATCCTCCTGCGAAGGCTCCTTCCTTTCGGAGCGGCCACGCGCCCTCACCCCCTGCCGGCCGGTCTAGATAAGCCTATGCGGGGAAGAAGGGGGACATTACAAATATGTGCAGTCAAGGGCCGCCGCGCGGCCCTAGCTCACCAATGGAAGGGACGATATGGCTTGAGGGCCCTGGGGGGTTTTAAGATTTCGCCCCAGATGACTCCCCGGAGGATCTCTTGGCCATCGACCGACAGCTTGGGAGCTCGAACTGGAGCCGCAGCTGCCGCCGGAGGCTCGATGTCGAGCTCCGGAAGGTCGACGACAGGTTTGATCTGGACCGGGGGCGCGGCCGGCTCAGGCTCCGCCGCGGGCACGGGGAATTCTTCAAGCTGGGACCACCGCCGCAGGACTTCCTCCGGATCAACCTCCGGCAGCGGACGGGGTGGAGTCTGGGTCTTCCTCATCAAGGCCCCGACCACGCTGCCGATGACGTACAGCAAAAACAGCGACCACAGGTTCTCCATTATTCCACCACCCTATTCGGAAGGCCGCTCCTCCCGCTCATCCTCATCATCGTCGACGATTGGCCCTTTGCCCAATTCGCCGATGAATTGGCGCATTTGGGTGTCGGCCATGATGTTGCGCAGGCTGAAGTAGTCGAAGGCGCCGATGTTGCCTTGACGCAAAGCTTCGGCCAATGCTTTAGGCACCTCTGCTTCCGCTTCGACAACCCGGGCCCTCATTTCCTGAACCCTCGCCTTCATTTCCTGCTCTAAGGCCTGGGCGGCGAAGCGTCTTTCCGCCGCTTTGGCCTGGGCGATGTTCTTGTCGGCCTCCGCCTGATCGATCTGCAGGCGAGCTCCGATGTTGCGTCCCACATCCACATCCGCGATGTCGATGGAGAGGATTTCAAAGGCCGTGCCGGCATCTAAGCCCTTCGCGAGGACGGTCGCGGAAATCCGGTCCGGGTTCTCCAAGACCTCTTTGTGGGATTCCGCTGAACCGACAGTGGTGACGATCCCTTCCCCCACCCGCGCGATCACCGTTGGTTCGCCGGCGCCGCCGACTAACCGACCGATGTTGGCCCTGACGGTGACCCTCGCCTTCGTGCTAAGTTCAATCCCATCCTTGGCCACCGCCGATATGACGGGCGTTTCGATCACCCTGGGGTTGACGCTCATTTGCACCGCTTCCAAGACATTGCGCCCCGCCAGATCAATGGCCGCCGCCCGCTCGAAGCTCAAGGAGATTTCCGCCCGATGGGCGGCGATCAGGGCGTCAATCACCCGGTCCACGTTGCCCCCAGCTAGATAATGGGCTTCTAGCTTGTCGGTGGTCACATCAAGACCGGCCTTGACAGCTTTGATTTGCGGAAAGATGATTTTGGCCGGGGGGACTCGGCGCAGCCGCATGCCGACCAGACTCATGATCCCCACTTTGACCCCCGCCGCCTGGGCCGAAATCCAAAGGCCCACGGGGATAAAGTTGAAAAACAGCGTCACAAGCAAAACGAGCAGTACAATGGGCGCAAACAACACTAATAGTTCCATTCCTTTCCCTCCCCTAGTCACTGAGCTTGGCTACGATTATCTTGCTCCCTTCCACTTTGGTCACGATGATCGGCGCTTCGGCCGGAACGTACATCCCCTCCGACAAAGCATCGAACCTTTCCCCCTCCACTTCGATGACCCCCGCGGGCCGCAGGGCAGTCAGGCTGACGCCCTTCTTCCCAAGGAGCTCTGTCCGGGCGACGGGCGCCACATAGCCCTCTTCCTTGGTTTCGCTTGTTTCCAAGACAACCCTTCGCCACAGCCCTGACCTGCCGATGCGGCGGATCAGCACAACGCCCAAGACGAGGGTGATGAAGGAGGCGGTGACGATCACCCTGAGGGCGACGACGGGCGAGGGAAAACTGATCAAGATGCTGTAGAAGATGGCTAGCAGCCCGGCTATGCCCGCGAGTCCAAAGCCTGGAATGACGAGAACTTCCAAGGCCAACAGGACGACGCCAATAAGGAAAATGATTGCCGACTCGATGCCTGCCAAACCCGCCACCATTCTTCCCCCGAAAAACAGGCCAAGGGCAATCAGCCCCGCGGTTCCCGGCACTCCCCATCCAGGTGTAGTAATTTCCGCGATGAGGCCTAAGAATCCCAAGGAAAGGAGGAGGGAGCTGACGGTGGGATCGGTCAGGAAGCGGGCCAGTTTTTCGGCCCAGTTGGGGCTGGGTTCGATGATCCGGGCATCATCAAACCCATATTTCAGGAGCACCTGGTGCCGCCCGGCCGCGATGAAATCGGCAAATCCTCGTCTTTCCGCCTCATTGGCCGACAAGGTGAGGATCTTGTCCTTTTCCACCAGTCCGGCA
>Ga0209537_1001362_pt1 | contig 27784 bp, 28 predicted proteins | sample BioPla4DNA1_FD_187698 | JGI IMG/M metagenome (GOLD analysis project Ga0209537, IMG submission 187698) | Biogas fermentation microbial communities from Germany - Plant 4 DNA1 (SPAdes) (version 2) | ecosystem: Engineered > Bioreactor > Anaerobic > Digestate | place: Bielefeld, North...
GGAGGAAGCACAACAAGCCATCTTTGCTTATATAGAGGGTTTTTATAACACCCGTAGGATACAAAAAAGACTGTATTATCTTAGCCCCATACAGTGGCTGAGGCGCTGGGAAAACGGGCACCTTTCAAAAGTGGCTTAGCAAACTGTCCGAAAAAGTGTTGACTTCCCCATGCTCTAACACTTTTTTATTACTTTTTTATTACTGATATCTACACTAAGCAGCACCCCGTATGCATTAGTTAAAAGAATAAAAAAATCAGTGTCAGACAGCATATCTTTCTGTTTTGTTATATACGGGTGCGCTGCTTTAATTAAATAATCTTCTTTGCTGAGAAGTTCCTCAAATTTAGGTTTGGCCATAACCGGACCATCTTTAAAATTTAGATGATCAAGCCCGTAATAATATGATCTGATCCATGAGTCAATTATTTCTGGACGAATCGCTTCGAAAATAGATGGGTTAACCCGTTTTCCCATTATTTCTTTTTTATCTTTTTTAATTCTCTCAACCAACAAATTTATATCTTGTTTCGGGCATTCTGATAGTATCCCATTTCTCTTACTAATAGTAAGAGTAGTAGGACTCCTTTTTTCTTCCGAGGACTTCATGGCGGCCATCAGATACCTCCCAGCAGTAGAGTTTGTCGAAAATTTAACATTATTCACCTTTTTTCTCATTATAGCACAAATTAACTGAATTTTATCATAGCGGTAGTATAAATGTTCTAATATGAGATTCTTTTTGATCATAAAACCTAATAACGACAATATCAAATAATTGGCCTGACTTTTGCTAAGGTTAATGCAATAAAGCATATTTTTTATGAGGTGAGAACATGTCACTGGTATTAAAAGATGCATTTCAACTGATAGAAGGTGTACTTGAGGAAGGACTGCCTTTTGTAGGTGTATACCTGCAAAAAGCAATCAAGCGGCATGTTTTTATTACAGATAACACGGGTAAAATACACTATCCAGTTACAAGCGGCAATCTTAAGATTGATGATATGTTTATTCAACTTCCATCACATATTCAAGAAAACAAGTATTATTATCATAAAACAGACAGCAGACTTTATTACCATGTCGGTTTTGGCAGTTTAAGCGCATATATAATAGTAAAAAACATTCCCGCTGAAATGATTCATCATGCCATCTGTATTCTTAATAATGCAGAACTGGCTGTCAAGTGTTATTTTTCAAAGATTAATAAGGATATGAATAAGTTTGAAATGGAACTGGCGGATTACTTGTCTCTTAAAAGCGATGCCGATATCAGAGATATAATTAAACTCAGTGACAAAAATCTGGACATTCACAAACCTTATTTGGCCTCTATAATAGAATTTGAGGGAAAAAAGTCAGAAATTGATTGGAAACTGGTTAGTTCCTATTCATATGAGTATATGCAAAAAAGAAAAATAGATGTTATTTCTGTTTGTCTGCAGGAGTCCCTAACACTTATTATCCCAGCTTATATTAATAACCGACATTTCGCACCTTTAAGGCATTTACAATCTGAATTTATTGATGGTGAAAACTGGTATCTATCGGGCATTAAAAGGCATGAGGAAACCTCCCGTAATTCGTACTACAGTAAATATCTTCACTAAAACCAGCTAAATGTAAAAGCCGTTTGATATCCTCATTCAATTGGTTCTCCGCAACCTGATGGATGCAACCAGAATCAGTTTCAAAGGTAATTATGGTAAGAGGTTTCAGCATCTCCAGCAGCATTGCTCCTGTTGGGCTAAAAGACTTGCGCTTCCCAGGGATAACCAAAGGCTTGGTTTCTTTGGCCAGGTTACGGCGTACCCGGCGCTGCAGCAGTACATAAATCAGCAAAGCCATCAAGAAAACATAGCCTATGGCAACTACTCTCTCTGTGTTCTTAACATAGATCCCGTCAATATAGACAGGGTTTTTCAAAAAACGGAAAGAAAGTTCCACCGCAGTTTGGTTTTTGTATTCCCGTAGCACATCACCTGGGGAAAGCTCATTATCATCAAGAATATTGGTAATCAATACGAAAGTACTGGCTTTTGCCTTGAGTTCCTTGACAAATTGTTCATTAATAGAAACCAGAGAAGGAATGGCTCGATAATGGATTTGATAGCTGTTCGGTTCATCTTTGCGGGGACGGCCTACCCGTCGCTTGATTACCCGTTCTTCTTTAATTTCGGTATTTATCTCAAAGAGTGATGTATCGTGCTTTGCTAAGAAGAGCTCCAGTGCCTTGTTGGCATCAGCTTCACAATAAAATTCTCTCTTGGCAAGAGCATTACAGTCCTCTATCAGCTCTTTTTTCTTGATGTCTATCATCTTATCGATGCTTTTTTCCTTCCTCTTGTCCAGGCTTGAGGAGTTTACAATAATAAACCGGTAATCGTTGCCGTTAAGTTCCCTAACAGCTGATTGAACCTGATAGATAGCTGCATCCTTTTTCTCTACGAGGCTGCCCAGGTGCTGCCATTGATTCTCTGTCCAGGCCCATTCTTTCAGTTCAGCCGATATTTTAAATGTTTCCGGCAGCCGTGAAATGAAAGGGATCTTCTTATCGGACATAAGAGCAAGGTTGTCATTGGTAACCAGAGCTGAATCAGCAACATAGATGCTTTGGCCATTATCATCAGAAGGCAGCATTGTTTGCAGTCTTTCAAGTACGTCTTTATTCCAGGTCTTATCGCTCATATTACCATCACATAGTTCCCCAAAGATGGGGATGCCTTCGCTGGTGGTAATGAGTCCATAAAGGAATTGCTTCAAATCAGGCCGGTGCTCTTTGCTGTACCCGTAGGTAATGTCGAGTAAATCCCTATCTTCATCTGTTTGGTCATACTCTCCAGCAACAGATATGGATGTGGTATCAGCATGAACAGTTCTTGTTTTGATATTGTGTACATTTATTGCTGATAATGCTAAAGCCAGGTAAACCCGGTTGGGATGAGCTTTAGCCAGTTTGGTAAGGGCTCTGCCCAGGGCATCATCATTAAATGCATCAGCAGTTATCTTTTCATCTTCACCAAAGATTACATTGAGATTCATCTCACTATAAAATTCTTCTACACGGTAAAGCGGTTTTCTTGCCACCAGGATATTGATAACGAGTGCTTCTAGCAATGTTCCTGGCGACAGGCGGCATTGTTTAGGATCCCAGGTAACCATCTCATCGATGATGTCTCTGAGTTTAATTTCACGGCAAAAGGCTGCAACCAGTGGAGCAGCACCAGCACTTAAGATCTTAACTTTAGGTATTAAGCTTCTCATGCGAAATTCCCCCGTTTAATGTCATTAGATGGGAATTCGCGACATCTTCTGTAATTCCTCCTTATCCTGAGAGATTTTAATAATTATTTTTTTATGGAAAAAAGGGTGCGGAAGATGGGTAATAACAATGCTCTAGATATATATCCAGTAAAGTTGAAAATAGACGATATTTCCAAGTATAAAAAAATGGTTGAGGATAGATTTAATATGAAGGCTTCCCTGGGTTTAGGTCAAATATATCCATTATTAGACATACAAAAAAGCTATCATGAGGCCCGCATCGCCCTTACACTGCCTAAGCTTCTCGGAAGGAAGAATTATGTCCAAAAATTCGGTGATCTCGGAATATTCACAATAATTTTTTCTAGTAATCCAAAATATATTAAAGAATACTGTGTAAAGACTTTAGGCAGATTAATAGACTACGATAAAAAATATGGCTCTGAGTTAGTGACAACTCTTAGATTACTCGTTGATAATAACTTTAACCGTAAGGCTGCTGCTGATAGTCTTTTTATTCACATTAACACACTGTATTACCGGCTGACCAAGATTGAAGAAATCCTTGGGGTCAACATGTCTAAAATAGACACCAAATTGAATTTCTTTTTAGCCATAAAAGTATATGATACGCTTTGTATTAATGGATTATGGGACTAATACCTAATTGCCCTGGACCCCAAACTTGGCCTGTAATGGATTTAAAAACATGTCAGTCCGTACCACAAACTCTACGTAAGGAACGACCTACTTTTACTTGAAACCATCTCCCTTTTTTATTTAATAGATTATTCGTAAGATTATTTGTTATAATATGTACAAGCATTTGTCGAAGTCTGTCATATGGTTGTGAAAGTGAGGGGTGTCTAGTCTGTGATATCAAAAGATGCTTATATGTTGGTAGACGGAGTATTAGACAATGGCCTATCTTTTGTGGCATCTTATCTAGAGAATAAGATAAATAACCCAATTATTATTACAGATGATCATGGACAGATATACCATCCGACAATATCACACTCTAAACAAATTGATAAAAGGTCTATACAGATTCCAACTATAGTTTTTAGGAAAGAACATTATTATGACAGTAAAAACGCCACACTTTATTACTGTATTAGATGCAATAAATCTTATGCTTTTATTATAGTAGAAAACCTACCCGAACAGCTATTGTGTCAAACAATAGCTGTTATCAAAGAAGCAAAATTGGCCGTTAAGTGCTATTTCACAAAAATATATGAATGTAAACATGACCTTAAAGAGAAATTAACTAATCTATTGTTTTTTAACAGCGATATCAGTTCACAAGATCTTCTCGTTATAGGTGACGGCGGGCTGGATAAAAACAAACTTCACTTAGTATTATTGCAGGAATTTGAACAGTATGAGCAGTTGTCAGATAAGCAGCCGGTTTGCTCTTATGCAATCGAATGCTTAAGAAAAAGGAAGATGGAATGTGTTGGTATTCAGTGGAACAATTATGTCCTGGTCATTCTCCCAATAGAAAAAGGCCTTCCTCAAATATGGAGGGAATTGCTTGGTTATCTGGATATCGCTGGTTATAAAGATAGTGTGGAAAAAAAATTTGATATAGTTACTTCTTTGGGTATAGGGCGATCATACCCGGTGGCAGAGTTGAACAGCAGCTTTAATGAGGCGCGTGTTGCACTGACCATACCTAGGCTGATGGGGAAAAAGAGTTTTATACAGCATTTTTCTGACATGGGTATTTACAGTTTTGTTTTCTCACAGTCACCGGAAAATATAAAAGCTTATTGTCAAAAATACCTCGGCCAGTTGATCGGGGAGAATGGAGATGCAGACAGCACATTATTGCCGACTCTCAGGACTTTGCTCGATACCGGTTTTAGCATGAAAACTACGGCAGAAATCTTGCATATTCATGTCAATACCCTTTACTATAGAATTAATAAGATAAAACAGCTGTTGAATATTGATTTTTCACGAATGGACAACCAGGTAGAGTTGTATATTGCTATTAAAGTATGGGATGCCTTTAATGATGTGTTTCCCTACATTGTTGCAACTGAAACATATAAAACAGAAGATTACAGCAGCAATTTGTATTGGTGATGTTTTTTATCTGATCTTGTATAGATACGTTATAACAGGTTAACATCCAAAGTAACAATACTGTTCTATTTCCATACTCTCCTGCTAGCGGCAAAGAGAGGTTGCCGTCTCGGTGTTATGGTATCTGATTCGGCAGACAGGTATCATCCTTGATACTTTAAGACTTATATGCTATTGTATATACTGGTATATGTAAATTTAAATGGTCTGGAATTTCAATTGAAAATTAGATTATAAAGGTGTAATTTAAAATAAAGAAACATGGGTGTGATGAAAGTGCAACCTTTATATTACCGGATTGCAGAAGATGTGATCAAACTAATAAAGAAAGGGAAGTATAAACCGGGAGATATGCTTCCATCTGAGTCCCGCTTATGTGAAGAGTACAACACCAGTAAAATGACGGTCCGGCAGGGTTTAGCACTGCTTGCTCAGGCCGGTTACCTGCGTTCTGTGCCTGGAAAGGGTAATTTTGTAGAATACCCACGTTATGATCTATTGACTATGCAGTTTGACGAAACGGATATTATCAGCGATTATCAGCAGGGAGTCAAGTTGCTGGGTGTTACTATTGTGGATCCGGACCCACAGGTGCAGGGTATGCTGTCCCTACCGAATGAAGAAAAAGTGATAGTTATAAAGAGGCTTCTTTATTCTGGGGATCAGCCAGCCGCCTATGATATCAAATATATGCCTTATATTAAAGGTAAGCCTTTAATCGAAAAGGAACTCCAGTACATTCCATTCGCAAAAATGGTTGCCAAACATGGTGAATTGTTCTCTGTAAAAAATGAAGTTACAATTTGTGCTGAGGCTTCTGATCAGGAGATTGCCGATCAACTGGGGATTACTCCAGGCAGTCCTTTGCTGGTGATTGAGCAGAAATTATTCTCAGCAGAGCAGAAACCCATCGGTTGGGGTAAGATATTTTGCCGTTCTGACTATGTGCAGCTGCACGCAGTATCCGCACAGTATATTAAGGAACAAAAACTTCTCAATTTATAAAGAATGTTACCCAGATCAGTATAAAAGGGGGTCATCTATTGGTTAATACCCGGAGGATGCTTGTTACTGCTGTGGAAACTTTGGATGAAGGGAAGGTAATTAGGTTGGTAAAAATGGGGCTGAATAAAGGTATCAGCCCACTGGATCTGATTGAAGATGTACACCAGGGGATGAAAAGAGTAGGCGTGCTTTATGAACGGGAAAATTACTACATCGCGGACCTCATTATGGCTTCACTTATTTTTCAGAGGGTTCTTACGCTCATACCGATCACTAAAGAAAGCGCATCTGAACAAAAGCCTCAGGTAATAATCGGTACTGTGAAACATGATATTCATGATATTGGGAAAAACATTATTAAAGGATTGTTGAGGTCCAGGGGGATCGGAGTCATCGATCTGGGGGTTGATGTTCCTCCAGATGTTTTCGTTGATGCTGTACAGGAAACAGGGGCAAAAATTCTCGGCCTTTCTGGGCTACTGACTTCCTCATATGAAGTTATGCGTGAAATTATTGACACTCTGAACAAAAGCAATTTGCGCAGTAGGGTGCAGGTAATGATCGGTGGTATGGTTAACGAAGATGTTAAAGAATATGTGGGTGCTGATTATTGGGTTGATGATTGTGCTTATGGTGTGGAAGTGTGCCGGCATATCCTAAACATTAATGTAAATTCATGTTCGAATACAATGGTAGGTGTAGTATGACAACAGTTATTGCTTGTGAAACGATAAAAGATGAAATTATGTATGTGGCAGATAAAGTACAGTGCAAATACCCCTTTTTATGGATGTCATCATCACTGCACAAATATCCTGAAAGATTACGGCACGAGCTGCAGAAAGAGATCGACAAGTGCGATAAAGATGAAGATAATATTTTACTTTTGTTCGGTTACTGTGGCAATGCTGTGCTTGGCCTATCTTCTCGCTATGCTCGCTTGATCATTCCCAAAATGGATGATTGTATTTCTCTCCTGTTGGGAGGGAATCAACGCAGGAAGGATCTCAGCACAAAGGGGCGTGCCTATTACCTGACCAAAGGCTGGATGAACAGTGACAGCGGTTTAGCGGTGGAATATAACCGTTGTGTAATGAAATACGGTTATGACAAATCTAACATGGTTTTCAAAGTTATGTTGAAAGGATATAAAAGCTTTGATGTAATTGATACTGGAATAGCTAGTAAAGAAACCATGTCTGATATGATGGATGCGGTGCAAAAGCTTGCTGACCGCTTTGATCTGGAGCATAAGGTAATAAAGGGTACACTTGAAGTGCTTGATAAGTCTCTATCCGGACAGTGGGATGAAGATTTTGTGGTTGTCGAACCGGGAGAGAAAGTTAAGTTTGAGTATTTTGGTTTTGATTTTCAGCAATCAAAGATGCAGGATGTGATTTCTATTTGACCCCTGAGCAGCGCCTGCAAACTGCGATTTTGTTAGGTAAACCGGACCGGGTTCCCTGTGCACCTCTTATAGAGAGTTATGCAGGGAGAAGGGCAGGTTTATCTAATTATGAATTTATGTATGACTATGATAAAGCGGAAATGGCATTTGATCATCTGCACCAGGAGTATCCACGGTGGGATGTGATGCGTTCCGTCTATTTTGTATTTCACGGGCCAATCCAAAAAACCATTGGTTTTATGAAACCGATGATGCCCGGTGTGGACCTACCTCCTGACAGTGAGTATCAGATGTTGGAGTACGAAGCTATTACTCGGGATGATTATGGATTGATCCTGGAAGCAGGTTACCATACCTTTCTAAATGAATTTCATAAACGTGTGCACAAAGTTGATGATGAGGAGATTGCTAAAGCCCGCCGCCTGCAGTTGGATGTTTTGAATGGTCAGATTAACAGGGCTAGACAGCGGGGGCAAACTTTTCTATATGGCGGGTTTATTGTTTTAGCAGCACCCTTACTCTGCATGATGCGCTCCTTAGAACAGTTTATCAGGGATATGTATCAACTGCCATCCCTTCTGGACCGTGTGCTGGAAGTTGTTACAGAAGCTTTGATCGCAGATGGAATTGCTTGTGCCCGGAAAACAGGAATTCCCAGATTGTTCATCGGGACAGCACGGCTCACCTGCCAGCTTATCTCTGTGCCTCTATTTGAGCGGTTTGTGTGGTCTTCTATGAAGCAAACTGTTTTTGGGTTGCTTGAGGCGGGTATTACCCCTATTTTTCACCTGGACAGCGACTGGACAAAAAATTTGGAATACTTCCTGGAACTCCCACCTGGAAAAGTAGTGATCGAATTGGACAGCACTACTGATATTTTTCGTGCTCACAGGGTCCTCGGCGGCCACAGCTGTATAATCGGAGATGTTGGTGCTCCTTTGTTTACACTGGGAAAAGCTGAGCAGGTGCGGGAATACTGCCGTAAACTGCTGCATGAGCTGGGAAAAGAGGGCGGTTTTATTTTAGGCTCCGGATGCCATGTTCCCCTTGAGGCAAAACATGAGAATGTGGATGCCTTTTTCCGGAGTGTTGAAGAATGGGGCTGGCTGTGATGAAGGTATTGATCATGACCAATGGAGAATACGGGGAATTGGAATGGTATCAAAGACATAAAGAAGGTTACGATCAGATAATCTGTGTGGACGGTGGTGCTGGCTGGGCCAGGAAACTGGGGATTTTACCGAATTGGGTAGTGGGAGATATGGACTCCCTTTGCGGTGATGACCTGAAGTTTATGGAACAGCAGGGTGTACAGTTTTGCCGCTATCCATGCCAAAAGGATCTCACAGATACCCAGATCTCTTTACAATTAGCTGAAAAGCTAGGTGCTGAGGAGATCACCATTTGGGGGGGCACAGGTTCACGGCTGGATCATACCCTTCATAATCTTTATAGTGCGGCCAATTTAGTAAAGAAGGGCAAAACTGTGCGGTTTGATTCACCTGTGCTGTCCATTTACCTAGTGAAGGACATATTAAAGCTTTCAGGGGAAATAGGAAAAACAGTCTCAGTCCTGGCTATAGGGGATGGGGCCTGCGGGGTATCCCTGGAGGGCTTTCAGTACCCGCTGGATAATGCTGAAATAGACAGCATGTGGCAGTACGGCATCTCCAATGTTATTGTCAGCAGCCCACAGCTTATCAGTGTGGCTTCAGGCATTTTGGCGGTTTTCTATTATCGGGAACTGCCTTAATTAAAAAGAAAAGTGAATTTACCAACAAGCCTGGTTAGGGCTTTTTTTATTTTCTGAAAGTCAAAGTTAACACAGCAGGATAGTACCATAAGTGCATGATAAATCAAAGGTTGGCAGACGGGGGATAAGGAATAGATTAAACATCATCCATCCCAAAGGAGGTCTTTGTATGCTCGAACAGTTGAGGCAAGCAGTGATCGATGGTGATGTTTCCCTGGCCAAAGAGAGGACACAAGCCGGACTGACAGATGGTGTTGATCCTGTGAAGTTGGTAAATGAAGCCCTAATCCCTGCAATGAACAAAGTTGCAGAGCTGTGGAATGAGGGTGAATACTTTCTATCTGATGTCATTTTGTGTGCTAATGCTTTCAGCGGTTCAATGGATCTGATAACTCCTGTCTTAAGCTCATCTGACAGTAAGAGTAACGGGAAAATAATGATCGGTGTTGTGGAAGGGGATATGCACGATCTTGGCAAAAACATCGTTGTTGCCATGCTTCGAGCCAATGGGTTCGAAGTAATTGATTTGGGAGTAGATGTACCTCAGAAGATCTTTATTGAAAAAGTACGAGAAGAAAAACCTGATATACTGGGAATTGGTGCATATATGTCTACAACGATGGTGCAGCTCAAGCAAAACATTGATGCGCTGGAATCTGAGGGACTGCGTGATGGGTTGAAAATCATCGTTGGTGGTGTATGTGTGACTGAAAAGGCTGCAAAGGATGCTGGAGCAGATGGATGGGGACGAGATGCGTTGTACACCGTTGACCTGGCAAAAAAACTTTTGGGGGTGTAAGTAGATGAAGTCATATAAAGAGGTTCTTGGCGAAATCATGGCCCCTGTGATGACAGGAAAGCAGGCACCATTTGCGGCGGTAGTAACTGAACATGGACAGTATATGGCAGGTCTGGAAAGTGAATTATTCTATAATGATGCAGATGTACATGTTGAGGTAAGTTGTCTCGCAGCGGAATATTACAAAGTAATTGCATCCACAGCTTGGGATTGTTATAACTTTGAGGCACAAGCAATGGGGCAGAGGGTCAAATATGCCGCTGCAGGGCTGCCTGATATTGATCAAACAGACCCTTTGATTAAATCTGAGGCTGACCTGGATAAAATCAAGTGGCCGGACCATCCGCTCAAATCAGGCCGTGTTCCGGTATATGTTCGTTCACTGGAGTTGATGGAGAAATACACAGGGATGCCCTCTACGATATGGCTTGCTGCTTGTTCTCCATTCAGTATAGCCTGCGGGATCTGTAGTTACGCTGGTTTGATGGGCTTTATCAAGCGCAAACCGGATTTAGCCCATGAAGTGCTGCGGCGAATTGTGGATGATATTACTGTTCCGTATCTGAAAGCAATTTCTGAAAAATATCCCGGTATCATGGTAAAATTCGCCGATGCCTGGGAAATGGTTCCTAATGTTTCACCCAAGATTCAGCAGGAGTACGCCTTCAAGTATTATGACAGGGTCATCGAAGCAGCAAAGGATATCAATGTGTCTGTGGGTTGGTGGTGTGCCTACAGTGAAAAGAACTTCCCTGATCCAGCTGCCTATCTTGCTGATAAGCTTAAGTATGCAAAAGAAATAATAATCACCGGTACAGAAACAGATGTTGTCCCTGTATCTGTTTATAGAGATGTTGCAATAGAGAAAAATGTACCATTAAGTGCTCATGTGACCGCTGAAATAATATTTGACGGCCCTCCTGAAGCGATCGTTGAATTTGTGCGTCAACTGGCAAAAGAGTCCAGACCTGGTGTTGCACAGTATAGTATGGCTGCACTTGTACCTTATTCTACATCCCCTGAACACGTAGCGGCTGCTGTGGCAGCGGGAAAGGCCTTCTGTGTGCTTCCCATGCCTGAGGATTTTGATGCCATCAAGGTTGAGATCCCTGAGCTCAAGGAATCTTTTGGGGATTTTGTCAGGCGCAAATACAAAGAAAACCCCGACGGATATACATTTAAGTGGCTTGACAAAGCAAAATTTTATGGTGAATAAATGATAATAACAGGGATGGGCCAACTGTCACAACTGTGCTCGGTTGGCCCTTCCATTTACAACATCATTTCTATTGCAATGGAGGCAGCAGTATGTATAAATTTGATCTACCACAAAAAGTAATTGATATTGCAGGTGTGAAAATAGGTGGGCAGCCGGGTGAATGGCCTACAGTAATGTGCGGCAGCATTTTTTACGGTGGTCATAAGATTGTCAGCGATGCCAGTGAAGGTATTTTTGATAAAGGGGCTGCCAGGGAACTTTTGCGGAGAGAAGGGGAGTTGGCTGAACAGTTCGGCATGCAGCGGCTGCCTGATGTTATTGGAGATACGCCTAAGGCACTGATTAAATATGTTGATTTTGTGCTGGAAAACGTGGATGGCCCTATATTGGTCGATTCTGCTTCTGTTAAGACACTGCTGGAGACCTTTCAGCATTATAGCGGCAGTGAGGTGATGGACAGGCTGATTTACAGCCCCATCGATGGGCATCATAAGGATGAACACTTTGAGATGATCAAAAAGCTGGGAATTAAAAATGCATTGGTGCTGGCATTTTCCCCTGAAGCCGTTATGCCTAACCAAAAGTTTGAGCTTTTGTTAGGGAAAGATTGGGAGAAAGCTTTAAAGATAGGTGTTGCAGAAGACGGGTTGTTGGGCAAGGCTAAGGCAAGCGGTATTGAAAATGTGCTGGTTGATGTCGGTGTCATCGATCTGCAAGGTACTGCATGGAGCGCCCTGGCCATCAATCAGGTGAAAAAACTGCTAGGGCTGCCAGCAGGTTGTGCCCCTGCAAATGCCCTTTTCAGCTGGCAGCGGAAGCACAAAGAACGCCTTGCATCTCCAGCACAGATCAGTGCTACAGGCGCTGCTGTTTATGCTGCGACAATTTACTGGGGTGCTGACTTTGTTTTATATGGCCCGATGAGATGTGCTGAATGGGCTTATCCTGCCTGTGCTGTGAATGATGCATTGATGGCATATGGGGCAAGGCTTTCCGGTGTCAGGCCGAAAGAAAAAAGCCATCCCCTTTACAATTTAAAATAGCTGTTATTAACGTACCATCGCCTGGGCCAACATAACAGCCAGGTTGGCATCAACTCCATAAGCATCAGCATTGATGGATTGAGCGAAACGAGGAGTTACCGAAAGCCCTCCTACCAGGATATTCAAACCTTTTCCTGCTTCAGTTTTGCGGACAGCTTCCACCACTTCTTTCATATAGGTGAGGGTGGTGGTGAGGGTGCAGGATATGGCCAGTATGTCGGGTTGTTCTTTTATTACAGCCTCCACAAAGCGCTGGACCGGAACATCAACACCTAGATCTACTACAGAGAAACCTGCACCTTCCAGCATAAATGATACAACGATTTTCCCCAGATCATGGAGGTCAAAGGGGACTGTTCCGATCACCACTTTTCCCTTGTTTCCCAGGAAGCGGTCCGCCAGGAAAGGTTTGAGATGATGCAAAGCAATTTTCATAGCTTGGGCAGCCATGATCACCTCTGGCACATAAACTTCGTTATCTCGGAACTGGCGGCCGATAACTGACATTCCTGCCATCAGACCATCTTCAAGAATTGTTTGGGCGGGTATCATTGCACGGAGGCCTTCTGTGACAGCGTCCTTGACCTTGATGGTATCTCCATCGATGATACAGCTTGCTATCTGCTGCAGGATGAGTTTTTCCTCCATGTCAGCCACCTCCATTAATTCTGTTTATGTTTGGTTTTCCACCAGCGTCTGTATTCATTGGGGCTGATTCCTGCGTGTTTTTTGAACAACCTTGAAAAATAGGACTGATCCTGGTAGCCTGACCGAAGGGCTATTTGATGGAGGTTTAATTCAGTGTTTTCCAGTAAATTTCTAGCTGCTGCAAGACGGATTTCGGTTAGATACTCTATTATGGTGAGGCCGATTTCTTCTTTGAAAAGGCGGCTTAAATAATAGGGGCTGTAGTGCACTGCTTCAGCTACATTATTGATGTTGATATCTTCTGTGTAGTGTTTCTTTAGATAGTCTGCAACCAGTTCCACAATGCTGAATTTGGACTGATCCCTGCTGTAATAGATGGTGTTCATCAAGCGGTCAAAAATTTCTACGGTCCAGGAATATAACCCTTCCATATCGGTGATCTGCTGCAGTTTTTGGACCGCATCCTGATACAATTCAAAGAGATCCTCACCAGGTGTGTGCTTCTGTACTGCTATCCTTCCCACACTTGTTAACAGTTCCAGCAGTCGGGCCTTGACCACGTTCAACTCTTGATTCTCGTTTAAAAAGATGTCACCCAGGATCTGATTTAGAATCTCTTTGGCATCAGAAATTTCACCCATTCGGATCCGCCCGATCAGCTGTTTCTCTATTTGCTCAATGTTCGGTTTGTTGTCCCGATTTATCTTGGAACCCTTTTTCTTGAAATGCAGATGTGTTTTAATGGATAACCCTTGTGACTGAGCTTTTTTTTGTTTTGATAGTTCTTCTGCCAGGTGGGAGCGTTTATTCCAGAGTTTTTTCTGACGCTGTAATAGGGATAAATCGGGCTCCATTTGGTAGCATGTAATATTGAAGAGCAGTTGGGCGGCTGTGTGTACCCGGTCCGGTTTCAGATGAGCAACCAGATCAAAGCTCTGCTGAATGGCTGTCCAGTCCAGGTTTAAATCGTTTATTCTGGAACGCAATTCTTCTTTAAATCCTTTATCTGCATCCCATAATCTCACCCTTCCTCCTACAACAACTCCTAGGTAATCGCGGCCACGCATAAGCGGTACTGCCCATTCCAGAAGTCCGGCATGGCAAATGAAAACATAAGGCTCTCCAAGATCAAGAGCCTGACGTCCTGCCTTATATATCTGATAACGGCACCGCAGCTCCCCATCAGGTACACTTCTGATCAAGCGGCAAAAGGGGTTTTTTACATTTTCCCCGGCATTATGAGGGGTGTTCTTTGCACTCTCCAGAAATAATTCGCAGTCAAGATCTGTGATGATGGTATAAAAATCTACAATCCGGTGAAAGGCATAACCATTATAATCAGATGAACAATTTTGCACTAAAGGACGCCTCTTTCTTTATATTGTTCCGGCTTTGGTCAGTGAGGGGGCATTTTAAATACTTGTAAGCAGGGAAATGTTTGTTCTATTGTAAATATTCATTATTAAGCGGTGCGATCCCTTCTTCATGTATAGAACATAAATAAAAGGCAATATAGACAGAAAAAAGCAGGAAAAGTCAAGGGTATATGTGATTCTTTGCAGCAGGAATCAGCTGATGGTACAGGGAATTAATTATAGGCAGCTATTATTTTTTTATCTACTTGAGGAGGAAAGAAGGAATGGCCTGGAGAACCGGTCTTGGTTTTATTATTAGAATTGCTTTATTAGCAGTACTCTTTATAATTATCATGTCTGTAGCCTCTTTAGCAGTTGGTTTAGGTGATACAGGGCAGCAGATGGAGCAGGCTATTGAATTATTATCACTTTTTGGTGTTGGTTGTCTTTTCAGCATCGCTGTAAGCTACCCGATTATCCGTTCCAGATGGTCCGGTTGGCCGCTTGTCTTGACCATAGCTGTTGTGTTATTCGGTATTATGACTTTTCTATCCCAGATTGAAACCGTTGTTTTTCTGAAATACCTGGTGGATATTGTTCCTACAGAGGCGATTCCAAGGCTGTTTCTGCAGGGAGCCATTGTGGCGGTGCTATTTTCACCTTTAGCTGTGTTGGTGCACGGCAGGATGAAGCAGAAAGAGTTATATTTGATGGAGATCAATACCAGACTTAATATGCCGGTGGTGCAGTGGGTCTGGAAATTGGCACTGCTGGCGGTAATTTATATTCTTATTTATATAGGATTTGGTTATTTTGTCTTTGTGCCCTTGGCAGGGGATGCCTTCCAGCAGTTCTATACCGGGCTTGAAATGCCCCCATGGATCCTTCCTTTTCAGGGCTTAAGGGCACTGATCTGGGTGTGTCTGGCACTTCCCGTTATTCGCATGATGAAAGGTTCTTTGTGGGAAACCGGGCTTGCTGTCTCTTTGCTCTATGCGATCCTGATGGGGGGACTGCTCCTCCTGCCGAATCCCTATATGCCTGAAGTGATCTCCAGAGCTCATTTTGTTGAAGTTGCATTATCCAATTTCCTTTATGGTTGGATTGTGGTATGGGTGATGAATCTGGGGAGAAGACCGGAACCGATGCGCATTACGGGATATCGCTATTAGCTTTTCTGTTTCGACTGAAACTGAATACTGCAGCCGGAGCATATAAATTTGAGTGTAAAAGTGCGATCCTTAGCTAGGGGAGAGGAGCCTGCCAAATTGAGAAAGAGAAACCATGTAGGTTTCTCTTTCTGATCGGCATAGCAAAAAGGGGGGTATTTTATGCTCCTATTATTTTAGAACATTTTTTTACTCATTTTGTCGATGGTTTCACTTACTGCCTCATATACACCTGGGAATGAACTTATATTCAGACCCTGGGTTAATGAAGGAATAAAATATATCTTTCCATTTTTACAGGCTTTCTCTACTTCTCTATCAACAATTTCTTGGTTCCAAGCCGGGAAGTCGACAACACCGCTGTCGATGCCTCCCATGAAGGTGATTTGTCCACCATATTTCTTGATCAGTTCTGGGATATTGTTGGTTGTCATGCATCCCTGCCAGATGTCTATTCCCATTTCAATCATAGAGGGTACTAGATTAGCCGCATAGGCGTCACAGTGGTGAACAACAAGTTCTACACCATTGTCCTTGTAGAAACCGTATACTTTTTTGTAAGGTGCTTCAAAGAACTCTTTAAACATTTCGGGAGATAAGAAGGAATTTCTCTGGGTGCCCCAATCATCATGATGGAATAGAGCATCAGGATGGATATGTTCGATTACTTCTTTGGCGTAGGCTAACTCATATTCAGTGATAAACTCAATCAGTTCATGCATGTGTTCAGGTTCTTCATAGAAAGCTATTAAGGCATTCTCCATACCCATAAGATTGTGACACATTTCAAACATACCGCCAAAGTATGGCACTGTTACAAATTGCTCGTTCCTGTCCACTGAATTGGCATGTTCTACAGCTGCATCCCATTCTTCATCAGAAAATACGACCGATGGTGCCTTCACATATTTTTTCCACTCTGTGATATCTTTGACTACTGTGTGTTCACCATGCACCGGCATCTGGCCAATATGTCCTTCCGGCCATCTGTAGTATACTCCCCAGGCGTTTTTTCTCTCTGCACCGGGCTCCAAAAAAACGCCCTTTACCATTGGTACTTCCATGATTATTTCCATAAACTCATACTGATTTACGAACCGATCCGGATTTCCACCCTTCATGACTTCCATTAAATTTTGTTTTTTTGTTAACATTTATATCTCCCTCCTTATTTTTTTATTTTTTACCCGTTCACCAATTCTTTTGCTTTGACAGCGGCACTTCCTGCGTCAGGAGCGAACCCATCTGCTCCGATTTCAGCAGCATATTCCTCTGTTACAGGTGCGCCACCAACCATAACTTTTACTGGTAAGCCACTATCTTTGACTAATTTGACTGTTTCTTCCATTTTAGGCATTGTTGTTGTGAGAAGGCCTGAAAGAGCAACTAATTTAACATCTTTATTCTCTTTGGCTGCATTTAAGAATTTTTCCGGAGAGACATCAACACCCATGTCAACAATCTCAAAACCGGTGCCTTCAAGCATCAGAGCCACTAAATTCTTCCCAATGTCATGGAGGTCGCCTTCAACTGTACCTATCACACATGTGCCTAAAGAAGATGTGCTCTCACCGGCTAGATGGGGTTTCAATACATCTACACCTAATGACATTGCTTTTGCTGCGATCAGCATTTCAGGTACAAAGATTTTACCTGCTGAGAATCTGTCCCCGATGACGCCCATTGCGTCTATCATCGATTGGAGTATATCTTCTGCTTTATTTCCTTCATCTAGGGCTTCCTGTACCTTTCCCGCAATAAGTTTAGTTTTACCCTCTTCCACCATTGCTCTTACTTCTTGGAGTTTTGACATGGTTTATTCCTCCTTTTTATAATATATAAGCGTCTATACCTATATATACAGGTTATTAATACAATTGTCAATAGCTAGGTCATCAATTAGCATGAAGTTTCACAAAGGACACACAGCTTCCCCCTTTAATAGCGGTAGTCCGGTTCTGAAACTTTCTATTAGCATCTCCGAGTGATCTCTTATTAATACATAAATGATAATAAATAACAAAAAGAGGGGGGATAAATTCAGATGAGCAATTAATTAAAAGGAGATTATGAAACGGTAAGCGAGGAGCCGGCTGACAGAAGCCAGGAGTCAAAATTGAGTTGTGGCTTGTTTCCGATTATTTCCCGTGGTAGAGTATCAGAAGAGGGTTTAAATGCCGTTTTAGGGAGATGAATCTATGCGGAGTTTTCTGTTGGTTTTATTCTCTGTTATTATGGGAGCTACCGGGCAGGCTATTTTGAAGATGGGTGCAGATAAACTGGGGAGTGTCTTTGTTTCACCCCAGTCATTATTGCATGACATCTTTAGGATTGTGACGACACCACAGGTGCTGATTGCTTTTGCCTTTTATGCAGCAGGTTTTTTTACCTGGATGAAAGCATTGACCAGGGAAGATTTAAGTTATGTTTATCCCATGGTAAGTTTGAGCTATGTAGTGGTTCTGCTCTACTCCTATTTTCTTTTCAAAGAGCCGATCACATTAAATAAATTGATAGGGATTATCCTGATCATTGGTGGTGTTATTTTTATCAATAGATAAAGTGAAACCACCCACAAAAGGCATTGAAATTTTTAATCGACCGCTTTGACGGAATAGGCTTTAATCGTGTAATGCCCTTCTGTGGTTGTCTAGATTTTCTGCCACCTTCTGAAAAATATCAATAAATTCTTCAATTTTATCATCTGGGATGCCGATAGCAGCAACTCTTACCAGTTCTTCGAACTGCTTTTGAATATACTCTTCTTCTCTGCGGGCTTTTTCTGTCAGATAGACTAGATAGGATCTTTTATCTAAAGTGTTGAGTTTGCGAACAATATAGCCTTTGTTCTCCAGTGACATGATGGTCCTGGAAATTGCCGGTTTGCTGACAGCGATACCGGTTACGATGTCATCCTGTTTAACCCCTTCACCATTGGTATAGAGAAACATCAGGACGTTGGCTTCTGCGCTTCCCAACTGCTTTTCCCGCAGTGCTTTGATCAAACGCAGTTGTCCAGCTTGAATGATCCTGCTGGCCAGGTTGAAAAGAAGCTGGAACCTAGTCAATCCAACCACCACCTTATCTAAGGAATGTTGCTCCTTTGTTAGCTTAACCCCTTTTCCGGCATGATGCAAGATAAAAACCGATAATTTGGCGGTCTAATTAAAAAATCTTTGGAAAAAATTGATGATTGATTCCCACATAGATTTTTTCTGCTCTTCAGGCAAAGGTTCGTTTTTTGGTTCATCCATCTGTATTCCCTCTGTACGGAGAAGGAACTGAACTTTGCTGTTCTGGTTGTTGGTGTTATCCATAAATGATTTGTAGTTGTCAGCTAGCACTTCCAGTTCATCAATAGCTGCCAAACTGCTCATCAGTTCATTATACTGGCCTCCGGCCTCATTTCTCATTGTTGCTACACCATCCGCCGCTGCAGCAATGCCATCTGCCAGCTGCTCCTGGCCTTTAGCTAATTCATTCAGACCGCTGCTGATTGCCGGTGTCTGCTGGGAAAGGGATTGAATGCCCTGCTGTAATTCACCTAGACCGCTGTTAAGCCCGCTGGCAGCAGCTGAAAGTTTATTAAGAGCATCTTTTTCCTTTTGGATTCCGTTATTAATCTGTGTAATACCATCTTTCAAAGTCTTCAATTTATTTAGTTGGTCTTCGTTCATAAATCGAGAGTATTGGTTCAAGTATTGGTCCAAGAATCCAATTAACTGTTGGGTTAACTGCTCATTTGACTGAGCCAGTTGTTGATGATTATCGCTCAACTCATTCAATCCAGCAGCTAACTGTCCGGAAACATCATAGGGTGTTTGCATACCCTCTTCTAACTGTTGCAAGCCAGCCGCAAGCTGTCTAGAACCATCAGCTATTTTTTTCTGGTTTTCTGCGATTTCATTAGCTGCTGAGCTCAGTTTATCAAGTGAGTTTTCCAGCTGTAAAAGGCCGCTGAATAATGGTGAAACTTTACCATCTATATTCAATTTTGACAGGTCCAATTCTGATAAAGCGCTGAGCGAAGGAAGAGCAACGATCTCGAACGGTTCTAACTCGATCTCATCCCCACTCATCTCCAGAGTGATATCAGCTGTGGGGAAGGGGAATACCATCCAGCCCAGTTGGATTTCATCACCTACTACCACCTGATTGGCCCCTGGGGATTTGATGTTTTTCCACTTTCCTGCAGATAGTGAAGTAGAGACCTGGAAGACAAAGGGAGTGTAGAGGGTTTTTTCTGTAGACAGTGTTATGCCCTGATAATCTTTATAGGATAGCTTTGTTTGCTGCCGGGTGAGGTTTTCCAGGTGAATAGTTATCTTTACTTTCCCTTTTTTCCCTGCCAACTGCTTCGGTTTAATAGGCTCACCGTCCAATGTATAATCGATGCTCACTTTAAAGGGCAGTTCTTTATCTGTACTTCCCTGGTAGAACAAACCATCCTGCTGGAAGGCTGTAACCGGCCAGGTCAACCGGTTGCCCTCAATTTTAGGTTTGCTGCTGGAGGTGCTGTTTTTGACCTCACTATAACTGCCATAATCGGTCCAGCTATCACCCTCAGGTGCTCCAGATGCCCAGTTTACCACCTGTACCTCTTTCACAGTGCCGTTGTTAGCAAGCAGGCAGTAGACTGTTTCATTTTTCTCTACAGCTGCCAGGGCAGGCTGTGGAAAAACCAATAAAAAGGCCAACAGCAAGGGAAGTATGGGTTTTCTCATGATTTTGTCCTCCTTTTTTGTACTACTAGTCTATTATTCTTAAACTGGAGCTGGCATTAAGGCCTGATCAGCTGATATCATCAACAGGCCGCAGACTGTCCCGGTGATGGGTTGGCCACTTCCAACTGGTGTATCTAACCAGTTTGTCGCACAGCAGAAGCAGGGCGGGCAGAATGAAGATGATGGTAAGCATGCTGATAAAAGCGCCGATCCCCAGCATGCCGCACATCTGACCAGCCATTTTTATTTTGGAAACAAGTGCTACAGCTATAGTAGCAACAGTCAGGGTCAGTGAACTGGTTAGAATGGAACGCCCGCTTTTTTCTACTGCTTGGCGCATAGCCTCTAGAGGGGGGTGTTCCTGGAGGGCCTCTTTATATTTGCTGGTGAGCAAAATGGCATAGTCAACTGTTGCTCCCAGTTGTACAGAACCCAGCACTAAATATGTGACAAAATAAAGTTCAGTACCGCTTAGAAACGCTCCGGATAGGTTGAGCCAAATGGCAAACTGGATAGCCATTACCAGAATGATAGGCAGTGAAAGTGATGTAAATGTTAGGGCAACGATCACAGCGATAGCCATTGCAGAGAAGGTATTTACCCTGGACAGGTCTTTTGTGGTGAGTTCCTTTAGGTCCTGGGTAAGGGATGCCTCACCGCTCAGATAAACTTCATCATATAAGGAATCCGCAGTATCCTTGATTTGTTTGAGGGTGCTACTGATTCTTGAGTCACCCTGTCCAATCCCCAGTTCTATGGTGCAGAGGGCATAATTACCAGCGCGGAACGCTTGAGATACATCTTCTGGAATAAACGATTCCGGGATCTGAGCTCCGGTATATTCAACTAGGGAATTAACCGTCTTGACCTCAGGGATGGTTTTCAGTTGTTCTGTAAGGGTTTGTTCTGTTTTTAAACCTTTATCTTCAACTATAAGATAGACCACTTCAGCTACACCATGTTTTTTTCTCAACTTCTCACTGTCGGCCACCGCAGTGATCTCCTTGGATAACCCTTTTTCTAAACTGTAAAAAACCCCCACCTTGTCTTTGAGCAGAAAAGAGGGGATGATGAGGACAAAAAACAGAAGGATAAAAGCAGCCCGTTTATTGACTACTAGCTTAGCGGTTCTGGTAAAAGTAGGGATCAGAATGCGGTGACTGGTGCGCTCAATTGGTTTTTGGAAGATCAGCAGCAATCCTGGCAACAGAAGTAGTATACATATTAGACTAAACACAACCCCTTTGGCCAGAACTATTCCCATGTCCTTTCCAAGTCCAAAGTGCATTGCTATCAGTGCCATAAAACCGGCGACTGTTGTTAAGGCACTGGAGGCAATGGCCGTGCTCGTACGTGAAACAGCTATTGCCATGGCTTTCTCTGGGTCATCATGTTTTTCCTTTTCCTCTTCAAAGCGGTGGATCAGGAAGATACCGTAGTCCATAGTAACTGCCAATTGCAAAACAGCTGCTATAGCCTGGGTGATGTAGGAAACAGAACCCAGCAGCACATTGCTTCCCAGATTATAGGTCACCGAAAACCCTACTGCTATCAGCAGCAGTAAGGGTTGCAGATAAGAACTGGTGGAAAGAGATAGTACGATAAAAATGGCAATTACTGCAATCAGGATGTACAGGAACTGTTCTTTGTTGAAAATAATGTTTAGGTCCCGGATGATAACCGGAAAACCAGCAACCACGGCATCTGGCCCTGCAAGTTGACGGATTTCGTCAACAGCTCTTTGCGTAACTGAGGATATAGAGTTGTGGGTGAACTGTATCTGTATGATCGATGCATTATCTGTTGTGAAGTTTTGTTTTATCTCTTCTGGTATAAAAAATGCAGGTACACTGGGGTGATAAAGGTCATTTAGCCAGCTGGCCTTTTCTACACCGGGCACCTTTTCGATCTGCTCTTTTAACTGGACAATTTGGTAGGTCTCCCAGTTTTCTACCATTACATAGCTGTTGGCTGCAATACGAAAATCTCTTTCTAGAATATCTTGGCCTTGTTTGGAAGCAAGTTGCTGGGGCAGATAAGATGTAACATCATAATTTATTTCAGCCTGCAGGTATCCTAGTAGAGAGGGAATGAGCAGGATTGAAGCAATAATCAGCAGCAGTTTTCTGTATTTAACCACGAAATAAGACCAGCCTAGCAAAAGGGATCTCCGTCCTTTCTGTATCGTATAACAGAAAAATAGTTAGCATGTTAACAATCATATTTAAAGATTATACTGAAATGGTTAACATGTCAACTAAACTTTTTGGTGTATTTACTGTAAAATTGTAAAAGGCTGCTTCTTTACTGTTGTAGCAACCTCAGTTGATCTGTTAACAGGGAGGAATCTGTCTGTCCATTGTAGAAGGGTATCACCTTCAGATGGTATAAGAAAACACAGAGGAGATTATGATGCAAAAAGAACTCAAACAGGGTATCAAAGATGCTTTACCAATAGTATTAGGTTATCTTCCTTTAGGGATGGCTTTTGGGGTACTGGCCAAAGAAGCAGGATTGTCTGTGATGCAGGCAACTATGATGTCTGTCCTCTGTTTTACAGGGGCGGGACAGTATATAACCATAGGAATCATGCAGGCAGGCGGTGCCATAATAACTATTATTATTGCTAATGCTTTGGTCAACCTCCGCTATCTGCTTTTTTCCACCTCAACAGTACCCTATTTAAAGGATCGGATGCCGGTATTTACAGCTAGTTTGCTGTCCTATGGACTGACTGATGAGACCTATGCTGTGGCTATGAACCACTATCAGGATCATCCGGCCACTTCAGCCTATATGGCTGGGTTGAATCTCACCTCTCACCTGGGATGGATCGGCGGTTCCCTATTGGGGGCGGTGCTGGGCAGTTTTATCACCAACACCGACCAGTTTGGGTTGGGTTTTGCACTACCTGCCATGTATACCTGTCTCTTGATTTTTATGATCAAGCGAAAAGCAGATATTTGGGTGGCGGTGTCAGCAGCGGTAATCTGTCTGGTAATCGGTTATCTTGTGCCTGCTGCTATGAGCAACCTTTCCAACATTATCTTTGCTACTATCATTGCGGCAACTTTGGGGGTGATGATCAATGGACAACACTAATATCTGGTTAATAATCATCGGGGTATCTATTATTAGTTTGTCACCGCGCATTCTGCCGGTTGCTCTGTTATCCCGTTTTGAATTTCCTGCCATTATCAAGGAATGGCTGTCCTTTGTAGCCCCTGCTGTACTGGGGGGGCTGACCGCAGTGAGTGTTCTTGCCCCTGATGGGGTAATTGACATCAGTGTCAATAATATATATATCTGGGCCTTTTTACCGACAGTGATTGCAGCGGTTAAGACCAAGAACCTATTTTTTACTTTACTGGTAGGGATAGCAGCAATGGCTTGTCTCTATAACTTTGTTGGTATATAAATAAGACTTTTTTCCCAACATGCAGGAATTTGCCGGAAAATGTTGAATAATACACTTGTTTGAGTTATTAAGTATTTAGATAAACTGGAGGCAGTTTGTATGGTATTGGATAAAAACATCCTGCCTTTAATTCTATTTCAGTTTCTACCTGAAATGACTATCTTATCCGCTTTATCTTTGTTTTTGGTAGGATATAAGATTAGATTGAAGCAATTAGTGATCATTGGCATTATTGGAGCTCTTTTAGCATCGGTAGTTAAATCACATCAACTGCTGCCAATAGTGAGCACTTTGATCATAGCATTTATTTTGATCATATTATTAGTAATAATCTATAAAATAGATGTTATATCAGCTTCTATTGCCACCTTTTTGGGTATTGTAGTGCTGGGATTTGTGGAAGCTGCTAATTATTTTTTTGTCAATGCGGTGACCGGGATCACCATGCAGCAGGCTATGGAAGATTTGACTTTAAGGCTGCTTTTTCCCCTGTCGGAATACATTTTGTTGACAGTTGTGATTTTGGTCTGTCAGAAATATAATTTTGCTCTTATCAATCTGAAAGAACTAAAAGAATTGAGTAGGAAGGATTATGAAAGATAGAACTATATTCAACATAATAATACCTTTAGGACTTGCCTTCCTGCTTGTCTCTCTATTAGTGCTCTCTTCACTTAATCTACACAACCTAATTAGTAGTCCCCTTTCCTTATCAGAACCTGTTTTGTTTGCTATGATTATCATGCTCTTTATCACTATACCGGTTTTGCTGATCCTGACAAAAAATATTTATTTGCTTAGCAAGCAGCAGAAAACGCTGGAAATTCAAGACTTTTATATCGAACACCTCAGTGAACTGGTTAGAGCGATCCGTGTACAAAGGCATGATTTTGTCAATCACATGCAGGTTGTTTATGCCTTAATGAAAACCGGCAAATTTGATAAAGCAATTGAGTATATAGCTGATTTATCCCATGATATTCAAATAACCGGAGCAATGCTGAGTGTTGATATTCCTGAACTATCAGCCTTGCTGCTGGCTAAAACGGACCTGGCGCGAAAAAAAGAGATATTATTTAAAATAACTGTGGAGTCAAATTTAAAAGGATTGGAAATCAAGCCCCTGGAATTGATCATGGTGGTGGCGAATCTGCTGGACAATGCCTTTGAAGCTGTAGAATCACTGCCTGTGGATATCAGGAGTGTGGTTTTGAAAGTAGCAGAAACCGCTGAATATTACTCTTTGCAGATCAATAACCCAGGTTACATACCTGAGGAAATAAGGATGAGAATGTTTGAAATGGGATACTCTACCAAGGAGGGGAAAGAACGGGGAACAGGCCTGGCAGCTGTGAAATCTGTCGTAGAAAAGAACGGGGGGACGATTACACTACAATGCAGCAGGGACCAGGGAATAATTTTTACGGTATGTTTCCCCAAACCCTCTAATTCGTAGAGATAATCCATTTTTCAATGTATTAATTTTTATTGCTTAACAACACGTGCGATTTTGTGAAAAAGGAGCATGCATACGATAAAAATCTCGCAATAAAGAGTGCCTATACCGATCCGGTACCAGATGGCTCTGGAAGTTACTTTGCTGTAAAGGATAAGTATAAATCCCAACAACACTGTTATAAACTGCAGCCTTTCCATGGTTCTTGCCCTGAAAACTGCGGTGCCCAGGGTCATGGTAGACGCCTGCTCTTGTTGGCTGCTGGGACGGGAGGCGAGAATCCTGTTTGTGATAAGTATACCGAACTGTGGGACAACCATAAGAGCGATTATTGTTAGCGGGAGCAGACCGGTCAGCAAAACCTGCACCCCTGACCAGAGACCTAGATACCAGTCTGCAGCCACATCCAGTTTAGCCCCTTTACGTGAACACTGCCCCCGCAACCGGGCCAGTGGGCCATCGATAAAATCGGTAAGTGCAGCTGCACATAAAACCCAGAACTGAATTGCTAGTGAAGTACTTATTAGATAAAAAATGATCGCAGTGGAAACCAAAACTATGCGCAGCCCTGTGATGTGGTTTGGGTAGACCCAATCAGGAATCAGTAGATCCAGAATGGGCTTCAAAGCGCGGTCACGGATTCTCTCCTCTGCATCTGTAATCCGTTCCGGCAGATTCATCCTAAGACCCACCTTTCCCTATGAGATTCTATTATCATTTTATCATAATATTTCCTAAATAGTCCGGAAGACATGAGATATTATGCGGCTGTTCCGTTTGATCACCGGATACCGGTCGTTTTTTTAATAATTTGCAAGGTATTATTTAGTATGTATAGAATTAAATAACAGGCAAACAAACCCAAGTGTTATTGGTAGTGACAAAAGTTTAGTAAGGAGGTGATTATACTTGAATAAAATAAAGTATTTTTTATATGCGATTGCTTTATGCTTATTTGCTGGCTGCTCAGTATCTTGTTGAGCTTTTACAAAGGAACGCCGCAGCAACTTTTGAACCATTTTGGTATATAACAGTTCATTACATTGTTTATTTGATACTGGGAGCTGCACTTGGAATAGAACATATAGCAAACAATCGGAAGAAAAAGGGGCCATGGAAGTTCAATTATGCAAAACTGCTGTTTGCCGGGATTCCAATTCTGATTTTTAATTTAACTGCATATCTGTACTTCAAGTTTCAGCTGCCGGTATATCTCATAAACCGGAGATATGTGGATGTCACCACTTTAATTTTGGGATACCTTATAGCAACTTGTTTCTATAAAGAGAGTCATACTATATAGACATTTGAAAGGACTATACAAACACAAGCTGAATTTAGTTTATTATGCATGTGTATCAGGGGTTATAGAAAGGGGGGTACTCATTGCAGAAGGCTATGTCCTCAAAATGGGCCACTTTAGCAGCAGTGTTGGTGCCGGTATTGATGGGGCCAATCGATGCCAGTGTAGTAAATGTAGCCTTTCCTCGTCTGTCAGAAGTTTTTAATGTAAGTGTTGATGTTGTAGGATGGGTAAGTATGACCTACCTGTTGGTCTTAAGCAGTTTTCTGCTTAGCTTTGGCCGATTGGGGGATATGTTCGGTTTCAGGCGCATTTTTTTGGCAGGTAATGCTATATTTACTGTTGCTTCAGTATTATGCGGTATGTCCTGGAGTATCGGTACACTCATCGCTTTCAGGGCGATTCAAGCTGCAGGTGCTGGAATGACTGCCGCACTTGCTCCGGCAATTATCACATCAATATTTCCCCCGCAGGAAAGGGGGAGAGCCTTAGGGACACAGGGTATGGTAGTCGCTCTAGGACTTGCTATCGGCCCTACTCTTGGTGGGACCCTATTGGATCTCTGGGGTTGGCGAGCCATCTTTTTTATCAACTTACCTATTGGTATCATAGCTCAAATTGTTTGCTATGAGCTGATTCCTGAAAAAGAAAAACTGGAGAAACAAAAATTTGACTGGCTAGGGGCCTGGCTTGCACTGATTAGCCTTGCCTCACTTCTGTTTTTTATCAGCCGCGGTCAGTATTACCAGTGGTCAGGATTGATCATGCTGATGCCGGCCCTGTCACTTATTGCAGGCATATTGTTTATCATTCAAGAGGGAAGGACAGCTGAACCGATGTTGGAACTGAACATCTTCCGGAATCAACCTTTTACAGCTGGTAATATTGCTGCTCTGTTTCACTTTATGACTCAGTATATCATTGTTTTTATTACCCCCTTCTACCTCCAACACCAACTCGGATTAACATCGTCGAAAGTAGGGCTTACTATGACAGCCTTCCCGCTAACAGTATTGATCGTAGCGCCTTTGAGTGGAGCCCTTTCAGATAAAATCGGTAATCGCATACTCTCTTCTATGGGCGCAGTTTTTTGTGTTTTGGGAGCCATTAGCCTTTCTTT
>Ga0209537_1001376_pt1 | contig 27567 bp, 30 predicted proteins | sample BioPla4DNA1_FD_187698 | JGI IMG/M metagenome (GOLD analysis project Ga0209537, IMG submission 187698) | Biogas fermentation microbial communities from Germany - Plant 4 DNA1 (SPAdes) (version 2) | ecosystem: Engineered > Bioreactor > Anaerobic > Digestate | place: Bielefeld, North...
CTTCCTGGACTTCTTTTAGTACCTGAGCCTTGAACTCATTAGTATACTGTCTGGTCACTTAAATCACTCCCAAATTGATTCTATCAGACACACACTATTTGTCCAAATCAATTAGGGGGCTTAATAGAAGCATCTTCGTGATAGGAGGACTTTGGCTTGACTAATGAGCACAATGGGAAACGGCAGGGTCAGCACCGGGAAGCGTTCCGTGCCCTTGCTTACTTTTCCCAGATCGGCGTTACCATGGTTGGGACTGTTTTGGTTGGAGTCCTGCTTGGGAAGTATCTGGACACGTTGTTCAACACAAAGCCCTGGTTGACGTTGGTATTCTCGTTTCTAGGCGCAGGTGCGGCAATCAAAGCGCTGTTCAGCATTTCCAGTGAAAAACCTTGAAAGGATGATTTGACTGTCTGCGCTGGCTAAGCAAATGATCACCGCTGTATTGGTTACAGCTTTCACATTTTTGGTGGGTTCAGTGCTGTATTATCGGTCTATGGCTTTCCTGCCGTTCATGCTGGGATTGGCGCTGGGATCCGCCGTCAGTATTGCCAAAGTGATACTCGTGGATCGTGCTGTGGACAAAGCCCTCAGCATGGATCGCAGCCGTGCCGGCACTTATGTCGGGGCTCAGTATTTGCTCAGGATGCTGCTTACCGCGGCGGCCCTGATCATAAGCGCCGTTGTTCCTTGGATGAGCATTTGGGGAGCGGCTGCCGGGGTGCTGGCCTTTCAAATCGGAATCTATCTGGTCCAGTTCCGATCAAGAGGCAGGGCAGGCAGCGGACATCAGCCGTAGGTGGTGATGGAATGGATCTAAACATCAAGAATCTGTGGGTTGTGTATATCGGCGGTGTTGAAATCTGGATTACCGAAACGATCGTCAACACCTGGATTATCATGGCGATCCTGATCCTCTTGGCCGTGATCGCCCGGATCAGAATGACGCGTTTCTCACTCGTGCCCAGAGGATTCCAGAATGTAATCGAGACTGTCGTGGAGCTCTTTGACAACTTTGCCGCGGGAGCTTTGGGCAGCAGCCTTTCATATATTGCACCCTGGTTTTTCATGGTCTTTGCCTTCATTCTTTCCAGCAGTCTGTTCAGTGTCTTCGGGCTCAGGGCGCCGACAGCAGATTGGGCGACCACTTTTACACTGGCGTTCGCCACATTTATCCTGATGCTGTTTATGGGTTTCCGCCACCGCAAAGGCGGCTATCTCAAGAGTTTCTTCGGCCCACATCCTATTTTCTTTCCTTTGAACCTCATCGGTGAGCTGGCCAAACCGGTATCATTAAGCTTCCGGTTGTTCGGCAATATGCTTTCCGGCACGATTATCCTTGCCATCTATTACCAGTTGACGCCGTGGCTGGTGCAGATCGGAATTCCAGCCTTAATGCACGCCTTTTTTGATGTTGTCATTGGAGCTTTGCAGACTTACATCTTTGTGTTCATCAGCTTTATGTACATTCGCGGTGCAGCGGCTGATAACTAACGAAACTAAATGGGATTGGAGGAATACATCATGTACGAATCGTTGGCAATAGTCCTTGCGGCGGCTCACTTTGCCGCGGCCTTATCTCTGCTCAATGGTCTTTTGACGGTGTTCGGGCAGGCAAAGATTGCCGCCACAGCCATTGAGTCCATCGCCAGGCAGCCGGAAGCGGCCGATTCCATCAGAGGCATTATGTTTGTAGGCCTGGCCATGGGAGAAACCTCTGGTATTTACGGCCTTTTGATTGCCATTATCATGCTCTTTGCCAATCCGCTGGTGGATATCTTTGTCAGGATGCTGGGTTAAACAGCGTTGAGGGCTTGAGCGAAAGGAGACTAACTGCATTGCTGACGCTAACCGTATTTCTGACACAGGCTGCTCCAGAAGGGCGTCTGTTTGGCCTTGACAACCAGACTGTGATCCAGATCGCCATCCAGCTGTTTAACGCCATTGTTCTCGCCGTAGCCCTGAGTGTGATACTTTACAAGCCTGCGAAGGAGTTTCTGCGCAAGCGCAGCGACGGCATCCAAAGCAAAATCAACGAGGCGGAGACGGCAGCGGCCAAAGCAAACGAGCTCATCGCCGAGTATGAGCGCAAGTTGAAGGCCATCGATCAAGAGCGGGAAAAGATCCTGGAAGAAGCCAGGGTGAAGGCTTACGAAGAAAGCAAGCAAATGCTGGCGGAAGCCCGGCAGGAAGCAAGCGAGATCAAAAAGCGTGCCATGGAGAGTATGGCCGAGGAAAAAAAGCGCCTCAAAGAAGAAGCCCGCCTTTATATTATCGAAGTCGCTGCCGCGATGGCTAAGAAATACCTGGCGGAAGCCATCGATGATGCAGTGCAGGAACGGATTTTTGAGGAAACCATCGCTCAGCTGGAGGAAGCGCAATGGCGAAACTAATGGACCGCAGTGCCGAGACGCTGTTGGAAATCTCTAAAGCCAACGGCACGCTGGCTGCGGATCTAGATCAGGCAGTAAAAATTAGAGAAGCTCTCGACCGCCCTGATGTGCAGGCGTTTATCAAGGATGGCCGTGTGCCCGCGCAAGCCAAGCATCAGCTGATCACAAGAGTGTTTGGGGAAAAGCTTCCCTGGTACTGGCAGAGTTTTTTGTATCAGATGATCCGAGATAATCTGGCCTCGCAAATCGTACCGGTGCTGACTGACTTTATTGGGCATGTCAACCGGTGTTTGGGGAGGATCGAGGCAAGGGTCGTGTCCGCTGCGCCTCTTAACGACGCGCAGATCGAGCGGATTCGAAGTGTATTGGCCAGGAAGACCAACCTGCAGGTGGATATCTACGCCTCGGTGGATCCAGACTTGATAGGTGGATTTTATGTGCTGATGGACGGCCAGATCTTCGATGGCACAGTCCGAAACGAGCTTGAGAGGATGAAAGAAAGCCTAAAGAGAGGAATCGGCAATGATCGTGAAGCCTGATGAGATCAGCAAGGCACTCAAGGAACTGATAGAAACCCATACATCCGAAGTAGAGTTTTCCGAAGCCGGCACGGTGATTCAGGTAGGCGACGGGATTGCCCGGGTGCAGGGATTGTACAACGCCATGAGCGGCGAACTGTTGGAATTTGCCAATGGTGCGCAGGGCATGGTTCTCAATCTTAACGAGGATACAATCGGCGCTGTCATTCTCGGTTCCGACGCGGGCATTAAAGAAGGTGATCCAGTAAAACTTACGGGAAGGATGGCTGAAGTGCCAGTGGGCGACGGCTTGGTTGGGCGGATCGTCAATCCCTTGGGAATGCCCATCGATGACAAGGGCCCAATCTCGCCAGATGGTTACCGCAAGATCGAAAGCCCCGCCCCAAGCGTGATCATGCGTCAGGAAGTAAACCGGCCCCTCCAGACCGGAATCAAGGCGATCGACGCGTTGGTGCCTATCGGCAGAGGCCAGCGGGAATTGATCATCGGTGACCGCCAGACTGGCAAGACTGCCATTGCTATAGACACCATCATCAATCAGAAAGGCCAGGATGTCTACTGTGTCTATGTGGCCATCGGCCAGAAAGCGTCGACTGTTGCCAGGATCATCAAAGTGCTCAAGGAAACGGGAGCCATGGACTACACCACAGTGGTGGTTTCCACTGCCAGCGATTCGGCGCCGCTGCAGTACTTGGCGCCTTACGCAGGCTGCGCCATTGCCGAAGAGTGGATGTACCGCGGCAGAGATGTTCTGATCATCTACGACGACCTTTCCAAGCACGCTGTGGCTTATCGGGCCATCAGCCTGCTTTTGCGCCGGCCGCCGGGGCGGGAGGCCTATCCCGGCGATGTCTTTTACCTTCACTCGCGGCTGCTGGAGCGGGCGGCTTGCTTAAGCAAAGAGAACGGCGGCGGGACACTCACGGCGCTTCCGATCGTGGAAACACAAGAAGGGGATATTTCCGCCTACATTCCCACGAATGTCATCTCCATCACCGACGGGCAGATCTATCTCGAGGCCGACCTTTTCAACCACGGGTTCCGCCCGGCGATTAACCCCGGCTATTCTGTTTCGCGGGTTGGGGGTTCGGCTCAGATTCCCGCCATGAAGATATTGGCCGGGCCTTTGCGGATCGAGTTTGCCCAATATAGGGAACTGGCCGTGTTTTCCCAATTTGGGTCGGACTTGAGCCGGGACACTCTCGATCGTCTCAACCATGGTGAGCGGATTATGGAAGTTCTCAAGCAGCCGCAGTACAGGCCGATGCCCGTAGAGGAACAAGTCTTGATCTTGTATGCCCTCAACAAGGGGTATTTGAAGAATATAGAAGTATCGCGGGTTTCCAAGTTTCAAAAGGACTTTATTAAATATGTGGATGTCCACGCGCCCCGCATCAAGGAGGAGATTAGGGAGACAGGCAGGCTGTCGGATCAGCTGATGAAAGACATTGACCAAATCATTGCCAAGGTCAAGACCGAGTACAACTACGGCTAGGGAGGACCCTCATGGCTTCGATGAAAGAGATAAAACAGCGAATTGAAAATGTCAGCTCGACGGAGAACATCATCAGAGCCATGGACCTGGTAGCTTCGACCAAGCTTCACCGGCTGCGGGAGCGGTTGGAAGGGGTGCGCCCAATTTACCGGGAGTTGAAGCGGGTTGCGGCGGAGATAGGCAGGGAGGAAAAGGTCAAGGACAACGTTTTTTATGCCGAGCGCAATGTGCGGAGTTCGCTTTACATCGTGATCACGGCAGATCAAGGGTTTTCCGGCGCATACAACGCCAACATCGCCTCCAAAGCTTTGGAACACATGGAGGGAAAAAAAGAAAAAATTCTGGCCGTTGGCGCCAAGGGCTTGGAGTACTTCACCCAGAAAAAAAAGAACATCATCCGCAAACTGATTGATCTGCCCGACGCACATGTGTACTACGGCACCGAGAGCCTCGCCGGCTGGGTGCAGGATCTTTTCCTGTCTGAGCAAGTGGATGAGGTGTTTGTGGCCTACACTCGGTTTCACAATGTCTTAAGCTATGAACCTTGTGTCGAGAAGCTCCTGCCTGTCCCGACAAACGGGGAGCCGGGCGGATTCAGCAGCCGGAAATATGAGCCGGATTTGGAGACCTTTATCGAAAACGTCATCTTTTTGTACTTGCATATGTGTCTGTTCGCCGCGTTCACCGAGGCTCACACCAGCGAGCAGGCGGCGCGGATGGTGAGCATGGACGCCGCGCAGAAGAACGCGGAAGAGATGATTGAAAAGCTGATTCACATGTACAACCGCAAACGGCAGGCTGCTATCACTCAGGAGCTCAGCGAGATTATCGGCGGCAGCAATATCATAAACAAAGGTGACCCTGATGACAAAGAATATCGGTAAGATTACCCAAATTATCGGATCGGTGATCGATGTCCGTTTTGAGACAGGATTGCCCGATTTGTACAACGCCATTGAGGTTCCGTTTGGCGAGGAAACGATCACCCTTGAGGTGATGCAGCACCTGGGCGATCGCACTGTGCGCTGCATTTCCATGCACCCTACCGACGGACTGCGGCGAGGTATGGAAGCAATCGACACCGGTGCTCCCATTACGGTGCCGGTGGGAGAAGAGATCTTAGGAAGGATGGTCAACGTTCTGGGCTTGCCCATCGACAACAAGCCGAGAATCGAGGCCAAAGAGCACTGGCCTATTCACCGCACTCCACCTCCTCTTGCTGACCAGATCGCCCAGCCTGAGATTCTGGAAACGGGCATTAAAGCCATAGATCTTTTGTGTCCTTTCGCTAAAGGCGGCAAGATCGGTCTATTTGGCGGCGCCGGGGTGGGAAAGACGATATTGATCATGGAGCTGATCAACAGTATTGCCAAGGAACACGGCGGCTATTCCGTCTTTGTAGGAGTGGGCGAGCGCACCCGGGAAGGCAACGACTTGTATTACGACATGCTCAATTCCGGTGTGATCAACAACACCGCATTGGTTTTCGGGCAGATGAACGAACCTCCTGGTGTGAGAATGCGGGTCGGCTTGACAGGGTTGACCATGGCGGAGTACTTCCGCGATGTCAAGCATCAAGATGTGCTGCTCTTCATCGACAACATCTTCCGTTTCATTCAGGCTGGTTCGGAGGTTTCGGCGCTCCTCGGCCGCACACCGAGCGCTGTAGGTTACCAGCCGACTCTGGCGACGGAACTGGGAGCCCTGCAGGAGCGGATCACTTCCACCAAATCCGGCTCCATCACTTCGGTCCAGGCCATCTATGTTCCGGCCGACGACTTTACCGATCCTTCGACAGCCACGACCTTCGCTCATTTGGACGCGGTGACGGTCCTGTCCCGATCCATAGTGGAGATGGGGATATACCCGGCTGTGGATCCCCTGGAATCCTCGTCGCGGATTCTGGAAGCTCATATTGTCGGGGCGGAACATTACCGGATTTCCCAAGCCGTCCGCGGCATCCTGCAGCGCTATAAGGAACTGCAGGACATTGTGGCCATTCTGGGTATCGACGAGCTTTCCGACGATGACAAATTGATTGTCAACCGGGCCAGGAAGATTCAGCGTTTTCTGTCCCAACCATTTTATGTGGCAGAGAAATACACTTCGATTCCCGGGCGTTATGTGCCGCTGGAGGAGACTGTCAGGGGGTTTAGGGAGATCATTGAAGGAGTCCACGATCAGATACCCGAAGGTTACTTCCTCAATGTCGGGACTATCGACGAGGTAGTGGAGAAATACAAGAGCGCGCAGGGTGGTGGCGATGGCGCAGGAACAGATGAATCAGGCGCAGGACAAGAAAATTGAATTGGTGATCACCACACCCCGCGGCGTCAAGTTCATGGAGAAAGCGGACATGGTGATCATGCGCTGTGTAGACGGGGACTTGGGGGTGCTGCCCGGCCATGCCCCGGTATCGGCGGCGTTGGGTGACGGCATTTTCCGCATTATTAACGATGGTGTGGAACAGAAGCTGGCGGTCTTTGGCGGCATCGCTGAAATCGAGGGAAACCGGGTCAACGTGTTCAGCACCATTGCCCAGCGCCCGGAAGAGATCGACCGGGAGCGTGCCGAGGCGGATCGGCGCCTGGCAGAGGCAACGATGCAGGAAATATCCGAGACTCAGCAGATCCGCAAACTGCAGGTTCTGCTGCGCCATGCCTTGATTCGGATCGAGGTCAGCTCCCACTTGGAAGAGGCGGAATATGTCAAGCACGGGGAACATGCGAATCACGAGGAGAAAAACTCAGAAGAGGCAGCCAGCCAGGAATGACAGCCTGGGAACTCCGAAAGATGACGGCAGCCACCGCAGGAACGGCAAGAAGACTCTGCGGTGGCTGTTCGTTCATACATACTGGGTGACTCTCTGCTTGGTCCGGCCGATTTGGGTGTTGTCGATGGTCCGTTCCCTTAAGGCCGGCACCGGGTGGACGTCCACTTCGGAGCGGTAATCTTTGCGGAATTTGCTTTGGTGCTGAGTGATGACAACATGGCTCGGCACCATGTCCACATCGTGGTTGATCGTGTTCTGATACCAGAAAAAGCCGTGATTGTCCGGCAGATCGCCAATGGGCTTGACATACTCGTAATCGGCGGTCAGTTCTGTCTGGCGGGCCATCACCTCCCGGACATAGGCCCGAGTGTCGTGGAAATGGAGCAGTTTGGGGAAGGGCCCCGGCACAACCGTGCTCCAGTGCTTGCCTTCGTACTGCTGCAGCAGGTCCGCCGCCCGGTGCAGATGGGCTATCTCCTGAGCCAGGTGTGATTCCCAAATCATCTTTATGTGCGGGTCGACTTCGTCCTGGTAGAAGGAGTAGTAGAGATAGCACTCCATGTACTGGTGCAGCAGGAGGTTCTCCAGCCAGGTGCAGTTAGGATCCAGAAGCGATCCATACTGGCTGACATGCTGTTCTTCGATCATGGCGATCTCCTGGTACAGCTGCCGGCCGAGGTCGTTGTAATATGCGGCGCCGATGTTCATGTAGAAATTCATGGTCTGCTGTTCCGCGCTGGTGATAATCAGTGTGTTCAGCTTGGTTTGAATATCGGCGGACTTGAAGCAGACCGGGAAGCGGACTGCCTCGTTGGGATGGCGGTGCTCGGCTATGGTTGGCCGGCCAGGTGTGATCTCCACATAATTCTGCACCAAGGTGTGGGCAGGGATGTTTTTATCCAGATTGAGCAGGTTGGCGTAGCGGTAGAGGTGATCAAAGTCTTCCAGCAAGGCGAAGTCCAGCGTTTCTTTCACATATGGGTTTGGTTCGTTCATGGCCAGCCATGCTGTCAAATCCACCGCCAAGTGTTCATAGCCGATGGTTGTTTCCAGCGGTGTTTCATCTATGGGAGACAGCCAGTTGACCCTTTTTTGCTGCTGCTGCTCCGACCTGCGCAGGAAGGCCAGATCCCGTCGAAGCTCATTGTTGGTGCAGTTGCGGTGGAATTGGTGTAAAAACAATGCACATTCCACTTCGATGCCGTTCATGAGAATGACACGGGTCTTGGTGTAGGGGTCGGCTGTCTGTTTGGAATACGGCTTGGGATAGATTTTTTCCCAATCCATGATACCGTCCCCCAGCAGCATTGGTTGCTGGTCAAATGGATTGAACATGCGCATCTTCCTTTCTGCAAATATTTCTGGTTATGTCCTGACGGTGGGACGAAGCATATCAAGAAGCCCCAGCACTACATGGGCGAGCCCAAAGCCCAGGACTCCGGCGGCAAACTCTCCAGGCAGCATGAAATAGCCTATTGCTGTGACGATTACTCCGATTATAGTCACAACCCAGCTGGTTGTATTGCCGTTCACACTTACCACCTCCAGTAGTTAATTTACCTATTTATGATGTTTTCATACAGGCGAGGCGGGTGAGATTTGATGGAGGAGTTTTGAAGTATGCGCGAAATACATCAACAAGAACGATCTATCAGAGAAAGCTTAAAGGAGAGATGCCAAGTGATCGTAGCGCAGGATGGAAGCGGTGATTTCAGGACAATTCAGGAAGCAATCGACCAAGTGCCGCAAGACAACCGGGAAAGGGTTGTGATCCATGTAAAGCCGGGCGCGTACTATGAAAAGCTGCACATCGACAAAAAGATGGTTACATTGATAGGGGAACCGGGCCAGACCGTCGTCACTTACGACGATTGTGCGGTGAAAAGGTGGCCCAACGGCCAGAAGTACGGTACATTCCATTCTTACAGCGTCCTAGTTTCCGGCGACGACTTCACCGCCGAAGGAATCACCTTTGAAAACTCCGCAGGGCCGGGGGCTGTGGCCGGACAGGCTCTGGCAGTATATATCGACGCGGATCGGGTTGTTTTCCGCTGCTGCCGCTTTTTGGGGCATCAAGACACTATTTTCACAGCGCCCCTGCCGCCGGCGCCAGGGTCGGGAGGCCGCTTCAACAGTCCGCGGGAAGATTTTGAGCGGAGAATGGGCCGGCACTATTTCGAGAACTGCTTCATCGCCGGCGATGTGGATTTCATTTTCGGCTCGTCCACCGCAGTCTTCCGTGAGTGCGAAATCTTCTCCCACAACCGCCACGTTGGATATATCACCGCCGCCTCGACTCCTCAGGGAGAGAAATACGGCTATGTGTTCATCAACTGCCGGCTTACCGGTGAGGCGCCGCCTGAATCGGTCTATCTCGGCAGACCGTGGCGGGAGTACGCCAAGACGGTGTTTATCAACACCTACATGGGTGAACATATCAAAGCAGAGGGCTGGCACAATTGGGGCAGCATCGAGAAGGAAAAAACAGTGTTCTACGCTGAGTTCAACAGCTTTGGGCCTGGAGCGAAGCTTGATCAGCGTGTCAAATGGGCCAAAATCCTCACGTCCGAGGAAGCGGAAGAGTACACTGTTGAAAATGTGCTTAAGGGAAGTGATGGCTGGAACCCTCTGTCGATTAAGTAAGTGACAAATTTGGTAAAACAAAGCTCCAGATATGTAAAAAGATGATTTAGTTGGGGAAATTCTATTGACAAAAGTTGATGCCCAACCTATAATGAAGACAAAGAATGTGAAAAGTATAACTAACCCGTTTTACCAGCGGGTTAGTTTTATGAAGGGGAATGTTAAAAAATCACAATATAATTAGAAACTTGGAAAGGGTGGAGAAAATGAATTGTGTTTGCGGCCATGCACAAGAGAATCTCGACAGGTACTTCAGCCCACTGTACAGCATCCTCAACAGTTACAGCAAAGCGGAAAGCAGCTTGATTCCCATCCTGCAGGACGCTCAGGAGCACTACGGGTATCTGCCGCAGGAAGTGCTCAGGGAAATTGCCGGGCACTTGGGCTTGTCCTTGGGCAAAGTCTACGGAGTAGTGACTTTTTACAGCCAGTTTCATCTCCAACCCAGAGGCAGGAATGTGATTCGGGTGTGCACCGGCACTGCGTGCCATGTCCGGGGTGGAGCCGAAGTGTTGAAAGCGATTGAAAAGCAGTTGGGGATCAAAGCCGGAGGCACCACCGATGATCTTGAATTCACGTTGGAGACAGTGGCCTGCATCGGCGCCTGCGGCCTTGCGCCGGTGATCATGGTCAATGATGATACTCACGGCCGGCTCACCCCGGAAAAAGTGGGGTTGGTGCTGGATGCATACAGGTCAAAAAGCAAGGCAGGCGCGAACACTGCGGCTCCTGTTTCGAGGCACTGATGGAGCTGTGGTTCGAGCTTTCGAGCCTGGGATATAAAGTGTGGGAGGTTGGCGGCGGATGAGATCAATGGCGGAACTGCTGCAGTTGAAGGCGGAAATCGGACACAAGTTGGCAGACGCGGAACTTTCGCAAAAGCCCAAGATTATTGTGGGCATGGGGACCTGTGGAATTGCGGCCGCGCACGTGACACTCTGGAAGCCATCCGCGAGGAGTTGGAGAAGGCCGGCGTCGACGCGGCCCTGACCCAGACTGGCTGTATCGGTATGTGCGAACAAGAACCACTTGTGGATGTTCAACTCCCCGGGGAAGACAGGATCACTTACGGCAAGGTCACAAGAACCGACGCTGTTCGCATTGTCCGCGAGCATGTGCTGGGAAAAACTGTAGTGGCGGAAAAAGCGATCGCGGCGTTTGGGGAGGGCAGCCGGGAGGACAGCCGAATCCCCACTTACAATGATCTCGAATTCTACAATAAACAGCGGCGGATTGTCCTGGCCAATTGCGGGCTAATCAATCCGGAAAGCATAGAGGAATATATCGCCTCGGGCGGGTATGAGGCTTGTGCCAAGGCCTTGATTTCCATGACGCCCGAGGAAGTGATCGCCGAAATTAAGAACTCAGGGCTTAGGGGACGGGGCGGCGCCGGGTTCCCTACCGGATTGAAGTGGGAGCTGACGCGGAAAACACCAAGCGATAAAAAGTACGTCATCTGCAACGCCGATGAAGGCGATCCCGGGGCGTTCATGGACCGGAGCCTCTTGGAGGGCGATCCGCACCGGGTGATCGAGGGTATGATCATCGCCGCTTACGCCATCGGGGCGAACGAAGGGTACATCTATGTCCGGGCGGAATATCCTTTGGCGATCCGCCGCCTGCAGATCGCCATTGAACAGGCGAAAGCATATGGATTCATAGGTAATGATTTATTCGGCAGCGGTTTTGATTTCGACCTCAAGATCAAAAAGGGCGCAGGGGCCTTTGTCTGCGGTGAAGAAACCGCGCTCATGGCGTCGATCGAAGGCAAGAGGGGCATGCCCCGGCCCAAGCCGCCTTTTCCATCAGTATCCGGCCTCTGGGGCCGCCCCACCAATATCAACAATGTGGAAACCTTCGGCAATGTTTCATATATCATCAAACACGGGGCTGAAGCCTACCGGGCTGTGGGCACTGAAGGCTCCGCCGGCACCAAAGTCTTCGCTTTGACCGGCAAAGTGAACAGGACAGGATTGGTGGAAGTCCCCATGGGCATGACGCTCAGGGAGATCATTTATGGTATCGGCGGCGGCATGCCTGAGGGCAGAGAGCTGAAAGCAGTGCAGATTGGCGGCCCGTCCGGCGGATGCATCCCTGAAGAACTGCTGGATCTTCCCATTGACTACGAATCGCTGCGGCAGGCAGGGGCCATGATGGGCTCGGGCGGCATGGTGGTGATGGACAGCTCAACATGCATGGTGGATGTGGCCCGCTTCTTCCTGAAGTTCACTCAGAGCGAATCATGCGGCAAATGCACCCCCTGCCGGGAAGGGACCAAAAGAATGCTGGAGATTCTCGACCGGATCTGTTCCGGCGAAGGCCGAGAAGGAGACATTGAGCTGTTGGAAGAGCTGGGCAGCCATATTTGCCGGACCTCCCTGTGCCAGTTGGGCGGATCGGCTCCCAATCCGGTGCTCAGCACCATCAAGTATTTCCGGCATGAGTACGAAGCGCACATCAAAGACAAGCGCTGTCTGGCCAACGTCTGTGCCGGTATGAGCGGAGCATATGTGATTGATCAAAAGAAGTGCGTTGGCTGCGGTCTTTGCCAGCGCGTTTGCCCCACAGGAGCGATCACTGGTGAGCGGAGGCAGCCGCATGTGATAAACGAACAGCTGTGCCTCAGCTGCGGCGCATGTGCTCAGAAATGCCCTGTGCATGCCATCGCGCAGACCTAGACTGAGACAACGGAAAGGAGTGTGGGCAGATGAACAAGATTACCCTTACCATCGATGATCAAGTGGTACAGGTAGAGAACGGGGCTACTGTCCTCGAAGCCGCCCGGAGAGCCGGGATAGATATTCCGACTTTGTGCTATCATCCCGATTTGTCCTTGGCCGGTTCGTGCCGGGTATGCATGGTGGAGGATTTGGAGACAAGCCGTCTGCTGGCATCATGCGTGACTCCTGCCGCTGACGGAATGCGAATCAGTACTCGCAGCGCCGCTGCTCGCAGAGCAAGGAAACTCAACATCGAACTGCTCCTCGCCAATCACCCCAACGATTGTCTTGGCTGCGACCGCAGCGGCAGCTGCGAACTTCAGAGGCTGGCGGCGGATTTGGGTGTTGACCGCAGGTCGGTCGACCGGTTTGCCGGTCAAAAACGGAAACGGCCCCCTGTGGAGCAAGGCTTTTCTCTGAAACGGGATCCCAACAAGTGCATTCTCTGCGGGCGCTGTGTCAGGGCTTGTGGGGAAATCCAGGGTGTGATGGCGTTGGATTTTGCCGGGCGCGGCTTTGATGCGATTGTGACAACCGCCTTTGATCTGCCTTACAGTGAAGTCAACTGTGCCGAGTGCGGGCAGTGTGCCGCTGTCTGCCCTGTAGGCGCCATCACTGAGATCAGTGAAATCAGCCGTGTTTGGGAAGCGTTGGACGATCCAGACATGTTTGTCGTGGTGCAGACGGCCCCTTCGGTTCAGGTGAGTATTGGAGAGGAGTTCGGCCTGGAGCCAGGAACCGTTGTAACCGGCAAGCTGATCGCTGCTTTGAAGCGGCTCGGGTTTGACCGGGTCTTTTCCACCGAGTTCAGCGCCGATCTCACGATTATCGAGGAAGGCCATGAATTCATCAGCAAGATTACTGAAAGCAAGAAGCTTCCTCACATCACATCCTGCTGTCCGGGCTGGGTGAAGTACGCCGAATGCAATTATCCGGATCTATTGGAGCATGTTTCCACCGCCAAGTCGCCGCAGCAGATGTTTTCCACGATTGTCAAGACATTCTACGCCGCAAAAAGCGGCATCGATCCGGAAAAAATCTTCACAGTGTCGGTAATGCCGTGTACTGCGAAGAAACTCGAAAAAGCGAGGCCTGAGCACCGGGACAGCGGTTTCCAGGATACCGACGCGGTTTTGACCACCAGGGAACTGGCGCGGATGATTAAGGAAGCGGGGTTGGATTTCATCAATCTGGAAGACGGCGACTATGACCAGATCATGGGCGAGACAACCGGTGCCGCCGCCATCTTCGGCACAACCGGAGGGGTGACCGAAGCGGCGCTGCGGACGGTCAAGGAAGTGCTGACCGGCGAGAGTTTGGATCGCCTGAATCTGGGCTTGGTGGGGATCAGAGAAGCACAGGTGGAGATTGCCGGCAGGGTGTACAACATCGCTGTAGCCAGCGGCCTGGCCAATGCGGCAAAACTTCTTGATGATGTCAGGGAAGGCAAATCCAAGTATGATTGGATAGAAATCATGGCCTGCCCCCACGGGTGTGTCGGCGGAGGCGGCCAGCCGTTCTCCCGCTTCAGTGACGCCAAAGACAGGAGAGCCAGAGGACTGGCCGGGATCGATCAGAACAGGCAAATTCGCAAATCCCACCATAACCCGGATGTGATCAGTCTTTACGAAGAGTTTCTCGGCGAGCCGTTGGGCGAAAAATCCCATGAACTGCTCCATACCAGCTATCAGGCCCGGAATGTCCGTTAGGAGGGAGCCGCATGATTAGGCGCATCGGCACAGTTGCTTTGATTCTGGCTTGCATGGTTTTGTCTTGCTGGAACACAGCCGCGGCTGCCGGCAGGCAGCAGGTGAAAGTCCAGACTCCGGCTGTGTTCAGCGCGCTGCCGCTTTTCTGGATGGATGACCAGGGTTTGTTGGATGTCGACCTTGATATCCAGATTTCACCAGATCATCTACGGGGGATAGCCCTGATCGCCCAAAATGACATTGATCTTCTGGTCACCGGAGTCAGTGTAGGCGCCAAAGCCTATAATAAAGGAATAGGGCTTCAGCTGGTGAACACCAATGTCTGGGGGATAGACTATCTTCTGGCCAATTTCCCGGTGAACAGCTGGGCGGATCTGAGAGGCAAGACTTTGAGCGTGCCTTTGCAGGGCGGCCCGGTGGATTTTCTCGCCCGCTGTTTTCTCGTCGGCCATGGTGTCGATCCTAACGATGTGACGTTTGTCTACCTGGCTTCCAACAATGCGGCCGTGGCCTTCCAGCTGGGACAGATCGACGCTGTCATCCTGCCGGAGCCTCTGGTAACCGTCACCTTGCGGAACTGCCAGGAGGCAGAGATCGCTTTTGACCTGCAGGATGAGTGGGCGAAGTTGAACGATGGAGAATACCGGATCCCCTATGTCGGCCTTTTCGCAGGCGCCAGTTTTGCCAATGAGCACCCGGAACTGGTCAAGCGGATCAATCAGCTGTATCAGGAGGGAATTGACTGGATCAAGGCCAATCCCGGCGAAGCGGCAGGGATCGCCGAGAAGTACCTCGGCCAGCAGGCTGCCGTTGTGGAGGAAGCTTTGGAAAGAGTCGATCTCAATCTTTACCCCGACGATGCCGGACTGCTGATCAAGCAGTATTTCGAAGCAATCTTGGGGCTCTATCCGGAGATGATAGGTGGTAGACTTCCTGATGCGGAATTCTATTTTCACTAAGGCTGCAATCAGTGCCGCCGGCATTCTGGCAGTGCTTGCTCTTTGGCAAGCGCTGGCGGCCAAATATCCTCCTTTGATTCTTCCCTCACCGGTGGAAACACTGGAAGCCCTGGTTGAGCTCTGGCAGTCCGGCAGGCTTTGGGCCAACAGCCTGATCACGTTTCAGCGCACTTTGGCAGGATTCGGGCTTGCGTTTCTGGCTGGAATTGCTGTCGCGCTGACGCTGCATGCCTTTTCTTTTTGCCGCTGGATGCTGCAGCCTTTGATCACCATTGTACAGATCATACCGCCTGTTGTTTGGATCATCCTGGCGGTGATCTGGTTCGGGGTGGCCAAGGATACCACTGTCATCTTTCTGGTTTTTGTCGTCACCTTTCCTGTTGTCTTCATCAATGTCTTTTCCGGATTTGGCGGTATTGATGCAAAGTTGGTGGAAATGGCGGAAGTCTACCGCTGTTCGCCGGCTCAGGTTATCATTCATGTCTATCTGCCTTCGCTGCTGCCTCATTTGGTGTCGGCGGCCAGCGTCGGGCTCGCCTTTGCCTGGAAGTCGGCGGTGTTTGCGGAGTTTATCGGCAGTTCCAGCGGTGTTGGCTTTGCCTTGAGCATGGCATACAGCAACCTTGAAACAGAAAAAGTGTTTGCCTGGACCGTGATCCTGATTGTGGTGATGTTCGCTTTCGAATACGGCGTCTTGGGAGCGGCCAAGCGCAGGGCCACAAGGTGGGTGCATCATGAATAGAGAACAGCAGGCTGTCCTTGAACTGAAGCAGATTCACAAAAGTTTCGCCGCCGCAGGTGGCAGGCTCAAAGTTCTGGCCGGCTTGTCGCTTCGGTTATACCATGGCGAAATCGTGGCTTTGGTTGGCCCCTCAGGATGCGGCAAAACCACATTGCTGAACATCATTGCCGGACAGCTGCGGGTGGATCGGGGCGAGCTCGACAAATCCCCTGAACTAAGGACAGCCTATGTGTTTCAAGAACCGCGGCTTTTACCTTGGAAAACGGTTGAGGCGAACATTGCCCTGGTGCAGCAAAATTTCCTTACGTCAGACGAAGCGAGAGATTTTCGCAGCCGTCTGCTGGAAGAAACCGGCCTAGCCGCCTACAAGGACGCCTATCCTCTGCAGTTAAGCGGAGGACAGCGGCAGAGATTGGAACTGGTGCGGGCGCTCGCAGTCAGGCCGCAGCTTTTGCTCATGGATGAACCGTTCCAATCGGTGGATCTGGCCTTGAGGCATCAGCTGCAAAAGCTTGTGCTGGAGGAGCAAACCAGTGAACAGTTCAGCATTTTGCTGGTGACTCACAGTCCCGAGGAAGCAGTGTTGCTCGCAGACCGGGTGCTGATTTTGTCCGACAAACCGGCGGTAATCTTAAGGGAGATCACCATCAGCACGCCGCGGCCAAACCGCAGCTACAAAAACGAAGAAATAGCCCTCATATCAGAAGAAATCCTCCGCGCCGGAGTCGGTTCTTGATTGACTCCGACGCGATGCCTCCATTTTTCCTCCATGTGAAGATCCTGTCCAAGTGCATCCAAAAGTAGTATTTTGATTTTTTTTTGAGTGTACAGTTGTATGCTGAATAGCATCAGACGGAGCCATACACTTTAAAATCAGAGTGGAGGATGCACGTTTATGAAAAGGCGGATCTTGATCGTAATTTCAGTTATGATTTTTCTTATCTTAACTGGAATTATTGAGGCCAGTGATGAGCAGCCACTGGTCAATCTTTTGCTGTTTGAAACAGACATTCGCGAAGCTTTAAGCGAAATCACGATGCAGACGGGAGTCAACATCATTGTCGATTCAACGGTGGGCGGCACGATTACCGCGGATCTGCAGGATGTGCCGCTGGAAAAGGCGCTGAGGATGATTCTCAGCAGCGGCGGCTATACATATCGCAGGATCGACGACTTTTACTTTGTCGGTCTCCCGGATCCCAGAAGCACGACCTTTGCTGAACTGGCAGTCAGCGAGGTTGTGCATCTGACCCATGTGTCCGCAGGAAAGGTGCTGAATGCCCTGCCTTCCTTCTTATCAGGGTATGTCAAGGGGGAATATGACGGCAAGTTCCTGGTTGTTACGGCGCCTGAAGCGGAGCTAGAGAGGATCTTGAAACTGATCGCCCAGATCGATCAGCCAGAAAAGCAGGTTGAAGTGCAGGTCATCGTGACGGAAGTCTCGACAAGCTTCCTCAAAGACATGGGAGCCAATCTGTTTTCATACGCTTTTGGGGCTGGGCAGACTTTGAACGAAAGCTGGCAGTCAAACCTTGAATACAAAAACTCCACCCTGCTCTTCGCCACTGATCTTTACGGACAGCTGCTCAGCCAGCTGAAATTGGCGGAAAAAGAGGGAAATGCCAAAGTCCATGCCAATCCCAAGGTAGTCGTGGCCGACGGCAAAACTGCCGAGCTGTTTATCGGGGATCGGCAGATACTTTTACTGCCCGGTTCGACAGAAACATCCACCCGGACTGAGCGGATCGACGTTGGTGTGCGCCTGAAAGTGGTGCCCCAGATTTACGGCGACAAAATCATGCTTACCATCACGCCTGAGATCAGTCATTTCATCAACGAAGCCAAGCCTGACTTTGTAATTAAGAACTCGACGGTATCCACCACGGTACTGCTGGAAAACGGGCAGACGGCCATGCTGGCAGGTATGACGATCCAGACCAGTGCCGACTACAGTGACAAGGTGCCGATTTTGGGAGACATACCCATCATCCGCTGGTTCTTCAGGAATGATGTGCAGCGGGAGGCCGAGAGCGAGCTCTTGGTGTTTGTGACTCCTGTGATTAGGTGAGCCGGGGAGGATGGATATGAGAACACTGCTGATTATTCTCAGCTGCCTGCTGTTGGTGACGCCGGCGGCTGCAGCAGGTGACTTGTCAGGCGACGGCTGGACGCCGGAAATGGCGCAGATGCTGGCCAGCGAGGGTTGGGAACAATATGTTCCGAAGCCGCTGCAGCCGGTTGTCGGCTATGAGATTCATTTTGTTGAACTGAGCGGCGCTTTGCTGCAAAACTTGTCGCCGCAGTTTAGCATTCGTTCCGGTGAGGCGTCCGAAGTTGGATGGGAAGTAAGCTGGGATGCAGAGTTGTTGATGACTCTGGCAGTCGACGGCCCCAATTCCCGGTTCGCGCTGGAGGGGGCCGCCGGTCAAGGCGGAGCCGCCGCCGGCTACTCATCGTGGCTTTTGACGGTGGGGAATGAACCGCTGTATGTGAGTCTCAGTGAAACCAACTTGACCAGGCAGGAGGAAGGCGCTCTTTTCCAGATCCGGATCACCCCCATGCAGATTGATCCAGAAAACCAGAGGATTCAAACTCAGATTGCCCTGAAATTCCAGGATGACCTGGGAGCCGCCAGTGGAGTGGAACTGATCAGCTGGGTGGATGGGGAGGCAAGGGTTCCGGTGGCGGTGGTAACCAAGTCAGAACGCAGCCCCGGCAGTGAACAGAAACGCTTTTTCGCCCTGTTTGTCTCAGGTTTCGTTGTACCACCTGAACGAATCCCCGGTTATGCCTCTGTTGTGCCCATAGGCAGTCTGGTTGGGATGCAGCAGGTTTTCGCCAAGAAGGCGGCTGAGACCGAGACACTTCCCTCCCAATGGGGAGCCGGCTTGATATTAGACAGCCGGGGAATGAACGGTTACTTGTCGGGAAAATATGTCTCGGAAAGCAGCGAATTGGCTGGGAAGATTTGGTTCGGGCAGGAATTTGGCTTCAATGCCAGAGCGCGTTGGCTGATCCACGAGCACTTGGCGCTCGTGGCTGAGTTGGAAGATCGTGAGGGCGGTTTACTGCCTTTGATCCGCCTCGGGGTTGGGGATGAAGTCTGGCTGACGCCGCATTTCAAATTCACTGCCGCTCTCTACGCTCTAGAGATTGGTACTAGAGAGCCCAATGAGCCGCCGGTCGCGCAGATGATTAAAGTGGAGTTTGGTTTCGCCTTCGAGGGTGAAACATGGTCAATCGCCTATCATGGGGCGCTTGACCTAGGAGCGCTTTCCCACAGTGTCAAAAGCGCCATCAGCCTCGATCGGGCGTGCAGCCTGCAGATGGAGTATACCTTTTCAGAAAAGGAACAACACCGGATTAGTGTCGGGCTGAGTTTTTCCATATTCTGACACGAATATCCCCATAGAGGAGCTTATCCATGAGGATAAGCTCTTTTTAAACCAGATTGTCCGGAAAAATGTAGGAAAACTTCGTAAAGTTTGAATTATGTCAGAAGGTAAATTCATACACACAATTTAATATAGATCAGAGACTTTCACGAGTATGCGGGGGGCAGACGGCTGTGATCAAAGTATGGTTTCTCGGTCCCTTTCAGGTCGAAGTCGACGGGCGCATCATTCCTGTTGTCGATTGGCGTTCAAAGAAAGCCCTCACTTTGTTCAAGTTCTTATGCTCGCGGCCTGGGAAAAAGGTGCCTAGAGATAGCATGATCGAACTGCTCTGGGCTGACAGCGACCCGGAGAGTTCAATTCACAATCTCCACACCACTGTCTACAACCTGCGGCGCAGTTTGTTTCCGAAAGGAAAGGACAGCAAGAACCACTCTGTGATCAGCTATCGCAATGGGCTGTATTGGTTCGATCCTCCGGATGGGTTCTATTATATTGATATTTTGGAGTTTCAAGAACTGATCAAGACAGGGTTGGATTTGGAACGTTCCGACCCTGACGAGGCCTTGAATGCATTCCTCAAGGCCTTGGAGCTCTACCGGGGAGACTTTCTTGAGGAAGACCTCTATGAGGACTGGACAGCGGTTCTTAGGACCAACCTGCGAGAGCAGTATATCGAGACTGCTCTACGCACTGCCACACTGTTGGCAGAGCGCCGCCGCGACTATGGCCAGGCGGTTCAGGTTTGCCGCAATGCGCTCAATTACGATCCAACACGGGAGAAACTGCACCAGGCGATTATCAAGTATCTGCTGGAACAAGGGCGTAATGTGGACGCTGTCCGGCAGTACAAAGAGTGTGAGCGAATCATGGAGGACGAAGTCGGGCTGGAACCCAGCGAAGAAACCTGCATGCTGATCCAGCGGCTCAAGGCTGCAGCAGACCATGGAGCGGAGAGGAGCGGCACAGCGCGGATTGCCGACCGTTTCACGGTACAGCGGGCGCTCAAAAAGGGAGGGGAGCTGCTGCTCCTGTCATTCAGCAGTACGAAACTTCTGGACGATGAGAAAGTCCTCAAATATCTGGCCAGATCACTGCGGCAGGGAGACTTGATCTGCAGATGGGATCGGGACGAGATCGGTGTTTATCTGAACAATACCAACCGGGTCGGAGCCGCGGTGGTATCCAGACGGCTGGAGCAAGGACTTCGCCGTCAGTTTGCCGACTGCCGTGTGGTTATCCGCAGTGTGGATCCCAGTCAAAAGAGTTATATTCTAATGCCCGCCAATGTTTTGGGCTGGATGGGAAGTGACTGATATGATGTCAGCAAGAATCAGGATTTGGGCTTTGGCTGCCTGTCTAATCGGGCTGGTGTTTGTTTCAGCTTCTGGTTTCGCCCAAAGGGAAAAGTGCGTCGTTGATCCACCTGAACTGCACTGGGTGGTGGATAGGCCTGGGGAGGACATGGCACCAGTCACTGTCGGCGTTTATCGAAATCCCGGCGCTGGCAGCGGTGCGATTCGGTTCCGGATGACCAATCTGGTCAGCGAAAATGGGCATGTCCTGCCGCCGGACTGCATCGAGATCTACTCCGGCTACACCGATCACTGGCAGAGTTTTGCCAGCCGGAGCGATCATCTGGTTTTACTGGCCTCAGGACAAACGTCCAACGAGATTTCGGTCCGCTTGTCTCCATCTGTTTGGGGGCCGGCGGGAATCTACCGGGGATATTTGGAAAGTGCCAATGGAGGTGCCGCAATACAGCTGACAGTCGAGATCCCCCGCCGCGCAAGGCTTGTGGTTGAACCATCAAAAATTTCAATTACTGCCGGCCTCGGCCCCGGGACATACCGAACAAATGAAAAAATCAGCATTACTGTGGATGCCAACCACCCCAACTGGACAGTATCCCAGAGTACAGATGGGCTTAAATATGTAGGTGATCCGAAGCCTGGTGCCGCCGCCGCCAAACTTTGGATCGAGCCAGAGCAGCTGTATGTCAGGCTGGAAGGAGATGCCAAGTTTGTGCAAAACCTTACCCGCCCCGTGATGTTACAGGGAGAAGGCTATACGGGCAAGACTTTTACCGTATGGATTGAGTGCAGCCTGGGATGGGAGCATTTGGCCGGCAATTACGAAGGCGCCATCGACATCATCTTGGCCCAGAAATAAGTATTGATCAGCCGATGTATTAATTGTAGAATAAAAATGACAATTGAGAAAACCTCTCGGTAGACGGGGAGGGATACTGTGGGCGCATTATTTAGGAGTGTTTTGCTGGCTGGGTTGTTGTTGGCGGTGACAGCGGCGCCTGCGGCAGGCCGGGAACTGAGCCGGGCGGCTGCGACTGTCCGGATTGTGATTCCTGCGGCACAGCAGTTGACGATTGTTGAGCCGGTGGAGTTAAGTTCTGCCTATCCGTGGGACAAGCTTGATCGGGGACTGCCGCTTGTTGTCTCTGATGTCGGCTTGATGGAGATCCAGAGCAACGCAGACTGGATTCTGACAGCCGAGGCGCTGCAAAGCGAAGGCTTTCGAGTTTACGCGCGGATTCACAATTCCAAGGCTGATTGGCAGCCGGTTAACGCCTTAAGTTTCTGGACAGGCCCTATGGGCAGCTATGAGTTCAGTTGGGATCTCAAGATCGAGCCAGCTGGCAATCCTGAACCCGGCGGTAGAACCATTCATTTGGTGTTCACTCTCAGCCATATTTAGGTGGATGTGTGCCCGGTTTTCGTAATATTTAACATCAATAGTGTTGACAAACGGATAATCACTGGCTATACTAATACCAAATTCCATATTTAACTGCTCTTATCCAGAGAGGTGGAGGGACTGGCCCAATGAAACCCGGCAACCGGTGGCGGATGTCACAAGGTGCCAATTCCTGCTGGGGAATACCCAGAGAGATGAGAGGAGGTTAAGGTTAGTATAGCATTGTTTAGCCTCTTCTTATTGAAGAGGCTGTTTTAGTTCATGGGGGGTGGGTGTTTGATCGAGCTGCGGAATGTCAGCAAGACATTTATCACGGATCATAAGATCCAAGCCCTAAAAGATGTGAACCTGCACATCCCCAAGGGAGAGATTTTCGGTATTATCGGGCAGAGCGGGGCGGGCAAGTCCACACTGATCCGCTGCGTCAATGGGTTGGAGAAGCCGGATACCGGTGAGGTGATCGTCGACGGTGTCAACATGTGCAAGCTGAACCCGGTGGATCTTAGAGAGGCCCGCAAGCGGATCGGTATGATTTTCCAGCACTTCAATCTGCTGGCTTCCCGCACCGTGGCTGGAAACATCGCTTATCCATTAGAGATCGCCGGGGTGAAACGCTCCGCGATCAAGGAGCGGGTTGACGAGCTGCTGCACTTGGTGGGCCTGGAAGACAAGGCCAACGCTTATCCGCGGCAGCTGAGCGGTGGGCAGAAACAGCGCGTCGGTATTGCCAGAGCTCTGGCCAATAGGCCGCAGGTGCTGCTTTGCGACGAGGCCACATCAGCGCTTGATCCTGAAACTACCAAATCGGTACTGCACTTATTGGCTGATATTAATCACAAGATGGGCCTGACCATTGTGCTCATCACCCATGAGATGGCAGTGATTCAGGAAATCTGCGACCAGGTGGCTGTCCTTGACAACGGCACCATTGAGGAAATCGGCTCGGTGATCGAAATACTCGCCAGGCCTAGGACCGACGCCGCCAAGAGGATGGTCCAGGGGCTGATCAGCATTCAGATTCCTCCCGAACTTTTGGAAAGGCCGAAGCAGTCTCTTACAGAGAGCTGTGTGCTTTTGAAACTGAAATTTATCGGTTCGAGAGTGCACGAGCCGGTGATCTCCGGGATGCTCCGCAAGTTTTCCGTGGAAGCGAACATCCTTTTCGGCAAGATTGATCAAATCAAGGATATACCTTTTGGGGTGCTTCTGGTGGAAATCTGCGGCCTGCCGGATCAGGTTGAGAAAGCCATTGCATACATGAATGAGCAGGGTGTGGAGACGGAGGTGGTCACTAATGGGTAGTACAGGCTTGATTTCCATCCTTGGGAGAGCAGTGCTGGAAACCCTGGCGATGGTCGGCATCTCTGTGATCGTTGCTCAGGCGGTGGGTACGCCTTTAGGCATTCTGCTGGTGGTTACTGAAGAAGGGCACATTCTGCCGAACAGGTGGGTGAACAGGAGCCTGGGCACAATCATCAATATCGGCCGGTCGATACCGTTTATCATTCTGCTTGTGGCTGTGCTGCCCTTCACCCGTTTCCTGGTGGGAACGACGATCGGCACAAAAGGGATGATTGTGCCGCTGACGGTAGCTGCGATCCCATTTGTGGCCCGCGTGGTGGAGAGCGCTTTGAAGGAGGTTGATCCAGGAGTAATCGAAGCTGCTTTGGCCATGGGCTCGACACCGCTGCAGATCGTCTGCAAGGTGCTGATTCCCGAAGCCTTCCCAGGTCTGGTGTTGGGGTTCATTTTAACAGCAGTGAGCCTGATCGGCTATTCAGCGATGGCAGGTGTAGTCGGTGGTGGAGGATTGGGCGACTTGGCCCACCGTTATGGCTTCCAGCGCAACCGGATTGACATCACCTGGTACACAGTGATTATCCTGGTTGTCCTGGTACAGCTTTTGCAAATGTTTGGCAGCTGGCTGGCAAAGAAGCTGTCTCATTGAGTAAAACTAATAGAAAGCAAAAAAGGAGAGATCTGCATGACTAGAAGAATCGTAGTGTTGTTAACCATCGCGGTAGTGCTCTTAGGCAGTGCCGGCGTTTCAGCGCAAAAGACCATCAAAGTCGGCGCGACACCTGTCCCGCATGCGGACATTCTCAATCTGCTCGTGCCTGTTCTGGCCGAGCAAGGTGTCAATTTGGTGGTAATCGAGTTCACCGATTATGTTCTGCCGAACTTGACCCTGGCGGAAGGCGAGATCGATGCCAATTTCTTCCAGCATACTCCCTACCTGGACAGGTTCAACAAAGACCACAACCTGAATCTGGTGCCGCTGGCAGGTGTGCATATCGAGCCTCTCGGTGTTTACTCGAACAAGATCAAAAGTCTTGATGATCTGCCACAAGGTGCCACCATCGCCATCCCCGGCGATGCGGTCAACGGTGGCCGGGCCCTCTTGCTGCTTCAGAGTGCCGGTTTGATCAAGGTCGATCCCAAAGCCGGAATTGAACCTACTGGCTTTGATGTGACCGAGAACAAGCTGGGATTAAGGTTTGTTGAACTGGAAGCGGCGCTGCTGCCTCTGGTCCTTGCGGACACCACCGCCGCTGTGATCAACGGCAACTATGCGCTGGAAGCCGGGTTGGTGCCGACCAGGGACGCCATTTTCCTTGAAGGAAAAGAGTCTCCGTATGTCAACATCCTGGTGGTGCGGGCGGAGGATAGGGATAACCCTGATCTGAAAAAATTGGCTGACGCTCTCCAAAGCGACTTGATCCGGGATTTCATCCTGAGCACATACGACGGAGGCGTTGTCCCCGCATTCTAACGAGACAGCAAGCTTGTTACTGCCTGCTCTTACAAGAGCAGGCTTTTTTTGTTTGTATATCCGGGTTTGAGATTATTTTGACCAGATTTTCAGCTTTATTTGATCCAGGTAATCTATACTCGTTTGTAGACATGCCTGGGGGGAGATAAGGTGCGAACGAAGTGGTGGGCTGCGGCATTGTTGTTTTTTTTGTTCCTGGTGACAGCAGTGGGTTTTGCCTGCGCGCAAAGACGGATCATCATTGGCAGGCAGGTCCGCATTCCAGTGACGATCAGGATTCTGCCCTGTGTGGAGTCTTCAGTGCGCGGCCCATTGCGATTTGTAGTGCCGGGAGGCATGGGCGCGTACCGTGAGGTGGAACCTGCTTACTATGTGTTGGAAACCAACACCTCTGTCCAGATTGAGTTTACTGCCAGCCCGGTGGTTTACGAAAACGCCTATCATACCTTGGATGTGGTTTTCTGGGTCAACAGCCGAGAAAACACATTCACAAACATACAGCCGTTGATCCTGCGTTTGAACGACGCCCAGCTGTTCGAGAGCCAAATTTTCGGACAGGTTACAATCCATTCTGTGGAAGCGCAGCCGGCAGGTGTTTATCACGGAACAATCACAATCACAGTCTCGCCTTTGATTGAGGGATGACGCAGATATTCAGGGAGGAGATGCAATGCGGAAAACGATCCTGATGACAGTGTTTTTGCTGTTGGTCCTCAACTGGTCTGTTGTGGGCGCGGGTGTGCGCCCATTAATCCTGGACTTGGACTTGACACCGGGTGATCGGGCAGAATTTGAGATTACCTTGACACCTGGCGCAGCAGAGGAGATAGTGGACCTTTCGTTTTACCAGCCAATTCAGCTGTTGGACGGAAGTTTGAATTATGAACCGGTCAATCCCGACACCTTCCCGGTTGCCGACTGGGTTACGCTGGATAGCTATCAAGTGCGTGTCCTGCCCGGCGCGGAAACCACGGTGAAAGGAACAGTGCAAGCGCCTTTTACCGCCGGAGGCACCTATGTACTTGTGATCATGGTGGAGCCGCAGGTACCTGTGGCCCAGCAGGGCATCACTTTCCGGGTGCGGTACGCGGTCCGCCTTAATATCCGTGTCAACCGCCCAGGCTTGCTCACCACCTGTGAGCTTACCAGATTCGAACTAGTGCGTGGAGAAGATGGGCAGCCGGTGCTGAAAGCGAGGTTGAAAAACACGTCACCGTGGGATTATTTGGTTTCGGGAGAAATCACAATCCGTGATGATCAGCGCAGGCTTGTGGAGCGCATCCTGATTATGCCTGGAGCGCTGGCAGGTTCGAACTATACGTCGATACGGCTGTACCCTGGATTCGAGGTGGAACTTTTGGGAACTGTCACCCGCAGGCTTACGCCAGGGGAATATCAGCTGCGGGGTTTCTTCCGCTTCGGTGATCGGGGTCAAATCATCCATAACGAAGTGATCACTGTCAAGGAAGGGGACTTCAACTTCCCTGCTGCGGATGCAATTGGCGTCTTAACCCTGGAGCCGCAGCTGATCGATCTGAAACTGCGGCCTGGCGAACGGCGCAGCCAATCGATTCAGATCCAAAGCGAGGTGGGGGACGATGCCTACATTGCTGTGACACTTCGGGATGTCAGAACCGAGTACCCCTACTCCCTGCTGAACTGGATCGAACTGCGCAATACCGAAGTATTACTGCGGGCTAGGAGCTCTACCAGGATACCGGTTACACTGGCTGTACCCAGGGATGCGGTACCGGGGAGTTATCATGGGAATCTGGTATTCCTGACGTTGGATCCAGAAACTGGTAAGCCAGTCAGCGAGAAGGTTGTGCCGGTGTCGCTAGTGATAGGCGACGAGTTCGAATACGAAGTTGATGTGCGCAGCCTCGCGGCCAAGTTCATCGAAGGTGAAGGCCATTGGCTGTCAGTGGACTTGTACAACTCCAGTAATGTGATGATCTCGCCCCAGATTACACTGGTGATCTTCGATAAGGAAGGTAACTATGTGCACAGAGCAGAGCTTAATTTGCCAGAAGGAGTCGACCGGATTCTGCCGTTGAACAGCCAGCAGCTGGAAACAGTCATACCCAAACTGGAAAACGGGATCTATTCCGTAGAGCTTGAGATCCGTAGCAGCGGCAAGCAGATCGCTGCCTTCGAGCGGAGTCTGGAAATATAGGAGGTGGTTCGCAGAAAGTTTGGAGTGGCTGCAAGCTGTGCTTGCGGTAACTTAGCAAGTAATAACATTTGAAAAGAGGAGGAATAAGAAGTGAGAAAACTTACAGTTATTGCCTTGGCTTTGTTGTTCTTTACTTTGGGGGCGAACACCGTGATGGCCGCCCTAGCCGATGATTCATTTCCGGTAAAGATTAGGCTTCTGGAATATGCCTACGTTGAAGTGCCGGAAATTTTGGATCTCGGGGAAGTGGACTTTTACGAGGGCTTCGATAAATACGAAGTCTGGACAACCATTAAACTGTTCACCAACACTAATGTGCTGATCAGGTTTGAATCGGCTGGGTTCAATTTCGAAGGGGAAGGGCTCAATCCAGTTGGTTATCACTACAAGCTGCAGCACTATACTTATCAGACCCAGTCGTTTGCTTCCGGCGGTTGGCGAGGCGGTTGGGACCCTGGTGATTCGTTGTTCCGCTGGACCGGTGACGTAATCTTGATCCCGTTTGGTGCTAGGATCAACAATTCGGTGAACGCGCAGA
>Ga0209537_1001384_pt1 | contig 27471 bp, 30 predicted proteins | sample BioPla4DNA1_FD_187698 | JGI IMG/M metagenome (GOLD analysis project Ga0209537, IMG submission 187698) | Biogas fermentation microbial communities from Germany - Plant 4 DNA1 (SPAdes) (version 2) | ecosystem: Engineered > Bioreactor > Anaerobic > Digestate | place: Bielefeld, North...
GTATATATTTTTGGGAGGGACATTATGAAAAAGATATTATTATTGTTGGGTAGTATTTTTTTGATTATATTAACAGCTTTCTTTATATACAATAAAACTATTGAAACCAACAATCAAAAGGCTCCAAAAGAGTACTTACATATAGTAACTACCAAATATAATAACGGGGAAAATGATGATGATGGTGTCTCAACGGTTCTGTATTTATACTCTGTTGAAGATAAAAAAATATTATCATCAACAGAACTATCAGAAGTTGCTTTATATCCTGTTGCTTTCCAAGATTTAAAAAATGAGAAAATATATTTTAGTGGTAGTGATAATAGATTATATGATAATTTATATGAATATGATCTGAAAACAGGAGCGAAAAAGCAATTAACTAATGATAAGATTCTATTTAATGATATGTTTATGGTAAATGGCAATTTATATGTAACAGCTGCTCCAGAATACAAAACAGTTACTCAACCTGCTGTATTTGACTTTAAAACTAATCAATTTAAATATTATAATGAAGATGATGACGATACTTGGTTTCATTCTTTTTCATATAATTACACGACAGGGAAACTCTTATGTTTAACTACTTCGGACTCAGAAATGAGATCACAGAGAGTTACAGAAGTAACGCATATTAGGCCTAAAAAGATATTTCTAATGGATTTAGATTTTAAAAATCCACAATATGTATTTGAAACAGAGGATTTTGAGATAAGACTAACTAGGCAATTAAATGAAAATAGAATATTAATGGCAACAGATCCCTTTATGGGGGCCAGTGAACCTAGAACTTTAAAAATTCTGTATATAGATAGTCAAAAAGTTGAAGATTTTAAAATCCCAGGTATTAAAGAAGTTTGCTCATTCTATCCCAGGTATAATGGAAAGGGCCTATTCATTTTAGGCAGAGATGAAGAAAACAATTTTGGACTTTACTATTATGATATGATTAACAATAATTTAAATAACATATTTGAAGGTTATACTTTCCCTAGAGATTATAGAAGTTTAGTAGATTTTGTTTATAGTGTGAATTAAAGAGAAAATTAAAGTTACTCAACATTGTTTTGAGTAACTTTTTTATTAATCATTAAGGAAAATGTGGAGATGATTAGAGTTGGGAGCTAAAATGTTCAGGAAATTTATAAAAAAGATATTATATTATATCTATAATAGAATTTTCCTGTGGTATAATTAAAATAATATATTTTTATGGACAGTTTATAGATTTTACGAAATGGGGGATATTGTGGAAGATCTATTCGGAAGAAATATTAACTATCTACGTATTTCTGTAACAGATTTATGTAATTTAAGATGCCGCTACTGTATGCCTGAAGAAGGCATTCCTAAAGTTTCCCACAAAGATATATTGACAGTCGAAGAAATAGGAGAAATAGCCAGGATATTTGTAAAATTAGGGGTTAATAAGATAAGGCTAACTGGTGGAGAACCCTTAGTAAGGCGTGGTATACTAAACATAGTTGAGGAAATTGGTAAACTAGACGGATTAAAGGATTTAGCCATGACTACTAATGGGGTTTTGCTAAAAAAATATGCCAAGGAATTAAAGTCAAGAGGCTTAAATAGGGTCAATATTAGCTTGGATACCTTAAATGAAGATAAATATAAATATATAACCCGCAGGGGCAGTATAAAGGATGTAATGGAAGGTATAGAGGCTGCTAAAAAATATGGCCTTACACCCATAAAGATAAATACAGTCCTGGTAAAGGGCTTCAATGATGATGAAATAGAAGCCCTTGCAGGATTAACTGAAAAGGAAGAGATAGATGTAAGGTTTATTGAGCTTATGCCCATAGGGGTTACGGCAAAGGCTGAATTAGATGGATATATATCCAATGATATAGTCCTTGAAAAACTGCCGGAACTAATTGAAGTTGAAAGGGAAGACATATCTTCTCCTGCAGTATATTACAGGCTGCCTAAAGGCAAAGGGAAAATAGGCCTTATAAATCCGGTATCCTGCAAGTTCTGCAAATACTGCAACAGGATAAGATTAACAGCCCGGGGCAGCCTAAAGCTATGTCTTCACTCCAATAAGGAAATAAACCTGAAAGAGGCCTTAAGAAGTGGACAAGATATTGAAAAGTTAATTATAGATGCTATAGATAAAAAACCTGAGTCCCATCATTTAGAAGATGGTGAGTATATATCAAAAAAAATGTATGAAATAGGAGGATAATAATGAAGTTTACCCATTTCAATGAAGAAGGCAGGGCCTGTATGGTAGAAGTAGGGGATAAGGAAGATACAAAAAGAACTGCTAAGGCCTATGGAAGAATAAGGATGAAAAGGGAAACCGTTCAGTTGATAAAGGATGGTTTAATTGAAAAGGGAGATGTTTTATCTGTTGCCCAAATTGCTGGTATTATGGCTTCAAAGAAGACAAGCCATCTTATTCCAATGTGTCATAATATATTCCTAACAGGTTCAAACATTAGATTTAACATATTGGAAGATGCTGTAGAGATAGAGTCTGAAGTAAAAACTGTGGGTAAAACAGGTGTAGAAATGGAAGCCTTAACAGCAGTTTCCATTGCTACCCTTACTATATACGACATGTGTAAGGCAGTGGATAAGGATATGGTAATTGAAGAAATTAAGCTTATGGAAAAGCATGGAGGAAAATCTGGATCCTATATTAGAAAGGATAAGTAAGGAGGATAATATGAAAAAAACAGGCAGGGTTGTAAATGTAAATATTTCTGATAAAAAAGGTATAATTAAAAGGCCTATAGGACAAGGCCTCTTTATTGAGGACTATGGTTTAGAAGGGGATGCCCACGCTGGCAAGTGGCACAGGCAGGTAAGCCTACTGGGAATAGAAAGCATCAGGAAGATGGAAGAGATGGGCATAAAGGATCTTAAGCATGGGGATTTTGCAGAAAATATTACCACTGAAGGTATAGTACTCCATGAGCTTCCAGTGGGAACCAGGCTAAAAATAGGAGAAACAATTCAGGAAGTTACACAAATAGGTAAGGAATGCCATACAGGCTGTGCCATAGCTAAACAGGTAGGCAAATGTATTATGCCTAAGGAAGGCATATTTACCAGGGTTATAAAAGGTGGATTAGTTAAAGCTGGAGATAAAATAGAGGTGTTATAATGGATAAAAAAGCAATAGGAGAGGTAGTAGGCCTATATATTAAAGACAGGAAGGATTCTAAAGTTAAATCAGTGGAAAAAGCTTTTTTTGAAGAGGATAAAGGGCTAGTAGGTGATGCCCATTTTAATGGTGGTAATAGGCAGGTTAGCATATTTACTGCTGAAGGAAGGGAAGAAATATCCTCAGGCCTTAAGGGTCTGTGTATGAATAAGTTCTATGAAAATATAAGGGTAAAAAATTTGGATGTAGGAAAATTAAAGGTAGGCTCAATTATAAAAGTAGGGGATACCCTACATGAAATAACTGAAATAGGAAAGAAATGCTTCCCGGATTGTCAAATAGTAAAAAAAGGCAAATCCTGTCCCTTAACCACACAGGTAATATTTACCAAAATAATAGAGGGTGGTAGTATACTAATAGGGGATAGGGTAGCTTTAAAAGGGGGTTAATATAATGAATAATAAGGTTAGGCAAAAGTTAATGAAGGATGAAGTGGTTTTAGGGACCTTCTTCCATATGGGCAGTGCTGAAGCTATTGAAGCCTTAGGTATAGCACAATTGGACTATGTAATTATTGACACAGAACATGCTCCCTTTGATACAGAAAGTACTGCAGAGTATATACGAACAGCTGAACTAAAGGGCCTTACACCCTTTGTGCGAATTAAGGATATTACAAGGCCTTCTATACTTAAAATGCTGGATATAGGAGCCAAAGGATTGATTATACCTTTTGTCAAAAGCGTGGAAGAGGCCCATAAAATAGTTGAATATGGGAAATATGCTCCAATAGGAAATAGAGGTTTTGTTTTTCCCAGAGTGGCAGAATACGGCTATTCTAGTATTGCAGCAAATATTGAAGCCTATATGGATTTGTGCAACAGAAATACTATGCTAATACCCCAGTGTGAAACAGTTGGATGTTTAAATAGCATTGAGGAGATAGTTGCCATAGAGGGCATTGACGGCATATTTGTAGGTCCCTATGATTTGTCCATTGCATTAAAAATACCTGGACAATTTGACAATCCTGTATTCAAAGATGCTTTAAATAGAATCTTAAATGCATGCAATGAGGTAAATAAACCGGCTTTCATCTTTTCAGGAAGCGTTGATGATTGCAAATCTTATATTGAAGCTGGATTCAAGGGAATTGTCTATAATGTTGATGTGACAATCTTTATAGATGCCTTTAAGAAAATTAAGAATAAAATATTAGGTTAATGTCTGCCTACACCCCAGGTATGTGAGTTTAGCTATTTAATGAAAAATTCTTAAAATTGTATTGAATAGCTTTCTCCTTATGGTAATATAATTACAAGGGGGTGTAGGCTTGGTTAAGGTTGAAGTTAGATTGTTTGCTCATCTTAGACAGGGAAGGGAAAAGACTCAAACTATGGAGGTTAAGGAAGGTACTACTATTTTAGATATAATTAAGGCTTTGAATATAGATAAAGATGAAGTTGCTATTATGTTACTTAATGGTAGGGATGGTCCAGAAACTAGACAAGTAAAAGATGGAGATGTAGTATCCTTATTTCCACCAGTTGGTGGAGGCTAATATTCTAACTCTGCTCTTAGTAGGCAGAGTTATTGTATTTTGTGGCTTCTAACATTATAATAGTATGTATATTTTTAAATAAAAGGTGAGTGTTATGTACTATGATTACCTGAAAAAGTACATAGACAAATATAAGGTAAAATACATTATATCCATTACAATTATTTTTCTGGAAACTCTGGTAGACATAGTGAATCCAGCCCTTATGTCTCAGATAGTGGATGTGGGAGTAAAAAACAGGGATTTAAACTATGTATTAAAATTTGGTAGTATAATGCTTACGATTACAGCAGCAGGTGCTGTTTTTGCAGTGATTAGAAATATTATATCTTCAAGGGTAAGCCAAAGCTTTGCTGCCGATTTAAGGGAAGATTTATACATAAAGATACAGAGCCTTTCCTTTGAAAATACAGATAACTTCCAAGAGGCTTCCCTAATTACCAGGCTTACCAATGATGTTAACCAGGTCCAAAATTTTGCCCATGCTACCATGAGAATATTTGTAAAATCTCCTATTCGCCTTATTGGTGCAATAATAATGGCCCTTGTTCTAGACCTTAAAATGGGGCTTATAATAGTGGGCTCCATACCTCTTGTTGTAATTATTATAATCTTAAATTTAAAAGTCTCCTATCCCCTCTTCAAAAATATGCAAAGAGCCTTGGATAAGGTTAATGCAGTTATGAGGGAGTATTTAGCTGGTATTAGGGTGGTTAAGGCCTTTAATAGATTTAATTACGAGAGAAAAAGGTTTAAAGGTGTAAATGAAGGCTTGAAAAATGAGACTATAAAAGCTACAAGGACTGTAGCTCTTTTTAATCCACTGGTAGGCTTTATAGTTAATATAGGTATTGTTCTTATTCTTTGGATTGGAGGAATAAGAGTAAATATTGGGAATTTACAAGTAGGAAAAATAATGGCCCTTGTAAAATATATGTCCCTAGTACATTTTTCCTTAGGAATGATGACAAGAGTTTTAAATATGTACATAAGAGCCAAAACATCTGCTGAAAGGATAGGAGAGGTTTTTATTGAGGAAAATACCATATTGGAAAATCCTAAGCCAATAAGCCTTAGGGATGTTAAGGGAAGGCTTCAATTTAATCGTGTATACTTTAAGTATAAGGAAAGTAGCAGGTATATATTAGAGGATATAAGCTTAACAGTTGAAGCTGGAGAAACTTTAGCCATAATAGGCTCCACAGGCTCAGGCAAGACTAGCTTAGTGAATTTAATTCCCCGCTTTTATGATGTAAATAAGGGGCAAATAAAACTGGATGGAGTAGACATAAAGAGGATAGCTTTAAAGGAGCTGAGGGACAAAATTGCTCTTGTACCCCAAAAACCCCTCCTATTTACAGGTACCATAATTGATAATATTAAGTGGGGAAATGAGTATGCATCCTTTGAAGAAGTAGTAGAGGTATGTAAAATAGCCCAGTGCCATGATTTTATTTCCTCCTTTAATGACGGATATAATACCTTCCTGGGCCAAGGGGGAGTAAATCTGTCTGGAGGACAAAAACAAAGGATTTCCATAGCCAGAGCCCTTATTAAAAAACCTAAAATATTAATTTTGGATGATTGTACTTCTGCTGTTGATTTAATAACAGAAAGGAAGATAAAGGAAGGATTAAAGGAAAACTTAAAGGATACAACAACCATACTAATTGCCCAGAAGATTACTTCAGTTATGGATGCAGACAAGATTTTAGTTATAGACAATGGGAGGCTGGCAGGCTTTGGCAACCATGATATGCTTTTGAGGGCTTGTGAAGTATACCAAGATATTTATCGTTCTCAAATAGGGGAAGGAGTTGTTGATAATGGATCCAAGAAGTAGAAGAAGGGGCCTTCAAGGTATATCTGGTGGTAGGCAGTCAATTATGCCAGTGGAAAGGCCAAAGGATACCAAGTATACCTTACAAAGGCTATGGTATTTTTTTAAGGATGAAAAAAGGGGTTTAGTTACAACTTTTTTACTCATATTCATATACTCCCTTTTAAATTTAATGGCTCCTTACCTAATAGGCAGGACAGTGGATGTCATTGCAACTGGACCCGATATGGTAAACTTTAAAGAATTAAAAATTTATGTAGCCTTACTCTTGTTAGTTTATTTTTTAAGCAATGGCCTTATTTTTCTTCAGGAATACATAGTTGCAGGCATAGCCCAAAGAGTAGTCTATAAGATAAGGGAAAGAGTATATGATAAGTTGCAAGTCCTTCCCATAATATACTTTGACAGCTATACCCATGGGGAAATAATGAGTAGAATTTCAAATGATGTGGACAATATAAGCAATACCATCTCCCAGTCTACTGTTCAATTTATGGCTTCAGCTGTAAATATAATGGGATCCCTTGCAATGATGCTTTATTTAAGCAGGATTATGACTGTGACAAGTTTGATAACAGTACCAATGGTATTTTTACTTACTAAATCAATAGCCAATAGAACCAGAGTCTTGTTCCTGCAGCAGCAGAGGGCCTTAGGAAGGTTAAATGGTCACATTGAAGAGTCCATATCTGGCATATACGTAATCAAGGCCTTTAGCAATGAAGAAAGGGTCATAGAAAAGTTTAAGGAACAAAACCAGCTATTAAGGGAAGTTGGAGTAAGGGCACAAATCTGGTCAGGCTTTTTAATGCCCCTTATGAATGTAATTGCAAATTTTGGCTTTGCTGTAGTAGCCATAGTAGGTAGCATTTTAGTAGTTAGAAACACTATATCTCTAGGAATAGTTGCCAGCTTTATTTCCTATTCCAAGGAGTTTACCCGCCCCTTAAATGAAATAGCCAGTACCTTTAATACCCTACAGTCAGGAATAGCAGGTGCTGAAAGAGTATTCCAGCTGATGGATGAGGAGGAAGAAAGGAAGGATGGCCCTGATGCCATTGAAGTAAAGAAAATTAATGGGGAAGTTGAATTTAAAAATGTATCCTTTGAATATAAAAAGGGGGAAGAGGTATTAAAGGATGTATCTTTTAAAGTAGAGCCTGGTACAAATGTAGCCCTAGTAGGGCCTACTGGAGCAGGTAAGACCACCATAGTCAATCTACTAACTGGCTTTTATGAAATAGAAAAGGGAGAGATTCTCATAGATGGAATAAATATAAAGGACTATAAAAAGGATAGCCTAAGAAGGATATTTGGCATGGTACTCCAGGATACCTATCTCTTTTCAGGTACCATAAGGGAAAATATCAGGTATGGTAGACTGGATGCCACAGATGAAGAAATAATAGAGGCAGCCAAGATGAGCAGGGCCCATGAATTCATAGACAAGCTGCCTAAGGGTTATGATACTGTCCTAGTTGAAGGAGGCCACAACCTAAGCCAGGGGCAAAGACAACTACTGGCCATATCCAGGGCAATACTGGCTGATCCTTCCATACTTATACTGGATGAGGCAACTTCTAATGTAGATACAAGGACAGAATTAAAGATACAGGAGGCCATGTTTAAGCTTATGGAGGGAAGGACTACCTTCATCATAGCCCACAGATTAAGTACCATTAGGGATGCAGACATAATTATGCTTATAAATAATGGTGAAATTATAGAAAAGGGCAGCCATAAGGAGCTTATAAATAAAAAAGGGGCTTATTATAACTTATACATGAGTCAGTTTGAAAATAAGGAAAAGATGCTATAGTATATATATATTATGGAAATAAACAAGTAATAAAGGATTTATCCCTGAATATAATAGAGTATAAAACTATAATAGATTTCTTATATACTTATTGAAACAAAGGGTAATACAGCTAGTGCATATATGGATAGAAAAATATGGAGGTATAATTATGTTACATTATAAAATACCAGGTAGAGGGGAAGTAGAAATAGAAAATATAGTACTGGACTATAATGGTACCATAGCAGTTGATGGTAAGCTAATAGAGGGGGTTAGGGAATTACTGACCCAATTGAAGGAATATGTGAACATATATGTATTAACGGCAGATACCTACGGAACTGTGGAGGAAGAGCTAAAGGATTTGGACGTAAAGGTGTTAACCTTTCCCAGCGATAGGGCTGGGGCATCCAAGAAGGAAATAGTAATGGAGCTTGGTGGATGTAAAACTATCTGCATAGGTAATGGATACAATGATTTGCCTATGTTCAAGGAAAGTATCCTATCTATTGCAGTAATAGAGAAGGAAGGGGCTTATGGAAAGCTTCTTTATTATGCAGACATAGTAACCTGTTCCATTCTAGATGCCTTAAATATTGTTCTGAATAGTGACAGGATGAAGGCAACCCTAAGAAATTAAAGTATCCCTGTACTTTAATTATGTACAGGGATACTTGTTTCGTCACCTAAATATTCTTCCAGGGTAATATTCTTTTCATATATTTCCTTTGCAGCATCCTTGCCCACATATCTAATGTGCCAAGGTTCATAACTATAACCTGTAATATCTACCTTGTCCTTTTGATATCGAATTATAAATCCAAACTTATGGGCATTTTCCTTAAGCCATAATCCTTCAACAGTTTGTCCAAAATTTTCATTTAAGTCAAAGCCAAGAGACTGGCAGGAAACATCCATGGCAAGGCCTGTTTGATGCTCACTTTGACCAGGATAAGCCATAAGCTTGTTTGCTGCTTCAAAGCCATCCCTTTCAGCTCTCACATCAAACAGGTATTTTTGTCTTGCATAGGATCTGTAGCCGGAAATGGCAAATAGATATATGCCTTCCTCTTCAGCAGCGCTGAACAGTTCTTCTAAAGCTTCAGCAGCTTCCCTTCGCATTTGCTTCTTTTCATGAAACTCTTCAAAGGGAAATCTTACATTTGGAACTACTAAATCCTCTGGAACATAATCAGAGGGAAGATTTCTATTTTTATTTACCAGAACCAAAATATCATCTGTGTTTTTTACAATTACCCTTCCTTCATCATCTACAAAGCTGGTTCCTGCAAGCAAATCCTCTACAACTTCCTCCTCCGGGATATATTCATCTTCTACTTCTCTTTCATTAGGCTTGTCCTCATTGCTGACTATATAAGAATCATCTATATGACTGCTGTCAACGGGACTGGATATGGTTTTTGAACGAAAAACAAATACACCCACAATTAGTAGGATAAATATTGTAAGGCTAAATAATCTTTTTTTCATAACAAACAGCTCCTTATAAAATATACAGTTTGTATTCGACAAGAAAATATAAATTCCTTTATAATTTTACTATAAATCAGATGTTATTTAAAGAATAAAGGGTATACTTATATTAAAATTCTACAAAAATAAATTTAGGAGGAATTCTATGTCAGAATTTGCTGCCAGGATAGATGCTAGACTTTATGAACCAAAAGATAAGCATGCCAAAATTTTTGAAACATTTGAAGCCTTAAAAAATGGAGAAAAAATGGAGCTTATAAATGACCATGATCCAAAGCCACTCTATTACCAAATGTCAGCAGAAAGGCCAGGCCAGTTTGAGTGGGAATATTTGGAGGAGGGTCCTGAAGTTTGGAGGGTTTCCATTAAGAAGTTGGTATAATATAATAAAATAGGCTGCTTAATTTTAAGTAGCCTATTTATTAAAAGAAGGATGTGAAAAAATGAGTAAGGGAATAAGATGGCTTGGCAATATTGTGTTTGTTGCATTATTTGCTCTTGTAACCTTTTTTGGATTAGGCCCTGTCCTAATGGCTGATGGTACTTTACAGGAAAGGCTAATCACCTTAGGAGTAATCATAATCATTTATATTATATTAATAACTGCCTTTAGATACTGGAGAAAAAAGAACAGTTAATAGATTCGGTAACATCTGTTACCGAATTTTTTTTAATTTTGTATATAATATTAATAAGATTTAAAAACCGGTAATTTAGGAGGAATATAGATGAACAAATATTTTGATATAAAGGATAAGGTCTACGATATAACTGAGAAATACCCTGAGACTATAGATGTATTTGTAGCCCATGGATTTAAACCCTTGGCTAATGAAGCCATGAGAAAGACTATGGGAAAGACTATTTCACTGGAAATGGCCTTAAAAAGTAAAAAGGTAAATGTGGAGCAGTTTGTTCAAAAGCTTATTGAAGTAATAGAAAAAAATAGGATTTCCGAGGATTTTGATTTAATTGAAAGGGAAAGGAAGGAAAAGGCAGATGTAAAAATAAAAGGGGTACTTCCTTGCCCTGTAAGAATACCCTTAATGGAGGCCTTTAATAAATGGATGGAAGAAGAAAAGGATAATTTAAATATTGAACTTGATTATGAGCTTAAGGCCGCAGTACAAGGCATTGACTGGTTGAAGGGGGAAATAGAAGAGGCAAAAGGTGAAGAGGACCTATCAGATATATATATATCAGCCGGATTTGATCTTTTCTTTGATGAAAGCCTTATGGGTAAATTTAGAAAAAAAGGTATCTTTAAGGATTTGACAGGCTTTCATAGATTAAATAAGGATTTTGACAATGAGGATATTTCCCTTATGGATCCAGATAGGGAATACACTGTAATTGGAGTAGTTCCAGCAGTATTTCTGGTTAATACTGAAGAATTGAAGGAAATGGACATGCCAATAAGATGGTCAGATTTATTTAAGCCTGAATTTGAAAACAGGGTAAGTTTGCCTGTTAGTGATTTTGACCTCTTTAATGCCATGCTCTTGAATATATACAAACTATATGGGGAAGAAGGGATAAGGGGATTAAAAAGAGCCCTCTTTAAAAATATGCATCCGGCTGAAATGGTAAAATCCCACATGAAGAAGGAAAGGCCTATAGTTACCATCATGCCTTATTTCTTTACAAAGATGACTAAGGAAGGGGGACCTATGAAGGCAGTTTGGCCAGAAGACGGAGCAATTATAAGCCCAATATTTTTACTAAGCAAAGCTTCTAAGAAAGATTTAATAAAACCCTTTGTAGATTTCTTTGCTTCAAAGGAAGTAGGGGAGATACTGTCCCACAATGGCAGATTCCCAAGTACAAATCCAGACCTAGACAATCAAATAGACAAAAATAATAAATTCATGTGGCTTGGCTGGGATTATATAAGGGACAATGACATAGGTAAATTAATTAAAGAATGTGAAAGCATATTCGAAGAAACAAAGTAGGAGTGATATAGATGAACTTAGTAACAGTATCAGGACCTCCCTCTTCAGGGAAGACCTCTGTGATATTAAAGGTAATAGAAGCTTTGAAGGAAAGAAATATAGCTGTAGGGGTAGTAAAATTTGACTGCCTTCATACAGATGATGACCTTTTATATGAAAAAGCTGGAGTTCCAGTTAGAAAGGGGCTATCCGGTTCCCTTTGTCCAGACCATTACTTTGTAAGCAATATAGAGGAAGTGGTGCAGTGGGGCAGGAAGGAAAAATTGGACTTGCTAATTACAGAATCAGCAGGCCTGTGTAATAGGTGTTCACCCTATATAAGGAATATAAAATCTGTATGTGTCATAGACAATTTATCAGGAATAAACACTCCCAAAAAAATTGGCCCCATGCTTAAATCTGCCGATATAGTTGTAATTACAAAGGGGGATATAGTTTCCCAGGCAGAAAGGGAAGTGTTTGCCTCCAGGGTCAATTCAGTGAATCCAAAGGCCATAATACTTCATATAAATGGCTTGACAGGCCAGGGTGCCTTTGAGCTCAGTACCTTATTGTATGATGAAAAAGAGGATATAGAAACAGTCCAGGGAAAAACTTTAAGATTCCCCATGCCATCAGCTTTATGCTCTTACTGCTTAGGAGAAACAAGAATAGGAGAGGACTATCAAATGGGTAATGTAAGAAAAATAAAATTAGGTGATGAAGATGAATAGGATACTTACTACACTTACAATAAAGGAGTTGGAGGAAAAATATCCCTTTGTAATACACTATTTTGAAGAAAATAGGCTGGATGTTAAAGGCTTTGAAGACTCAACCTTTGAAGAATATCTAAACCACTTTACTGAAGAGGAAATAGAAGAATGGGGAATAGATATAGAAAATATCAGGGAAGGTCTGTTAGAATATGTATCCCAAATGATAGAGTTTCTAGGCCTGGAGGAAGACAATAGCATTAAGTCCCTTACCATTATAGCCGGAACAGATAAAAATGGAGAAAGGGAAGGCTTTGGAGAACTTACTATCAATAAATCAGAAATAGTGTCCATAGTAGGGCCTACTGGCTCTGGTAAGAGCAGACTTTTAGCAGATATTGAATGGGCTGCCCAGGGAGATACCCCTACCAAAAGAAGGATTCTCATAAATGGTCAAGTACCCGATATGAAATGGAGATTTTCTTCTAACAACAAGCTGGTAGCCCAACTATCCCAAAATATGAATTTTGTAATGGATTTGACAGTGTATGAATTTTTAAAGCTGCATGCTGAAAGCAGAATGGTAGAAAATCAAGAAGAAGTAATAAAGGAGATAATCCAGGCAGCCAATAATCTTTCAGGAGAGAGGTTTGACCTAAATACGCCAGTTACCAGTCTAAGTGGTGGCCAATCCAGGGCTTTAATGATTGCAGATACTGCAATATTAAGTTCTTCACCGATTGTATTAATAGATGAAATAGAAAATGCAGGAATAGATAGGAAGAAGGCATTAAACCTGTTGGTTTCCAGCGACAAGATAGTTCTGATAGCCACCCATGACCCTATACTGGCACTTATGGCTGATAAGAGGATAGTAATTAAAAATGGTGGAATAGATAAGATTATAGAAACCAGCAAGGAAGAAAAGAAGGTATTAGAGGAATTAGAAAAGATGGATAATATAATTCAAAATATGAGAAATGATCTAAGAAAGGGACTTACCTTAAGCTTAATTGCTGATCTACAATTAAAACTTGTCAATTTTTAGAGGACAGGGAAGGGTTCCCTTATCTCATATAAATATAACTATATATAATACAGAAAGGATGATTCAAATGCATGAAGGATGTTCAGGCACTTTTGAAAATGGCAAGCAAGTAGTGGACAAGATAAGAATGATGGGCTTTGCAAATATGCCTATGGTAATGCCCCTCCATATAAAATGTGAAGAATGTGGAGAAGAATTTGTAATGGAAACCCATGAAGGAAAATGCCCTAAGTGTAATATGGTCTATGGGGTAACTCCCTGCCATGCCTATGATCCAAAATATGTTATGGCAGCAGGAAAAGACTATTAGGCTAATACACTTGTAAATTAATTAGCCGGCTTATGTGCCGGCTTTTTTGCTTTTGTGACGGGAAATTGGACTTTATTTACTTTAACCAACATATTATTAAGTAGGGTTTAATTGTAATATGAAATTGGTATACATAGAAAAAAAGAGGGGATGTACTTAATGGCCATAGTTATTAGGAGGATGGAGGCTGAAGACATAGATGTGGTTCAGCAAATAGTTATTAGAAGCTGGTACCATACCTATAAGGCAATTATTCCAATTCAAGTACAGGATAGATTTTTGTCTATGGCTTATAATAAGGATACCTTGAAAGTACGCTTAGAAAGCTCTCATTTCTATGTTGCAGAAGTTGATGGTCAAATTGTGGGTTTTGCCAATTTTTCTAATTTAAAGGATAATGACCAAATAGAGCTTGCAGCTATATATGTATTGCCAGATTTTCAAAACAGGGGTATTGGGTCTAAACTATTGGAGCAGGGAATAAAGGAGCTTTCTCCAAAAGAAATCTATACTAGTGTAGAATCAGAAAACACTATAGGCAGGAACTTTTATAAAGGAAAGAAGTTTGAAGTAATAGAAAATATAGAAGAGGATTTTTTCGGACACAAATTAAAAGCAACCAGGATGGTTTTGAGGATTAAATAAAGTGGCAGGTCTATTATTTGACCTGCTATTTTTTATGTCAATTTTATCTTATGGCTTTAAGCTTGGGAATATCTAGCCAGTTTTTAGCAGTTACCTGCTCCACATTAGCAAGGTCAGTTCTTAGGCCCTTTAATTAATCATGAACATATTGGATTTCTGCCTTTAACTCAGTTCCTACAGATTCAATTTGTGAAATAATTAATTCTTCCATTTTAAGGAGAAAAAATTTTAAAAAGTTTTGTCCTGGTAACATACGTTACCGATTTAGTAGGAATTAGATATTAAAATATAGGCATGAAGAATAATAAAGGGGGTAAAGAATATGTCAATGTTTTGTTATCAATGTCAAGAAACAGTAGGTGGCAAAGGATGTACTAAAGTAGGTGTTTGTGGTAAAACAGCCGACCTTGCCAATTTACAGGACCTAATGATATATACCTTGAAAGGTATTGCAGAAGTAGGAGTTAAGGCAGATGAAATTGGTTATGAAGTACCTGGTCTAGATAGATTTATAATGGATGGCCTATTTATGACAATTACAAATGCAAATTTTGATAAGGAAAGATTTTTAAAGAAGATTAAAGAAGGACTTAAACTAAGGGATGAAATCAAGGAAAGCTTAAGGGAAAAGGGTGTAGACTTAAGTGACCTAAAGGATGCCGCTACTTTTTCAGTTAACTCAGATGATGAAATAGTATACAAGGCAAATAAGGATAAAGAAAGGGTAGGAGTATTAGCTACAAAGGATGAAGATATTCGTTCCTTAAGAGAGCTTATTACTTACGGACTAAAGGGTATGGCAGCTTATGCAGAACATGCTGATAACCTGGGATATAATGATCCGGAAATTGCCAAGTTCATGAGAAGGGCATTAGCTGCAACCATGGATGATAGCTTAACTGTTGAAGACTTAATAAACTTAACAATGGAAACTGGAGAATATGGTGTTAAAGTAATGGCACTTTTAGATAAAGCAAATACATCAACCTACGGAAACCCAGAAATTACAGAAGTAAATATTGGAACCAGAAACAATCCAGCCATCCTGGTATCTGGTCATGATTTAAGGGACTTAGAAGAGCTATTAGAACAAACAAAAGGAACTGGAGTAGATGTATATACCCATGGTGAAATGTTACCAGCTCACTACTATCCAGCCTTTAAGAAGTATGAACACTTTGTAGGAAACTATGGTAATGCCTGGTGGCAACAAAGGGAAGAATTTGAAAAGTTCAATGGACCAATTCTATTTACTACCAACTGCTTAGTACCACCAAAGGAATCCTATGCAGATAGGGTTTATACTACAAACTCAACAGGATATCCAGGATTTAAACATATTCCCGACAGGGTAGGAGATGAACCAAAGGATTTCTCAGAAATAATAGAACATGCTAAGAAGCTACCAGCCCCAACCCAGATTGAAACCGGTAAAATAATAGGTGGCTTTGCCCATGCCCAAGTATTTGCCTTAGCAGATAAAATAGTTGAAGCAGTAAAATCAGGTGCCATTAAAAAATTCTTTGTAATGGCAGGCTGTGATGGTAGAATGAAACAAAGAAATTATTATACAGAATTTGCAAAAGCTCTACCAAAGGATACTGTAATTTTAACAGCAGGATGTGCTAAATATAAGTACAATAAGTTAAACCTGGGAGATATAAATGGAATTCCAAGGGTATTGGATGCTGGACAATGTAATGACTCCTACTCCTTGGCCTTAATAGCATTAAAACTTAAGGAAATATTTGAATTAGAAGATGTAAACGACCTGCCAATTGCATACAATATTGCATGGTATGAACAAAAAGCTGTAATAGTATTGTTAGCACTACTATATTTGGGAGTAAAAAACATCCATTTAGGACCAACCCTACCAGCCTTCCTATCACCAAATGTAGTTAAAGTATTGGTAGAAAACTTCGGAATAGGAACAATCTCAAACGTTGAAGACGATATAAAGATGTTCATGGAAGCTTAATAAAATATAAAAAGGTCTTCTTGCTATGTAATAGCAAGAAGACCTTTTTTCTTTAATGAAGTCTATATAGTATCAACTATATCACTTACCTACAAACTTCAATACTGATAGTAGATTCAACTCTTTGGACAGGCTCTCTATTGCATATTTATCTACGCCAATAGAACTTAACTGTCTTTTAAAAATAGATTTAAATAAGCTTTGCTTTACTAGAAGATAGATTAACATGAATGGCAAGGCTACAAATAATATTATTATCCTAAGTACTATCTTAATCCATCTAAAAATGTTAATCATGATGTAATCAACCTATTATTTCATTATATTTGAAAAGTCTTTCATGGATATCATGTAGCTTTTTGCCATGTCCAGAGCTACATCCTCTGGTATTCCTGAGTCTAAAAGCTCCTTATATAGGCTACCTACAGCCTTACCCATGTTTTTACCTGCTTCAGGTGAATAAAGTGTACCTATTATCTCCTTTATTAGTTTAGGTACTTTTTCAGAAACTGTATCCAACACCTCAGCTAGTCCTTTCATATCACCATCTGTCTTAAAATCTGCCATTTTATCAACCTCCTTATATAAATTGGAATGCAAGTTTAATTGACTTTTTAGTTGTGATTAACGCTTGATAAACCTGGTCTAAAGGTTCTAAAGAAGTTCTTATATTAGATAATGTATTATTTTTATTGTCTACTTTGACTAAAGAAAATGCTGTATCTTTAATGTCTTTAGGAACTTTTTTCTCCTGACTGATAATTAGTCTAGATAATTTTACTGTTATTGCTAATTCCTCTCTACACTGAAGACAGTATTTAAGATGACTTATAAGCATTAGTTTTTCTTCATCCCTTAAGCTACCTTGTACATATTCTATAATGTAATCCTTCATCATTAAGCATCTATCATCCATCTCAAACACCTCTTTCCTTCAATAAAGGACGAAGTTTATCCTTTAAATAATATATTCTGCTCTTAATAGTGCCTTCTGGTATTCCAGTAATCTTTTCTATTTCCTTATAGGTAAGCTGTGCACTGAATACTAGAAACAATAATTCTCTATCCTTTTTAGGCAATGATTCCATAGAATTTCCCAGGTCAACTCGATTAACAACATCACTTATATAATCATTAGATTCATGTATATTGGCAATATTCTCGCTGTAAATAGTCTGAAGGCTACTATTTTTGTAACTCTTTCTGTAGAAATCAGCTACCTTGTATTTAGCAATACCGATAATCCAAGTTTTAAAAGAGGAATTTCTGTTAAAGCTCTTTAGGCCTTGCCATATGGCTAGCATTGTTTCCTGAAATATATCCTTTACGTCTTCTGTATTAGAAACATTTGAGAGGATATAGTTGTATAGAATCTTCATATATGGATTCATCAAACTTTCAAAGGCATTTACATTTCCTGATACTGCTTTGTTGAAGATTCTTTCAAAACCATCATCAATATTTAAGATTCCAATATATATCCCCTCCTCTGAAAGCTGCTTTCATATATTTAGTCGTACAAAGAGTTAAAAAGGTTCAATAATATTTTATTACCCTACTCTATGTTTAACATTGGTATTTAAAGTTATAAAATAGCTTACTACATAGCAGACAACAGCACCTATCCCGAAGAATATTCCTAAGAACAAATTCAAATTATGCTCTATCCATCTACTAGAAAACATGATATCTAAGAAATCAAGCAAGAAACCAAGGAAGTTGAACCTTATCATAAAAATAAACAATGCTACCACTACTATCCAGAACCTATATCCAAACTTGTAGTTTAAAGCTGCAACTAGGTTCCAGAAGGACATGTAAACCAAAAAGGCTACAAACATAATCAATACAATGTATATCAAACTGTCAGTTTCTGTATTAAGCACTATAAAATCCTGCAATGGATTTATTCCTGCGGCTCTGATAGGGTAAGGCTCAATTTTAAAAAGCACTCCCTGAAATAATGATATTACAAATGCCACTATAACATTGTGCAGAACCACTGATTTGTAATAGTCCTTGCGGGTTACACTAAGGCATATGGCTATTGGAAAGTCTTCATAGTATATAGAATAGCTGTAGGCTATAAAGAATATGATTATTGCCATAATATTTCCTCCAATAACGGACATTTCTGTATCGGCATGTATTCCAAAGCTCCAAATATTATTGTAGCGGATATTAGAGACAAAGCCTATTATATCCACTAATAGAAGTATTCCTAAAAATATGGCTAATCCTTTAATTGTTTCATTAAGTTGATATTTCATTGTTCTTTTTAGACTATCCATTTATATTACCTCCTTTATAGAGATTTTCAGTTAGATATATGAACAGCTTTTGTAATGGTATCTGGCTTATTTCCACATTGTTTTCCTTTAACATTGATTTTTCCTTTTCATCTAAATCATCGAAAATGCCTATAATTATGGAGTTGCCGAATTCTTCCCTATGGATTATGTTCTTGTTCCTTATGACTGGAATAATGTTCTCTTCCTTTCCATTCAAGAAATAGCCCTTCTTTAATATATTTGCAACCTCATCCTTAATGTAAACCTGACCATCCTTTAGTATTATTACTTCTTCAAACAGATTTGCAACCTCATCAATTAAATGTGTTGATATTATTATTGTTCTTGGATTATTCTCGAAATCCTCTAAAAGTAGATTGTAGAATTTATATCTGGTAGCAGCATCCAATCCCAAGGAAGGCTCATCAAATATTGTCAGCTTTGCTCTTGATGCCAATCCCACAATAAGCCCCACCTTTGTTTGATTGCCTCTGGAAAGCTTATTGTATTTCTTTCTTACATTTAGGTCAAACTCTTTCACCAGTTGGTTTTTGTATTCCTCGTCCCAGTTTTTATAAAGCATTCTGGCGGCTTCAAATATTTTCTTTACCTTAATTTCCTCCATGCCAAATCCGCTGTCCTTTACAATACATATATTCTCTACCTGTTTGGGGTTTTCAAACACATTCTCTCCATACAGCTTAACTTCACCACTTGTTTTGCGTATTTGATTGGAAATAATGTTTAACAGGGTGGTTTTTCCGGCTCCATTTCTTCCAAGAAGTCCATATATTTTATTTTCTTCTAAGTTTAAATTAATGCCCTTTAAGACCTCTGTTTTGCCATAGGATTTATAAAGATTTTTTATTTCAATCAACCTTATTTCCTCCTTCACGACTTTTAATATTTTCTATTAATTCATCTATGGGTATTTCAAGCCTTTTAGCCTCGTCTATTACCTTAGGCAATACTTCCTGAAAGAAAGCCCTTTGCCTTTTTTTTAATATTTTTTCTCTGGCTCCCTTTGATACAAACATGCCAAGCCCCCTTTTCTTATAGAGTATTTCTTCATCTACCAATATATTGAGCCCTTTTCTTGCTGTTGCAGGATTGATCTGATAGACCTTAGCAAACTGATTTGTGGAAGGTGCTTGGTCCTCTTCCTTTAGATTTCCGGACAGTATTTCGTTTTCAATAATCTCAGCTATCTGTATATATATTGATTTATCTGAATTGATGTCAAGCAATTGGCCACCTCCTCCATAGGTTAGTCGGTTAGTTACTTGTGTAATTAACTAAATAACAATATATGTATTTTGTCAATAAGGTTTTCAATGATTTTTGTTTATGAAAAAAAACATCTGTAGAAGTTTCATATGAGGGTAGAGGAATTGCAAAACAGGAAAAGGGTGAAAGAAATGGGGGTGAAAATAAAAATATCCTAAAGAAAGAGCTTAATGGCTCTTCCTTTAGGACATTTTTTCCATAAGCTTTCTGATTTTGTCTTCTACTTCATTTTCCTCAGGGAATCTGTCTAATTCCTTTTTTGAAAATATAAGCTCTCCATTTAGTGTGACTTCAAAAACCCCTCCACTTGAAGGTATAAGTATAAGTTTGTTAATATTGTTTTTATGCTGGTCTAATAGATTTTGGGCTAGAGCAACTGCTCTTGGCAGGTAACCTCAGGCTGTACAATATTCAATTCCTATAATTTTTTCCATTAAACCACCCCTCAATTTTTGTATAGATTATTTTTATAGATACCCAAATTAGTATAAAAAATACCAATATTATGGGGTAAAATATAGAAATAAATTGTAGAAATATGCAAATTAATTATATAGAATAATATCTAACAGCACAAAAAGGAAGGAGTAGAGCATGAAGGAATTTATTAGGGTAGAAAATATCACCAAAATCTATAAAATGGGAGAAGTAGAAATAAGGGCTTTAGACAATATTTCCTTTTCCATAGATAAGGGTCAGTTTGTAGTAATAGTCGGGCCTAGTGGTGCTGGTAAAAGCACTATTTTAAACATACTGGGAGGGATGGATTCTCCCACCAGCGGCAGTCTTATAGTGGATAATAAGGATATAGGGAAATACTCTTCCAAGGAGCTTGTTACCTATAGAAGATATGATATAGGCTTTGTATTTCAGTTTTATAATTTAGTGCAAAATTTAACTGCACTTGAAAATGTGGAGCTAGCCACTGAAATATGTAAAAATCCTCTGGATCCGGAAAAGGTTTTAGAACAGGTGGGTTTAAAGGATAGGAAAAACAACTTTCCAGCCCAGCTTTCAGGAGGGGAGCAGCAGAGGGTTTCCATTGCAAGGGCACTGGCTAAAAACCCAAAACTACTACTTTGTGACGAACCTACCGGAGCCTTAGATTATAATACAGGAAAATCTGTCCTAAAGCTTTTACAGGATACCTGCAGGGAAAGGGGTATGACTGTGGTAGTGGTTACTCACAATCTGGCCATTGCACCTATGGCTGATAAGGTTATAAGGATTAAAAACGGACAGGTGGAATGGGAAGAGATAAACAAAAATCCTCTTCCAGTAGAAAGGATAGAGTGGTAGCTATGGGTAACTCACTTATGAAAGATACCTTCAGGCAGATTATAAAAAGTCCAGGCAGATATTTTGCCATATTGTTGATAGTGGCTTTAGGAGTTGGATTTTTTGCAGGCATTAAGGCTACTGCACCAGATATGAAAATAACAGCAGATAAATATTTTGACGATTATAGGCTTATGGATTTTTGGCTAATTTCAACTATGGGCTTTACTGAGGAGGATGTAGAAGCAATAGAAAGGCTAAAGGATATAGAAGGGGTGGCTCCATCCTATTCTATTGATGTACTGGCAGAGTTTGAGGGCAATGAAAATGTGGTGAAAATTATTTCCCTTCCTATGGATAAGGTAAATACCAATGACCTTTCCTATATAAACAGGATAAAATTAGTGGAAGGAAGGCTACCCCAAAGGCCTGGTGAAATATTAGCAGAACATGGTAATGGCATAAATCCAATCTATCCCATAGGTAGTAAAATAAAATTTTCATCAGGCAGGGATGAGGATATATCTGAATACATAAAAAGGGAGGAGTACACTGTAGTTGGATTAGTGGAAACACCTCTTTACCTTTCCTTTGAAAGAGGTACTTCAAGTATAGGTACAGGTAAAGTAAGCTCTTTTATGATGCTACCTGAAGAAGAGTTTAATTTAGATATATATACGGATATTTACTTAACAGTCAGGGAAGCCAGGGAAGCAATGACCTACAATGAAGAATACAATAAAATTTTAGATCCAATCACGGAAAAGCTGGAGGAAGTTGGTGAGAAAAGAGCTAGCTTAAGATATGAAGATATAATGGATAAAGCCAATGAAGAGCTTATGAAGGCTAAGGAAGAACTAGCCCGTGGAGAGGAAGAATTAGACAAAGAGCTTACAAAGGCAGAAGAAGAATTGGAGGAGGCCAGAAAAAAGCTTGAAGAAGGTGAAAGGGAGCTGGGGAGAAATGAAAGGGATTTTTATTCTCAAATCCAAAGAGCAGAAAGGCTATTAAGGGAGGAAGAGGAAAAGCTGGCTGATGCAGAGAGGGAATACAAGAGAAACTTAGAGCTTTTTAATGAAGAAAAAGTAAAGGCTTTAGAGGAGTTTGAAAGGGTTGAAACTGAAATTTTAAATGGGGAAAGGGAAATAGAAAATAAGGAAGTGGAACTGGAAAAACTTAAAGAAAGCTTAAACCTAATAGCAGATGAAGAAGAAAAGGCTAAAACCATGGAAATAATTAAATATATGGAGGCTGAAATAGCCAAGGGGAAAGAGGAATTATTGGCCGCAAGGACTAAGCTAGAGGCAGGAAAGGAAAAGCTGGCACAGGGTGAAAAAGAGTTGGAGGCAGCAAAAGTAGCCATAGAAGAAGGTAAAAAGACACTTGAAGCTGAAAGAGAAAAGCTGGAGAGAAATAAGAGGGAAGCCCTGTCTGAATTTGCTGATGCCAGGAGGGAATTAGCCCAAGGAAGGGAGGACTATGAGAAGGGTTATGAGGACTATTTAAAAGCTAAGGAAGAGGGTCAAAAGGAGCTTGAAGAGGCTAGGAAGAAAATTTTACAGGAAGAGGAAAAGTTAAAGGACCTTAAAAAGCCAGTTTGGTATGTACTAAAGAGAAGTGAAACCAGAGACTATATAGACTATGAAATGGCTGCAGACAGAATAGATGCAGTAGCCAGCGTATTTCCAGTATTTTTCTTAGCAATAGCCATACTGGTATCCCTTACATCTATGACTAGAATGGTTGATGAGGAAAGAACCTATATTGGAACCTTAAAATCCTTAGGTTATGGAAACATGGCTATAGCAAGCAAGTATTTAATATATGCTGCTTCAGCCAGCCTTGCTGGCAGTATAATAGGTCTCTTAATTGGATTTAAGGTACTTCCAACAGTTATATTTAATGCCTACAGAATAATGTATATAATGCCAGATATTATCACTGAATTTAATACCGGCTATGCTCTAATGTCTACCCTAATTGCAGTATTGTCTACTACCTTGGCAGCCTGGCTTGCTTGCAGGCATGAACTTGCTGAAACAGCAGCCTTGCTTTTAAGGCCCAAGGCCCCAAGGCCTGGTAAGAGAATATTGTTGGAGAAGGTACCTTTCATATGGTCCAGGATGAAGTTTACCCAAAAAGTTACTGCCAGGAACATATTTAGGTACAAGAAAAGGATGTTTATGACCATATTGGGTATTAGTGGCTGTACTGCTCTTTTGGTAACAGGCTTTGGCTTGAAGGATTCCATAGTTTCCATTGTTACCAAGCAGTTTGATGAAATATATAAATATCAAATGGCTATAGAATTACAGGAAGGTATAGATAAAAATACTTCCCATGAAGTTTTAGACTTTTTACAGGAAGATAAAAGAATTAAGGATTTTCTATTGACCAGGGGGGTAGTTGTAGATATTGGAAAAGGGGATATGGAAAAGTCTGTTAACCTTCTGGTAGCTGAAGATACTGAAAAGGTTCATGATTTTATTATACTGAGAAATAGGCTAACCAGGGAAAAATTATCCATTGAAGAGCATGGAGTTATTCTTTCAGAAAAGATTGCAAAGCTTCTAGATGCCCAGGTGGGGGATGAGATATATATAGTTGATGACAATGAAAGGATAGGTGTTAAGATTACAGGAATAACAGAGCACTATGCTGATCACTACATGTATATGTCATCCAGCCTGTATGAAAATATATTTAATGAAGATGTAGAGTATCAGAGGATATTAGCCCATACTACAGATACTGAAAAGAAATTTGAAGATAATTTATCCCAGGATATTTTAAAATTGGATAATATATCTTCTGTATACTTCATTACGGGCATAAGTGATAGTTATGAAGATATAATAGGAAGCCTTAACTATGTAATTATAGTTATCATAATATCTGCTGGTGCCTTAGCCTTTGTAGTTCTATACAATCTGACTAATATAAATATTAGTGAGAGGTATAGGGAAATTGCCACTATTAAGGTACTAGGATTTTATGATAATAAGGTGGCCAATTATATATACAGGGAAAATATAATTTTGACTATTTTAGGCACCATACTGGGCCTTTTCTTGGGGGTAATTTTACACAGGTTTGTAATAGTTACCACAGAAATAGAAATGATTATGTTTGGAAGGGAGATAAGAAGAATAAGCTTTTTATATTCTACAGCTTTAACCCTAATATTTTCCCTATTTGTAAACCTTGTTATGTATTATAAATTAAAAAATATAAATATGGTGGAATCTTTAAAATCACTAGAATAAGCTTAAGCCCTTGGCTTAAGCTTATTCCCATCTTAGAGGCACAAATATTCTATTATTATCTGTATACTTATCGTCAAACATACTTAGTACATAGCTTCTAACGAAAAAAGGTGCAGTATTTAATAAAATATTAAAGCCTTCTGTGTTAAAAGCCCCTTCCATATTTTCATTTCTAAATCCTGCAAAATACTTTAAGTTTAAACTAGCTACAGTACTGGATATAGCCTTCATTTCATCATCTGAAAAGCGGCTCATTTCAAGTAGGGAATCATAGTATTTATCATAGGAACGCCTATAGAAAAAGTCCCTGGTATAATCCTTAAAATTGACAAGGTTTTCATCCCTTATATTGTTTTCTTTAACATATCTTTCCATATTAATTCTGTCCGTTGAATATCTGTAGCCGTTGTTGGGGAAAAACTCCAATATGCCGTATTGGTTAGGGTAGGATACAAGACAGGATGTGGCAATATCATATACAGTATCCTCACCCTTACCATAGGACTTTATATCCTGCAGATGTATATGGCCAGATAGGGTAACCTGTATACCACATTCTAAAAAGAGATCTACTACCTCCTGGCTATTATCTATTGTATAATTTTCATAAACTACTTCACTGTGATTCATAAGGCTATGGTGCATTACTGCTATTATTTCTGCCTCATTTTCTTTTGCTAATTGACAGCATTCCCTTATCCATTCCAGGGTGCCCTCCTTAACTTCTCCTCCCATTTCAGGAGCAGTTCTTACCTTGTTCCTATTATATCTAGCTGTATCAACCATTAAAAGCCAGACATCTTCACTGGGTGCAGCAAGATAGCTTAAGGAGTCTTTATCCCTATATATGGCTTCATCATATCCAAAGGGGCTGTATAATTCAAGAAATTCATCTGGGCTAATGGAATCTATTCTTATCATTTCATCCCCTGTATAATGCCTGGCCCAAGGGTTGTCTATGTCATGATTACCCGGTATTACATAAACAGGAACTCCTAGCCCTTCAATTTTTTTTAGCTTTTCCACCATTTCTAAATGGCTTTCCCTTTCTCCATTACAGGTTAAATCTCCGGGTATAATCAAAACATCTGGTTTTTTTACCTTTATGTCCAGTATAAATGCATCTATTATTTCATCTGTGTATGTTAATAGCTTACCGTCACCGGAATTTAAAAACCATTCAAAGGCTTTACCTTCTGTATATGTACTTTTTGACAAGTGATGGGGATCTGCAGCAATAAAGAAGGTAATTTCTTCACCGGTACTTATTTTAGGATTTATTATCTGGCGTGGCATATTTTTATCACATCCGCCAATTAAAAGGGATATGACTATAAATATGGAAAAGAAAAAAATATTTTTTTTATACACAATTATATCTCTCCCTTATATAATATGGGGCCTATATATTTGTCAATATTATACCACAAATCGAATAAATATTTTGATACTTCTTAATAAAAAATAGGAATCAAATATATGATTCCTATTTTTTACTCCTTTCATATTGTAGAGGCCAATCTATTTCATGATTCAATTTCTTAGCAGCTTCCAGTGGCCAATATGGATTTCTTAAAAGTTCTCTACCTAGAAATACCATGTCTGCCCTATTATTTGCTACTATTTCCTCTGCCATTTCAGCTTCACTTATTAGGCCACCAGCAATAACAGGTAAATTAGTTTCTCTTTTAATTACTTCTGCAAATTTTACCTGATAACCTGGAAAAGCTTTTATCATAGCAGGTACAACAGCACCTGAGCTTACATTAACTAAATCCACCCCTTCATCTTTAACTAGATTTAATATATTAGCCAAATCTTCAGGATGATTTCCTTCTTCAACATAGTCTTCTGCCGATACTCGAACACATATAGGCTTATTTTCAGGCCAAACCTTTCTTACTTCCCTTAGTATTTCCTTCAAAAATCTGGCCCTATTTTCTAAACTTCCTCCATATTCATCTGCCCTCTTATTGGAAAGGGGTGAAAGAAATTCATTGATTAAGTAACCGTGGGCAGCATGTATTTCAATTAAATCAAAACCTGCTTCATCAGCCCTTCTGGCTCCTTCTTTGAAGGCATTTATAACATCATCAATATCTTCCTTGGTCATCTTCCTGGGCACCTTGTACCTGCTACTATAGGCAATTGGACTGGGAGCAATTATTTCCTCTGATTCCACCTCGCATTTTCTCCCAGCATGGCCTAATTGAATACCAACCCTTGCCCCGTATTTTTTACACAGGGTAACTATTTTAGCCAATCCTACTATATGGGAATCATCCCAAATGCCTAAATCCCTATCTGAAATTCTACCACGCCTTTCCACTCCAGTAGCTTCTACAATTATTAAACCAGTACCTCCTATGGCCCGAGTGGCATAATGAATAAAATGCCAGTCATTGGCATAGCCGCTGTCATCTGAACTATACATGCACATTGGAGGCATTACAATTCTATTTTTAAATTCAATGTCCTTTATCCTGATACTTTCAAATATTTTTGCCATATTCAACCACCTTTTGTCTTTTTTATCAAACTAATATTTATGATACCCAAATATCAAAGGGTTATAAACAAAAACCTAATAATATCCACAGTTTAAAGGTAAAAACTAATGAAAAAAAATAAATTATCCACAATAATATATAGTGATAAATTATCTTTATTTATTGCTTAATAGTTGCTATAATAGGTTCTAGTAATGAATATAGGAGCTGATTTTTTTATGAAGGTAATGGTTGTGGGGGCTGGCAAGTTAGGTTATAAGCTGGCTGAAGCAATGAATTTTGAAGAAATTGATGTTACTTTAGTGGATATAGATAGTGATAAGCTTGAAAGAATAAGTGATCATTTAGATGTTTTAACTGTACATGCCAATGG
>Ga0209537_1001386_pt1 | contig 27422 bp, 22 predicted proteins | sample BioPla4DNA1_FD_187698 | JGI IMG/M metagenome (GOLD analysis project Ga0209537, IMG submission 187698) | Biogas fermentation microbial communities from Germany - Plant 4 DNA1 (SPAdes) (version 2) | ecosystem: Engineered > Bioreactor > Anaerobic > Digestate | place: Bielefeld, North...
TGGATCTGCACACCAAAGAGCACGGCTACACCGAAATCTTTCCGCCTTTCCTGGCCAACGAGGCCAGCATGATTGGCACAGGCCAGCTGCCCAAGTTCGGCGAGGACATGTTCAAGACTGAAGACCCGGGCTACTACCTCATCCCCACCGCGGAGGTGCCCGTGACCAACTACCATCGGGACGAGATCCTGGATGGGGACGATCTGCCCCTTTATTACGTGGCTTATTCCGCCTGCTTCCGGGCAGAGGCCGGCGCCCACGGCCGGGACACCAGGGGCCTCATCCGCCAGCACCAGTTCAACAAGGTGGAGCTGGTCAAGTTTGTGAAGCCCGAGGACTCCTATGATGAGCTGGAGAAACTGGTGGGGAATGCGGAGGCGGTGCTGCAGCGGCTGGGGCTGCCCTACCGGGTGGTCATGATGTGCACGGGGGATGTAGGTTTTGCCGCGGCGAAGAAATACGATCCGGAAGTCTGGATGCCAAGCTACGACCGGTACGTCGAAATCTCATCCTGCAGCAACTTTGAAGACTTCCAGGCCAGGCGGGCCAACATCCGCTTCCGCCGCGCTTTGGGGGAAAAGCCGGAGTTTGTCCATACCTTGAATGGGTCCGGCGTGGCCGTAGGCAGGACGGTGGCCGCGATCTTGGAGAACTACCAGCTGCCCGATGGGTCTGTCGAGATCCCCGAAGCTTTGCGGCCGTACATGGGGGGACTGGAGAGGATTACCAAGCGTTGACCTTGCCCGGACGCGTGGTATAATACCTTTGAGGAAGGGTGCCGGAGTGGACGATCGGAGCGGTCTTGAAAACCGTCGAGGGGCAACCCTCCGTGGGTTCGAATCCCACCCCTTCCGCCATAAAGGAAGATTTCCCCAGGGGCTCCTTTGCCCTTGGGGTTTTTTTATTTTACAGCAAAGGCGCGAAAAAAGGGACCTAAAAGTCGATGTTGAGCTGGTTTCGGGCTGTCTTGCCATGTCGCCAAGATGTAGAGGAAAGGGAACTTGTTGGCCCGGGCAGGGAGTATATAGACTTCCTCAAGGCGAAGTTTTTTCTTGGCCAATTCGCCCCGGTTGGGGTGGGGGGAGTATCTTTTCGGGGATAGACCCGCAAGGAGGTGATGGTGTGCCAACGCTCATTGTCTATGCGAGCAGGTATGGATGTGCGGAAAAGTGTGCCAGGATGCTGCAGGATCGACTAGAGGGAGCAGTCCTCTGCAACCTCGCGAAGGATGAGAAGGCAAGTCTAGATGATTACGACTGCATCGTCGTCGGCGGGTCGATTTACGCCGGGAGGATCCATTCCAAGGTGGCCCGGTTTTGTGAACGGAACATGGATGTTTTGCTGGGGAAAAAGCTGGGTCTATTCCTTTGCTGCGCCGATCTTGCCAAGGTGGAAGAGCAAATGGCGACGGCCTTTGATGAGCGCCTGCGGGAGCATGCGGTGGCTGTAGAGCATTTCGGTTATGAGTACAACTTCGCGAAGATGAATTTGCTGATCAGGACAATTATCAGGCTCATTGCCAAGATTCACACGAGCCAGTCCCACATTGCTGAGGACAATATCGAGCGGTTTGCGGAGGCCCTTCGGTAAGGCCGGCATCAATTGGCAAGAATCCGGCCAAGTCGATGACTTGGCCCTTTTTTGTCGAGGGATTCGCGGGGGCGGGCCTTGATTTTTGTTTGAAAGGCAGGATATTCACCCGCTTTTAGACAAGTTATTAATAGAATCAAGCGCGCATCTTTACGCCATTATTTGATAAGGATCTGTCTCGGGGAGGTGAGGCTGCGGTCAAAGCCTTGGCGAGGAAGGGTTATGAACTCAACTTTGCGAGGAGGGATTTGCCAATGAGAAAGCTCACCGCCTGCTTGATTGCGGGTCTAGTGGTCATTATGGCCTGTACGAGCGCTTTTGCTGAGTGGAAGCCTAATCGGGCGATTAACATGATTGTGGGATGGACTGCAGGGGGCACCTCCGATACGACGGCGCGCGCCCTTGCCCTTGAGATGTCCGAGTACTTGGGCGTTCCCATTCAAGTGACCAACGTGGATGGAGCCAACGGCGGCATCGCTGGCCAGCGGGTTGCCGATGCCAGGCCCGACGGGTATACCTTGTTCGGCGGCACCCAGCTCCACGGGACCTGGAAGATTATGGGCCAGGCCAAGTGCAGCTGGGAAGATTTTTACCCGTTCACTGCCGGCATGGGCGGAACCACCATCTATGTGAAGGGCGACTCGCCCTACAAGGACCTGATGGATCTTGTGGAAGCCATCAAGAAGTCCGATAAGATCGTCAATTACGGAACAACCAGCCCCGGCGGAAATGGCGCTATCTTCGCCGCCGCCTTCGCCCAGGCTGCAGGCATCGCCGACAAGGTCCGGGAGATTCCCTACAAGGGCGGACGGGACGCCGGTCGTTTCCTCCTCTCCGGTGAGGTCGAGTTTGTCTCCGTCTCCCTCGGCGATATTTCCGACTGGGCTGAAGCCGGTGAAGTAAGGCCTCTCGCTAACCTTTACCACCGGGACTATGAGTGGCGTGGAGTCGTCTTCCCCTCCATCGTCAACTATTATCCGCAGCTGGCGATCTACGTTCCCATCAACCCCTACTGGGGCTTTTCCGTCCCTCGGGATGTGCCCGACGAAGTGATCGAAAAGTACGTTGAGGCCTTTGTCTATGCGGTTAGCCAGGAGCGCTTCCGGGAGGCCATCGACAGCCGGGGCATCATCTTTGCCCCGATGATGGGCACTGCCGCGGACCAGATCGTCGCGAAAGTGTCCTCAGCCCGAGGCTGGCCCCAGTATGAGCTGGGCATCACCGAAAACAGCCCGGCCAATTGGGGTATTCCGCCCATTACCGAGTGGACTTGGCCTCCCCACGAGAAAGCGGCCAATGTAAGGCCGTGGCCGGCCATCGCGGAAGAGCTGTATGCAAAGGAGCTGGCCAAATACAACGAATAGCCCAGTCTAGTCCGCAGACACCCGGGACGGCCCGTGGGCCGTCCCTTCCACCCTTGTTGTGCGAACCATGGCAAGAAAGGGGAGCGATTGATGGCCCAACAGCCCACGTCTCAGAAGGAGCGCAATGATGATTATTATTGGCCAGTAGGAGACTTTGTCGGTCCCATCTTGTTTATAGCCATGGCCATCTTCTTCATCGTCGGCGGGCTGAGGATGCCGACCCGGGGAGCAAGCGGCTTCGTTACCGCCGCGGGCTTCACCCCCGTACTCCTCGGGAGCATCGTTATAGTGCTCAACCTGCTCTTGATGTACCTGATCCTTAAAGGTTACGGGTACCGTTCGGTGATAGGATGGGCGAGAAGCTGGATGCAAGATGAACTCACCAGGCGCTGGTTTGTCCTGACCTTGATCATAGGCGGTTATGTACTGATGGTTGGACGGGTGCCTTTCGTCCTTGCCAACGCCATCTTCTTTGCCGTCGTCTTTTCTTATATGCGTGCTGGCAACAGGGGGCAGATCGTCTTGTACACAGTCGTCAGCTCAGTCATTGTTGCCATCATAGTCCCGTGGCTGTTTGCCCTGCCTGTGCCCTAGGGGGGTCTTGGCATGGGGAATTTAGATTCTAGCGGGAGGGACGGTTCATGAATTGGGATATCCTCACCCAGGAATGGTCGCTGCTTCCCCAAATGGCCTGGTCGGTCCTGACCAGCCCCCTCACCCTCATTTCCCTGGTTGTCGGAGGCTTCCTGGGACTAATAGGGGGAATATTGCCGGGCGTCTCGGCGGTAATGGCCATGACTCTCATGCTCGGCCTAGTATTCCGACTGCCGGTTGATGCGGGCATGGGCCTGTTGATCGGTATCTATTCCGCGGCGATCTATGGAGGCAGCCTCACTGCCATCTTGCTCAATATTCCGGGCACCCCGGCCGCCGCGGCCACGGTCCTCGATGGACATCCCATGGCGAGGAAGGGACAGGCGCGGGAGGCCATCGGGGCTGCTACGTGGGCGAGCTTCGTCGGCGAGGTCGGAGGTGAAATAGGCACTTTCTTGCTCCTGCCCTTCGTCGCCGTCGTGGCTTTGAAGCTAGGCGACTGGGAGGTCTTCTTGGTTTCCTTGATGGGCATTACCCTGGCGGGAGCCCTGGGGGCCAAGACGCCCCTTAAGGGCTGGATCTCTGCCTTCGTCGGTTTTCTCATCGCCATGATCGGCACCGACCCCATCTGGGGCGTTTTCCGGTACGGTTATACACCGGAACTCATGCGGGGCATCGAGTTCATCCCCGTTCTCATCGGTCTTTTTGGACTCACCGAGGTCTTTTGGGTCCTCAGGGAGAAGGTGCCTTATCAGCTGGTGGAAGATCCCGGCCGCATGATTTGGCCTAAAGGTGTCCTTAGAAAACATTTTGACGTAGTCCTTCGCTCTATCGTGATTGGCATCGGCATCGGCATCGTGCCGGGGGTCGGCGAGTCTGTTTCACCGTGGGTGGCCTATGATACAGCTAAGCGGACATCGAAGGAGCCGGAGAAATTTGGCACCGGCTATATCCCGGGCATCATCGCTCCAGAAGTTGCCAACAACGCAACATCGGGCGGAGCCTTGATCCCCATGTTCGTCCTCGGCATTCCGGGGAGCGGCACCACGGCTGTGCTCATGGCCGCCTTGTTCATGTACGGCGTGCGCCCGGGGCCCCTCTTAATCGTTGAGCACCCTGGGTTCATTGCCAAGACCATCTTCCTTTTCTGGATGTCGGCGGTTGTTTTCCGGCTTCTATCTTGGTACCTTTCCTCGTTTGTCATCCGCGTCTTGTCCATCAAACGAGAAGTCATATTGCCCATCGCCGTTGCCCTTGGCGTAGTTGGTGCCTGGGGTACGGGCTTTACCACCTTCGATGTTGGCGTCATGTTCATCGTCGGTGTAGTCGGGTATCTCATGCGCCTGCGGGGCTATCCGATGGCGCCCATGGTCCTAGGCGTGCTGGTCGGCCCCATCGCCGACTATTCCCTGCGTCGGGCGATATTGACCTATCAGGACAATCTATTTGCCATGTTCACCCGGCCGATCGCCGTGGTCCTGACGGTCTTTTGGATCGCTATGCTCTTCAGCCAGTTCCGGTTGGCGGAGAAATCATTCTTCCAGATACCAACGCGCGAGACAGCGAAGGAAAGCGAATGAGGCGTTCCAGCGCTCACTCATCTTGTAATTAGGTGTTTGTACTAGAAATGAGGTCCCCTCTCATCAGCGGAGAGGGGATTTATCATAGCGGGCAAAGCCATGCAGCGGAGCAGGACGCTACCCTGATGGAATCAAATCCACCTTCTTGACAAACCGGGCGTAGGCGGTGTTTCCTTCCACCGCGACGACCCGGTACAATTTGTTTTCCCGGGTGATGAGTTCATCGCCCACGGTAACGGGGATGCTGGAGATGTAGGCGAGGGGAGTGTCCGTCTCCAAGTCAACGATGACATAGTAGGGGAACTCGGGCAGTTGGGGTCGTCGTTCCTTGACCAACACCAAAGGTCTGATGACCAGGGCGAAAATGAGCAAGAGGGCTAGGGCGAGGATGATCAAAGCGGCAGTTCGCAAGGGCGTTCCCTACTTTTCAGTGATAGTCGTATCTAGTATTCCCCCGGGAAGTCCATCATGTCCATGGGAATCGACATAAAGACGGATTGATTGGGCAGGCTACCGATTGACAAAGGGGGCAAGGGTCGTTATGATATTACTGATTATAGAAGTAATATTGGGGGCGGGGAGATGGAACTTACCCGCAAAGCGGAGTATGCGATAGCAGCACTAGTTGATTTGGCCTCCCAGGAGAAGGGCGCCTTCACCCTGTCGAGGGAGATCGCCAAAAGGCAGCGCATTCCTTCCAATTTCATTCCCCAGATCATGGCTACTTTAAGTCGCAAGGGCTGGGTGGAGGGAGTCCGGGGTTCGGGGGGCGGAGTGCGCCTGCGGGTTCCGCCGGAGGAGATAAACATTACCCAGGTCATCGAACTGATGGAAGGTCCGATTGCCTTGACCAAGTGCCTCGTTTCCGACGGCACCTGCAGCAATGAAAGCAAATGCGTCCTGCGGGGACTTTGGGCCAAAGCCCAGGCCCGGATGCTGGAAGTCCTCGATGGAACAACCATCGCGGATTTGGCCGAGGCGAAAAGATCCCTAGAGCAGCAGGAAGACTAGCCATTGCCTCCATGGCGAGGATCGGGGATAATTTGACTGTGAGCAACGGTTTTCAGGAGTTTGACAGGGCCAGGGGCCTATGCTATAATTTCAACTGCTAGTCGATTTGCGGAGGGATACCCAAGTCGGCTGAAGGGGACGGTTTGCTAAACCGTTAGTAGGGTGTAAGCTCTAGCGCGGGTTCGAATCCCGCTCCCTCCGCCATGTACGTTTCCTACTACGCGCGCCCGTAGCTCAGTTGGATAGAGCGTTGGTTTGCGGAGCCAAAGGTCAGAGGTTCGAATCCTCTCGGGCGTGCCAGTTCTTTTCTTTGAGGGTAGGGCCATTTTGGTCTATTTTTTTATCTCTGTGTCAAGCGCCCTCGCAGTGGTGTTGCCGCAAGGCGACGGGCTTTAGCTGGTCTTCTCCTTTATGCGAAGCCGCGCCTTCCTGTGCTTCGTCCAAAATCTTCACCATTCAGCCTCTGTGTCGTCTATGAGCATATCCAGGAACAGGATCGGCAGAAAAACCCCATGACGAGTCCCTGCCGCCTTGTTACCACTCGTAGAAGTCAACAATCTTGTATCCGTAGCGATTAAGGCTGGAGGGATGAACCTCAAACACGTACTTCTTGTACAGCCTATGACCGATGCGGTTTGTCAGTTCGAGGTCGTACAAGAATGCAAACTCGTAGTGGGTCGTGTCTTGCGGAACGATGACTCTATCCCCGTCCCGGATGGCTCGTCCCCCGAACATGGTCATGAACTTTTCCAAGTATTCCTCGTAGGAATCGGGAGAATCACCCCGCAGGCGTTCGATGAATTCTCGCTCATAGATGCCAGGCGGGTCTGGCACCCTTTCCGCACGTATTGTTCTCAGATAGCGAAAACCAAGCACGTTGATAAAAACCTCAAGAACGTTGCTTGTTTCATAAGGGTTTCCCCTTCCAGTCTCTATGGCTTTGAGATGCGCCTCAACGGCGCGCCTGGCTTTTTGCTCTTCTGATGTGTAATGGAGGGTAAACCCGGCGGTGAATGTCAACAGGACCACAAGAATAATCCCAATTCTGATCCGTTTGGAGCCTTTCGGCTTACGAGAGAGCGGACGAGAAGGCCTCTCTTGACTGACGTTGACATCCCCTTCGGCCATGGCATCGAACAGGCCATCTGGATTCACTTGGAATGAGAGGACATTCGGGCCGATGGCGCTTCCCGAAGCTGCAGGGAAGATAAATGCGTCTCGGGTTCTTCTACTGGATTGAGACTCATATACATCGAACAATGGAGTCACCCCCTAGTTCAATCACCGACTACTGTGCCGCCTATTCGTCGAGGAGACTTGCTTCTCGCAAGCCCTAACTTGTCCCATTGTGCTTTGAATTCCTTCTAGAGGAATCCTGTGGCAGGATGTTGTCCGATATCCTGCTCTTTATCTGCTCCCGTGATCACAGCTGTTGCCTGACGCCAACAGAACCATGGTGCATAATCTCCGCTATTGGACGTGGTCTTAAAGAGAGTCGGGGTGCGAATAACGACAGCGAGGCACAAGGGTGAATGGGGGCAAAAACGAGGTTGGGGGCTGCTCAACTAATGGCAGTCCCCAACCTCGATTCTTGCCCCTAAATTTCGAAGTTGATGCTTACTCGGGCGGTGAACTTGATATTCCGCGGGCTTACGGGTGTCTCGCTCCAACTCATATCCATCACAGCTTGACGGGTTTCAAAGGCTTGGAAGCCGACCTGTTCAGTGACGTTGGCAATCCCTTTGATCTCTAAACCAAGGGTGTGGGCGATGGTCTCCGCTTTTCGTTTGGCATCGGCCACTGCTTTCTGGAGTGCCTGGAGCTTCCATTCATCGGCGGCCTGGACGGAGAAGACCAGGTTCTGCACCGTGTTGGCACCGGCTTTCACGGCCGTGTCCAAGATGGGGCCGACCATAGATAGGTCCTTGACGGTGATCACCAGTTCGTTGGTCACCCGGTAGCCGATGATTTCAGGGTATTCGGGGCGCCTGTCATACTGCCTGACCGGCACCACATCGAACCGCGAAGTGCGTATGTCCTCCGAAGGCACGCCGAGCTTGCCCAGTTCAGTCAAGACGTTATTCATCAGTTCATTGTTTTCCTTTTGGGCCGCCTGGACGTTTTGTTGATGGGTTTCCACACCGATGTACAATAGGGCGAAATCAGGCTCTATCTCGATCTCGCCTTCCCCTTGGACGAGGATTGTCCGCGGCGGAACGGGATTGTCTTGAGCTCCTTGCACCCGTGACCATCCGGTCCAGCCGAAAAGGACGCTGACAAGGAGCAAGCACAAAAGGGTGATCCTTCCCAGCCATTTCTGCCTCATCAGCTTCACCTCCCTCCATAACAGACTTCGCCCCCAAAGCCCATATTCCTCGCCCGGAAAAATTACCATGGAGGGAAGCTCCAAGAGCCTTCGCGCAATTTTGGCAGGAACCTCGGTTTTGATCAAGAAGTAACAGTTGTCGGCAATGCCCATGGACTAGGGGGGCCTGCAGATGCGGTTATTATCCGGGCTTGTATGCCTGGTCTTACTATTTGGCCCAGCAGCAGCCAGCGCCCAAGAGAGTTATTTCACCCTCGAAGGGGATCACTTTTTTGTCCATTTCCCCGAAAGCGCGGCGAAAGATGCCCAAGAAGCGGCTCGCCTGGCCGAAGAGCTCTTCGATGAGCTGGCGGACGCAGCTTCCGTCGCCCCTGCGGAAATGACCCACTTGTTGATCCTCGATGAAGGGGATGAAGCCAACGGGTTTGCCACACCCTTGCCCCTTAACCGGTTAGGGATGGGGATTCGACCTCCCCGGGGCGGCTCGGAGCTTTTCCCCCCGGGGGAGAGCTGGCTGAGAACAGTCATCGCGCATGAACTAACCCACATTTTCCAAATGGACATGAAAGGCGGGCAGGCAGAATCGATCTACCGCGCCTTCGGCAAAGTGCCGGTCCTTACCAGCCCCAACATGCTTCTTCCCTTCTGGTTCCTGGAAGGATTAGCCGTCTACTACGAGACCCGCCTCACCCAGGCTGGCCGGGGCCGAAGCAGCATCTACGACATGTACTTGCGGACTGCGGCCTTGCAGGATGAGTTCTACACCATCGACGAGATCAGCAGCCAGTATCTCATGGAAAGCTGGCCGGGGCTGCAAGCGGCATACATTTATGGAGTTTCCCTGGTCACCTACATAGCCGGCATCTATGGAGAGGAAGCCCTTTGGGGCCTGAGCCGGGCCTTCAGCGAGACGCCCCTCTTAGGCTTTGGCGGCGTCCTCGAAGACTGTCTGGGCGTTACCCTTGGCCAGCTGTGGGGGGACTGGCAAGCTTGGCTGAAAGAGAAGATGCTCAGCCAAGGGGAGGCGATCGTCAGGCAGGGCCTTGTTGACGGGGAGCAGATCACCCGGCGGGGCTTTCGGGTCGGCCGACCCGCGGTTTCTTCCCAGGGGCAAATTGCCTTCTTTGCCAGTGGCGGCGATGGCATCCCGGGCCTTTGGCTCAAGGGGGACAGGGAGCGGCTTCTACTCAAAGGAATGGGGTCTGGGGTTTGCTGGAGCCCCGATGGCAGCATGCTTGCTTTGGCCAAGTTCAACCGCCACGAAGGACGGCTGGTCACCGATCTTTACACTTACGATGTCCGGTCGGGCAAGACGACCCGTCTGACTTGGGGCGCAAGGGCTGACGATCCGGCTTGGCACGGTGACAAACTGGCCTTTATTAGCTATGCCCCCGGTGAGGGCCCAGCCATCGTGGTCATGGACCTGGCGACTAAAGAGCAGGAAGTGGTCTTCCAAGGAAGAAGGGACCATGTCTTTTCTGGACTGGACTGGAGTCCAACGGGGGCTGGGCTGATCGCTGGGGTTTGGACGAGTGAGGGCGGCGGCATCTTACTTATCGACCTTCATGGGGGAAGCTGGCACCTTCTTGGAGACAAAGGGGTCTGTCTGAGTCCCACTTGGTCAGAAGATGGAATCCTCTTCAGCTCCGACCGGGATGGAGTCTATAATCTCTATACTCTAGACCCGGCTACGGGAGAGCTTTGGCAGCTGACGAACACTTTGACCGGCGCCTTTGAGGCGGCCCGGTCGCCTTCCGGCCAGATCATTTACCGGGGCTATCATGTCGGCGGTTATGACCTTTATCGGCTTGAGCCGTCCCCAGGCCGCAAGGCCGGTTCCATGCCCCTGCGGCTGGCAGGCCAGGGGAAGACCTTTGGCCCCGGAGAGGAGGCGGCGGAGCTGCCCGCAGCCCCTTACAATCCGTGGCGGTGGATGATGCCTCCCTTCTGGTGGCCCACTGTCGCCGCCGCTCCTGGGGGGACCCAGGTAGGATTGAGCACTGCAGCTTCTGATCCTTTGTACCGGCAGCATTATGCCCTTAGCTGGCGGGTTGGCTTTGGCGATGTCCCCATTGGCTACTCCCTCCAGTATGTCCGGTCTTTCGGGCCGGAAGGAAGTCCCACCCTGGGCCTGGCCTTAAACGACGGCTACTCATCTGCGGAAGAGGATGCGCCGCGGGAGCGGGAGTTTAGGGCGGACCTGGAGATCCCTTTGGTGGTTGAACCATTACTCCGCGAAAGCCTCCTGGTTGGAGGCAGGTGCCTATGGGAGATCACGGATACTGCGACCGACAGGTCATCATTGTTTTTTGGGGGGCTAGCCAGCTCTTCTCTTGCCGGCGGGAGAAGCTGGCGTTTGGAGCAATCTGTTGGCCTTTACGGAGGAAAGGCCGTGATGGACGGGGATGTCATCTTTGGGGCCGGAGAGACCAGCTGGGTTCTCGATCTGCCAAGGGGAACCGACCTTGCTTTGCGGATCGGAGGAGCCTTGGCCGACCGGGAAGACTTTTTCTCCCTGGGAGGACCTGAATGGGGAGACATGCGGGATTATTCCCTGAGGGCCTACCCGGAAGACTTTGCCTCCGGCGAGAAGGTGCTCCGGGCGAGCCTGGAATGGCGTCAGCTCCTATGGGAGATCCACCGGGGCATCTGGGACCGGGTCACCCTGGTCCTCTTCGCTGAAGCCGGGGCCGCGTGGAATGGGCAGGAGGAGCCCGCCTGGAAACGGTCCCTGGGGGTGGAAGTGGTGGTCCGGCAGGTGTGGTATAATCAGTTCCCCAGCCAATGGCGGGTGGGACTAGGGCGGGCTCTCGACAACGAGGAGGATCCTTGGCGAGTATATCTGGGGACTGGTTTTGCCTTTTGAGGATAGCGCCCCTTCGACTTGACGTTGCCCATCCTTCGTGCTAAGATATCTTTGCAAAGGGGCCCCGTAGCTCAGTGGATAGAGCAATGGTTTCCTAAACCATGTGTCGGGTGTTCGAGTCACCCCGGGGCCACCATTTACTTTAGACCATTATCCAGAGGACGATATCCCTCTGGTTTTTCTTTTTTGACGGCTGGAAGCTAGAAGCGGTACTCCAGCTCGCCATAACCCCACTTCCCCGCCTTATCCAGCCCCGGCATCCCCAAATTGTCGCCATGGATATATCTTATCCCCGCGGTGAAGCTGGTGGCATCGGCCAGGGAGAAAACGACGGAGGGCATCAGAGCAAAGGTTTCTTGGTCGAGGTTGTAAAGGGCGCCTAGTTTGAACTTGTGCAGCCCCAGGTCCTTCTCCAAGGCCCCTTGCAGATAGTCTTCGCCGTCCCGGTAGTAGTACTGGGCGGCAAGATACAGGCCCCTATCGAGCCGATAGTCGCCGCCGACGATGAAGTGGAGGAAATCCTCTCCAGGGGAGGGTTTGGCCAGCTGGGCTTCGGCCCAAAGGCCAACATCCCCTACGGTCCCGATTAAGTCCAAGCCAAAGGCCTCCAAAGGCCGAAAGCCCCCTGGATGGGGGAAGCGCTCCCAACCGTTGAAGTAGCTTAGGGAAAAATCAAAGGACCCCAGGCCAAAGCGGGTGGCTTTCAACGCGTACTCCCCGTTGGCGAAGGTCTTATCGGGCAAGGGAACTTTCAGCGGGGGAGTCGTGGGCAGGATCTCTTGGGCCGGCTGGAGATAAGGTATGTAGACTCCGGTGATCTTCCAGTCCCCTGGGAGGTAATAGTCTGCCAGGAGGGCCCAAATAGGGAGTCTATCCCCCATTGGATCCGCGACGTCGATGGGATTGAGGACATCGGTAGGGTTGATCTGCAGGGCCGTTCCCCAAGGAATGCGCTGCTTGCCGAGGCGAAGGTCCAGCCCCCCCTGCCGCAAATCCACGTAAGCCTCGTCGAGCTGCCAATCAAGCTCGTCCCCTTGGCGAAAGAAAAGGCTAAGATAAGCTCCCCCGTCGGCCATGGTGATGCGCCCCCAGGTGGCATGGGAGAGTTCATGGGGCGATTCCAGGTCAACTTCCAGCTTAGTCGTCAGTTGACCGCCATAGGCTCCTACCGGCAGACTGAACAAGAGCAAGCAAGCCAGGAGGCAAAAGACTTTTTTCATTTCCTATCGGCCCCTTTCCAGGTAGCGAGTGGAGAAGATCTCTTCGTCCATATCCGGCTCGAAGTCAACCTGCAGCTGCTCCAAGATGGTCTTGCTTCCCTTGGCTACATCTTCTACGATCAGCTTGCTAGCCGTTGGACGGCCTTGGACCTCCTGGAAATCCATGGTGGTGAGGACCTTGGCCAAGGAGCCATCCGGGGCATAGTACTCGATGCGCAGGGGGAGGAATCGCTCCCGGCAGACCTTCATCTCCAGGTATTGATAGCCCCTGTCTTGGCTGCGAGGGGTCAAGCGGAGGAGATAGAATTCCTCTTCCATCTTTATCAGCTCGGGGCTGTAGGCTGCGGCAAAGCCGGTCTTGCCAAATTCCTCCATATCCTCATAGGAAAGATCGGTCCCCATGAAGCTTCCCTTCTTGGCATGGCCGGCGATGCGCCGCACCCGGCCCAGGGCAGGCAGGTACAACCACATGTCATCACCCACAGACAAGAGTCCGGTGCCCGCCACATCTGCCGGGGCGAGGAAGCGAACCAGCATCCGATCCGTCTTGCTCCACATCTGGACTTGCCGGGTGCGCTCCTGACCTTTGGCGCTGACTAGGGTCATTTTCTGAACGACCTCGCGGCTGTTGCTTTGCATAGTCTCATCTAACCGGGCTAAGATCTCCTCTCCCGATGCCCCGGCGGCGCTGCTGGCTAGGGCCACTAGTAGACCAAGGATGAGCAATCGTTTCATGGAAATACCTCCTATCAAGTAGTCTATTGAAATAGACCTTTCTGCACTGTTCGGGAACCCGTTCTGTTCCCCGCGATGATGAGGGCGGGGAGCAGGGTCAGGGAAAAGGCCGCGGCAAAGAACATGGTGAAGGAGACCAGGCTGCCGAAATAGCGGAGGGGCGGGAAGGAAGAGAAGAGGAAGATCAGAAATCCGCCGATGACCGCGGCTGCGTTGCCGACGATGGCGTTGCCCCTTTGCCGAATGGCGGCGGCTGCAGCCGCGGCTGATTCCTCGCCCTTCCTCCGGGCCTCCTGGTAGCCGGAATAAAGATGGACGGAATAGTCAACCCCCACGCCGATCCCAATGCTGGAGATGAGGACGGTGACCATGTCCAGGGCGACCCCCGTCCAACCCATGAAGCCAAAGGTAGCCGCGGTGGATAAGGCGACGAGGAGCGTGCATAGGAGACCCCCCTCCCAAGAGTCCGTGAGCCAGCGGACTAGGAGGAAAACGGCGATGAGGCCGAGGATGAGGCTGGCGATTTGCCCGCGGATGATCATCGCGGCCAAAGCATCGAGGAGCTTCACCATGCCGGTGGTGGTGACCTTGCCTCCGTACTTTCCAGTCAAGGCATCGACTCGCGCGAAAAGGTTAGCCAGGCCCTCGGGGGATGTGTCCTTGACCATGGCCTGGATTCGGGCTTGGGAGTAGTCGACGGTGACGAACCTGGTCAAAAAATCCGGATCGCTCATTTCCAACAAGAGGAGATACTGGGCCGCGAGCTCCCGGCTCGCGGGGACTGCCTTGTAGGCAGGGTCCCCATCATGGAGGGCCATGTTGACTCTTTTTAGCACATCGACGATGGAGATGGGCTTGCCGGTCAGGCCCGTTGCCTCCAGCTCATTCTGCAGGGACTCGATGCTCCTTAGCACCTCTGGCGCCAAGATGTCCCCCTCGACCACCAGCTCCAGGCTCTCAGAGCCGCTAAAGCTCTTCTTAACCAGTTCATAAGCGATCCTTGGCTGGGTGCTCTGGTCAAAGAAGTTGAACAGATTGCTGTTGGCAGTCAGACGGGGAATTCCCAAGGCCAAGGTGCCGGCCGCGAGGAGAGCGACGATGATTACCTTTTCCGGGGAGGCTGCGGTCAGCTGGGCCACCCTCTGGAGGATCTTCGCCAGAGCCCCTGGCTCCCGGGAGGCGCCCTTGTCGGGGATCTTCACGTAGAGGAGGACCGCGGGGATGAAGATGAGGGAAATGACCATGGCGATGAGGATGCCAAAGGCGGTGAAAAAGCCAAACTCCCGCATTTGGACGATGCCGCTGGTGCAGTTGGACAAAAAGCCGGCGATGGTCGTTGTCCCGGCCATCAACACCGCCGTACCCACCGCGGCGAGGGTGTTCTCAATGGCCTTGCCCCGGCCCTCTCTCTTTACTTCATCGTAGAAGCGGCTCAGGATGTGGATTCCGTAAGCATTCCCTAAAGTGATGAGGATGGCTGGCATGACTGAGTTTAGAGGGGTCATTTGGCGTCCGCTAAGGCCCATGGCCCCCAGGGTCCAGATGGTGCTGATGATGACGGTTAGGAAGGGCAGGAGGACTCCCCAGAGGTTGTGGAAATAAAGATAAAGGACCAGGGCGATTAAGAGGACCACTAAGGGAATGAGGCGGGAGAGGTCCTCCTTCATTGACTTGGCAAGGAGCGAATTGAGGATCGGGGCTCCGGTGGCATAGACTCCGTCTTCGTCAATTGCCTCAAGGACCCTATCGGCCACTTCCACCGCGCTTTCTTGGGGGTCAAGTTCCAAAGCCAACAGGCTGAGTTTTCCATCCCGCGATACAACGGAACCGGCATAGAAGTCGTCTTGGAGGACCCGGGCGCGAAAGTGTGCGGCTTCTTCTTCATCCTGGGGCAGCTCCTCAAGGAGAGCGCCGAGCTCAACCCCCCAAGGGGTGCCTTTGACTTCCTCCACATTGGTCAGGCTGCGGACCCGGTCCACCCCGGGGATGGACGAAAGCCTCTCCGTCAAGGATTGGATGAGCTCGAGGGATTCTTGTTGAAACACATCCTCTCCCGCGGTGGCCACCATTATGTATTCTGTGCCGCCGAAGGTGTCGGCGATGGCGTCGTAAGCCTTGACTTCGGGGTGGTCCCCGGGAAAAAAGTCGCGGATGTTGGTCGTCATCGTCACTTGGCGGGCGCCTAGCCCGAAGAAGATGGTCAGGGCCAGGATGGTGATGAGGATGGCGAGGGGGCGGCGAGTGATGAATCGACTTAAGGCCAGCATTGTTGCACCTCCTATGAATGAGGTCTCACTCATTCCTTTTCATTGACAATTATTATTGGAGGCTCCGGCTGAAGAAGAGAAACAGCTCCCTGGCCGCTTCCTGGGTGATGAGCTCCAAAGGCCGACCTGTTTTCTCGAAGGCCATAATCGAATGCCGAACGGCCGCTTCCAATGCACCGAACATGATGGCTCCGGTCAAGGCGGCATTAGATCGTCGGAATTGCCCTTTGCGAATGCCCTCCTCCACGAGGGAGGTCAAGTAGCTGGTCATCGACTCCATGTACCCGCGGATTGCGGGGAGGTTGATCAGATTGCTCCGCTCCCGCAGGAGGATCCTCCCGGTGGCGGGATCTTGGGCAATGACCCGAAAGTGCCACTGCAAGAAGAGCTCCAACTTCTGCAGCACCGGCATATCCTCGGGCAGGCTGCTTAGATAGTCGATGCGCCTTTCCAGCTCTACTTGGAAAATGTGCTCGAGGATCGCCTCCTTGTTGCGGAAATAGTTGTAGATGGTGCCGACGGACACCCCGGCCCTGGCGGCGATGGCGTCTGTTGTGGCCGCGTGGAAGCCTCTGTCGACGATCACCTCGATGGCCGCTTGACGAATGAGGTCCTTTTTGTTGGCTGCCACGGATGCAACCCCCTGACTGAGGTCTCACTCAACTCGAATGTAGCATTCTTGGATTTGCCTGTCAAGGCGCGAATAACGGGGATAGCCCCGCTTGTATCGGCATGGGCGACTGTTCAGAGCCTCGGAGGCCATGAAGTGGGTGCTATTGGTGGGATCCGGCACATTCCCTCGTGTTGACAATAAATGCCCCCAAGAATATACTTCGGGTAAGGGTGGCAAGGCGTCAAAAAATAGATATGTCTGCAATATCTATGTGCTAGGAGGTGGCCGTGTGCTCAACGGTCATCAGCATGACGAGGCTGAACTCGCAACTCACGGGGGAGGCCGGGTGGAGCGGTTCCTGGAGCCTTGTCTTTTGCTCTTGTTGATCGAGAAACCAGCCCATGGCTATGATTTGCTGGACCGACTAGGCCGCTTTGGCTTCGAGAGCGAAAACCAGGACCCCGGGTCGATCTACCGGACCTTACGGCGCTTAGAAGAGGAAGGCATGGTCGAGTCAAAATGGGATACCGATGGCGTTGGCCCGGCCAAGCGTCGATACAGGGTAACCAAGGAAGGGAAAGACCTGTTAGATGCTTGGTCCGTTATTATTCGAGGAACCGTCGACAGGCTGCAAAGGTTCCTGGCCGAGTATGAGGACTTGGAAAAATGAATGGGGGTGCTGCTTGTGTGCTGTTGCTGCTGTGGTGACAAGAAGCGGGACTGTGAACCTGTTGAAGATGTTGAGGAGTGCTGCGGGGAGGATGCAGCCGAGGGTGACGAGGACGAAGGCTGCTGTTGTTCATAAGAAGATTTCCGGCCTGGATCTAATCAGGCCGGTTTTCGTTATCTTCGCCAACTATCCTTATTTCCGGCTCCAGCAAGACCCCAAATTGAGCCAGAACCGTCTCTTGGATTCTTTCGATTAAGCGGATCACATCTTTGGCCGTGGCGTTCCCCAGGTTGATGATGAAGCCGGCATGGAGGGGCGAGACTTGTGCATCTCCGATGCGCAGTCCCTTGAGGCCCGCCTTCTCGATAAGGGCGCCTGCGTAATGGCCGGGGGGCCTCTTGAAGGTGCTGCCGGCGTTTGGGTACTGGAGGGGCTGCTTGGCTTTCCGCAGGGCAAGAAAATGATTCATCCGCTCCCGGATTCTGGCCGGGTCGTCTTTCTCCAGGTGGAGGGTCACCTCCAGGAGCACTGCCCCTTCGGCGATGATCCGGGAGTGGCGATAGGCAAAGCCCAATTCTTCCGCGGACCAGACCTCGATGGCGTTATCCTTGTTCAGGACCGTGGCCGATCGAATGACATCCTTCATTTCCCCATCGTATGCCCCGGCGTTCATGCTGACGGCGCCGCCGAAGGTCCCGGGGATCCCCGCGGCGAACTCAAGGCCCGCCAGACCCTTGCGACAGGCAAGTTCCGCCGCGCCGTTCAAGCTGGCCCCCGCCTGGGCTTCCATCTCCTGTCCTTTGAGGCTGATGCGGCCGAAGTTCCGCGACAGCTTGATGACGATCCCCCGGATACCGCCGTCCCTGACGAGCAAGTTGGTGCCATTGCCGATGATTATGTAAGGGATTTGCCGATGACGGGCGAAGTCGATGACGGCAACGATCTGGGAGGTGGTTTGCGGCAGGACAAGGATTTCTGCCTCGCCCCCAATTCGAAAGGAGGTATGCTTCTTCATCGGCTCATCGAAAAACACACAGCCCTCCGGGAGCAGGCTTTCAATCTCCCTTCGGACCTGGACCGGTTGCACCGTCCATCCCTCCAAGTCTAAGTTCCCCTCCCTATAATTACACCGCCGCCATCAATTACTCCTCTCCCCTTTGCCGCAAGTTAAAGGCACCATTTATTTGTATGCGAGTTGACAATTACTCTTGCCTGGAAGGGTCTTTTTTGCTATCGACTCCCACTCAGCAGGCGGGAGTCTTCCTCTCAGTTCATCCAGCCATTAGGTGCAGTCCACCCCCTCCGCGCTTATTAAGGAATGTTTTCTCAAATGCTTTGAAAAGCTAACATAAATCACGCTAGTAGGCCAAGACGGCTGGTAGCAAATGTTTCCAGCAGATGACGGCCTGTGCCGGCGGGGACAGCTTTGTGATATGATAGCGGAAAAGGGTGCTCAGGCCCAGGGAGGACGAAGATGAAAGAAGCATCCCATGTGTATGCCTACTACGCCGGGAATGCCCATCTAGTCCTTAAGGTTTGGCAATTCATAAGCGAGTCGAGCGGCCGGCCCCTATGGCTTTACCTGGTGGTCTCCCCAAAGGCCTCAGACCTATTGACGGCCCTCGTTCGCCAAAGCCCCCGGAGAGAGAGCATCATCCTCCGGGAGCTGGAGCCCTTGGCCCCAGACCTTGACGTTGGGGCCCCCCACCTTAAGGGGCGCCTAGCGGGCTTGATGTGGCAGGCCCGCAAGGAAGGGGCCGAGCGGGTCTGCCTGGTCATCGACCTGCAGCATGAAATTGAAAAACACGGCCTTGGGGGCGCCGACCTGCTCAGGTGGGAGAGGTCCTGCCATGAAGCATGGAGGGGCGTTGGGGTGGAGACTTTGTGTTTACACGAAGCCAGGAGGGCCATGGACGATCACAAGGCTATTCGATCGATTGCCCAGCTGCACGATCGAGTGTTAGCTGAAATATCGGGACAGGAGTGAAGGTTGGGTTATGTTCAAAACGGAGCTGGAGGTCCTTGCATCCCAATTGGAAGACCTCTTTGCAAAAAATGGGTATGTCATCACCCCCGAAGTCATCGCGATGGCCCGACGGCTGGATGGGCTCATCGCCCAAGAACTAGGCAACTGGGCCGCGGAGCAAGGTTCCCCAGCAAGGTCTGATCTGGCCGAGCTTACCGCAAACCCCAAGGATAGGCCAAAGTCCACGCCGGGGCCACGGCATCCCCTCTCCGATCAGTCTCGTTCCTAGTCGATGGGGCTCCTTAGCGGAGCGACATTTCCAGGCATATTCTATCTGATAAGAAGCAGTTTTCAAGTAAACTTATCGTCATAGAAGGGATTTGCCCACAGGGTGCGAATACATAGCGTATATTTATTCCTAACCCCAAAAACAGGAAAAGGAGGATATGTGGATGTCAGAACCTAAGATGGACCAACGAATAGGCCAAGGCAGAGAGAACTGGGCCTCGCAGGTGGGGTTCGTGTTAGCCGCTGCCGGGTCCGCAATCGGTTTGGGGAACATCTGGCGCTTCCCCTACTTGACGGGAACTAACGGAGGAGCCGCATTTGTAGTCATTTATCTGGCAGCAATCATCTTCTTTGGCTATCCAATCATGATCACGGAAATGACCATCGGCCGCAAGACGCAGCGCAACGCCTATGGAGCCTTTGCTGCGCTGTCCCCGGGGACCAATTGGTGGCTGGTGGGAGCCCTGGGAGTGCTGACGGGCTTTGTGATCTTGTCTTACTATTCCGTCGTCGGCGGCTGGGGAGTTGCTTACTTGTTCAAGACCCTCGTTGGCATGCTTCCCAAGGGTACGGACTTCGCCGGCGCCTTTGTCGGCCACATCACCGCAACGTGGGAGCCGATCTTCTGGCACGCCGTCTTCATGGGCGTGACGACGGCCATCATCGCGGCGGGAGTTGTCAAAGGCATTCAGCGCTGGTCGGAGATCCTGATGCCCATGCTGGCCATCAGCTTGATCATTTTGGTGCTTCGTTCGGTTACCCTCCCTGGGGCCATGGCGGGCATCTCCTTCTATCTCAAGCCTGATTTCAGCAACGTTACAGCTAAGACCGTCTTGGATGCGCTCTCCCAGGCTTTCTTCAGCCTGAGTCTGGGCATGGGCTGCATGATCACCTATGGAAGCTATGTATCGGCCGAAGAAGATCTAACCAAGAGCGCCCTTTATGTGGTCAGCATGGACACCATGGCGGCCTTGTTCGCCGGCCTTGCCATCCTGCCGGCCGTGTTCGCCCTGGGCTTCGAACCGGGAGCCGGTGCGGGCCTGACTTTCATCACTCTGCCCGCGGTCTTTGCGGAAATGCCCTTGGGGGGATTTTTCGGCGTTGTTTTCTTCTTCCTGCTATGCATCGCCGCATTGACATCGGCCATTTCCCTGCTGGAGGTAGTCGTTGCTTACTTAGTGGATGAGAAGGGCTGGAACCGGCAGCGAGCTGCTATCCTGACGGGAACCGCGTGCTTCCTCTTTGGGCTGCCGACGACCCTCGGCTACGGGGCCCTGAGCCACATCACTTTCTTGGGGATGGACCTGCTCGACACATACGACTGGATCACCAACTCCATCTGCCTGCCCCTGGGCGCTTTGCTCACGGCCATCTTCGCCGCTTATTACTGGGGCACCAAGAATGTTGCCGAGGAAGCCAACAGGGGCAGCACCGGCATGGCCGTTGGTGCTTGGTGGGCATTCTTGATCCGGTATGTAGTGCCCGTCGCCATCGCTATCATCATGCTCTCTGGGATCTATCAGCGGATTGCCGGCTAATTGACCTTACAAAGCTGAAGGACCGTAGGTTCGCCTACGGTCCTTTCCCTATCAATAGCTATTAGAGCTTGCTGAAAGGGGGAAGATCGATGGCGACAACGGCAGAGGCCCTGGCCGCAGCCCTCAAGGCTTGGGGTGTGGAGCGAGTCTTCGGGGTGCCTGGAGGCACGGTCCTCCCGGTCATCGAGGCCCTGGGTCAAGAAGGGATCGAGTTTGTGCTGGTCAAACACGAAAACAACGGAGCGTTGATGGCCTCCGCCCACGCCCAGCTGACAGGCCGTCCAGGTGTATGCCTGGCGACGGGGGGGCCGGGGACTGTGAACTTCATCAACGGTCTTGCCCATGCCCACATGGACCGGGCCCCTGTGCTGGCCATCACCGGCCAGTTTTCGGAAAGCACCGTTCCGTTGATCACCCATCAGCGCCTCGATCAACGCGAGCTCCTTGCCCCTGTTGTCAAATGGTCCGCCCGGGTCGATGGGGAGAATGTCCAGGGCGTCGTCGACAAGGCCCTGCGGATCGCGGCAAGTGATCGCCCTGGCCCCGTCCATCTCGACATCGCCGGCGATGCTGCAGGGAAGGCGGCCAAAGGCGGTTTCCGCTATGGACCCGTCAAGTCCCCAGCGGGGCCGGCCGATCGGGGAGAATGCCAGAGGGCCCTGGAGCTTCTCCAAGGGGCAAAGCGGCCCGTGATCCTGGCCGGCCTTGGCGTCCTTTGGGAAAGGGCCCATGATGTCCTCCTGGAAGTGGTCGAAAAACTTCAGTGCCCCGTCATGGTCACCCCCAAGGCCAAAGGGGTCATCCCTGCGGATCATCCCCAGTTTGCCGGCGTCCTCGGTTTGGGCATGGCGGCGGACAGTCTCCTCCTGGAGGTCCTACGGCAAGGGGACTTAATCGTAACGGTCGGGTACGATCCGGTGGAAGTTGTGGGAAGCTGGTATCGGCCCTGGTCTGTCCCGACCATCCATATCGACTCTCTGCCCAACATCGAGGGTTTCTACCAAGCGGAAGTTGAGCTGGTAGGGAGCATCCCCGCATCCCTGCAGGCCCTCCTGCCGGAGATTGCCCCCTCCCCTGAGGACTGGCAGGGACGGGCCGCGATCCTGCGGCGGGAGCTGAGGGAGCACTTTGGGGAAAGCATCCCCGCCGCTTTAAGGGGGGCATCCCCCTATCAGCTCATCCAGGCCCTATCCCAGGCCCTGCCCCGGGAGACCCTGGTGACTTGTGATGTTGGGGCCCATAAGATCCTAGCCTGCCAGGTTTGGCCCACCTTCGCGCCCGGCGCCTTCCTGGTGTCTAATGGTCTATCCACCATGGGCTTTTCCCTGCCCGCGGCCATCGCCGCCAGGCTCCACGACCCTGAGCGGCCCCTCCTTTGCCTCACGGGCGATGGGGGCTTGGGGATGGTCCTCGGGGAGCTGGAGACGGCTGCGCGCCTTGGCCTTGGCTTTCCTATCATTCTCTTCGTCGATGGCAGTCTGAGCCTAATCAAGGTCAAGCAGGAGGAAAAGGGATATCCGACGGTAGGGGTCGATTTCAGCACCCCCGACTGGGCGGGGATCGCCAAATCCTTCGGCGCGAGGGGAGTCAAGACCGACTCCATCGATACCTGCCTCAAGGAGACCCTCGCTGCCATGGAGGAGGGGCGGCTGACCTTGATCGCGGTGGAGATCGATCCGCGGGAGTATCGGCGGCAGATGTAAAGGTGTTTGTGGATTTGGGGAGGCCCGCCTCCCCTAGGCTTATCCCTTGGGCTTTTGCGTTTGTCCTCCAAAAGCCCCTTTCCAACTGTCGTATACATAAAGCTTTTCCCTGGCGGAGGAATGTCCCGTCCAGGGCCCGGCGAGAATAGTTGTTGACAGGCCGCCGGGATGGTAGTATGCTGGAATTGCAGATACCCCTACAGGGTAGGGGTATGTAGGGGTTATACCGAAGGGAGGTTTGAACATGGAAGACGGACAGCGCATCACCCTCGACATCGAAGGCATGAGCTGCGCAAGCTGCGCCCAGAGGCTGGCCAGGGCCCTCAGTGAGCTGCCGGGCGTTAACGAGGCCCAGGTCAATTTCGCCGCGGAAAAGGCTTATGTGGATTATGATCCGGGGATGATCGATGAAGACGCCATCAAGGCCGCGGTGGCCGATGCCGGCTACAAAGTCAAAGAAAGGGCTTCGTTGCAGATGACCTTCCCCGTCCGGGGGATGACCTGCGCAGCCTGTGCGGCCAGCGTCGAGCGGGCCCTCGGGCAAGTTGAGGGAGTGGAAAAGGCCGCGGTCAATTTCGCCTCGGGGAAGGCGGTGGTTGCCCTTTCCCGGGATGTAGATGTGGAGATCCTCCGGCAAGCGGTTGCCGATGTTGGCTACGAAATGATTGTCGATGTTGACATTCCCGAGGATGACTCGGTCCAGCGGGCCTATCGCCGGATGCGGGGTGCGGCCCTGCCTACAGGCATCATCATGCTGATGATGGTTTGGCACATGATCGTCGGGCATGTTCCCTATTACGAAATAATGACCATCCTCCTCAGCTTTCCCGTCGTCTTCTACTGGGGATGGGAGACTCACCGGGCTTCCTGGCGGGCCTTGCGGGCCGGCAGCCCGAGCATGGACGTCTTGATCACCTTGGGCACCATTCCGCCCTTCTTAATGGGTCTTGCGGCCTTTTGGTTCCCCGGCACCACCTTCGTGGAGATGGCGGCGGCCATCATGACCTTCCACCTGATCGGCCGCTATCTGGAAGCCCGGGCCAAGGGCAGGGCCTCCGATGCCATCAAGAAGCTCCTGCAGCTCGAGGCCAAGACGGCCCGCATCCTCGTCGGGGATGAAGAAAGGGAAGTGCCCATCCATCAGGTGGTCGTCGGCGACGTTATGGTCATCCGTCCCGGAGAGAAAATCCCCACCGATGGGGTGGTGGTCGACGGGGAAAGCACCGTGGATGAGTCCATGGCCACCGGCGAGTCGATGCCTGTGGTCAAGACTATCGGGGATGAAGTCATCGGCGCCACCATCAACAAGATGGGGGTCCTCAAAGTGCGGGCGACCAAGGTGGGCAAGGACACCTTCCTGGCCCAGGTGGTCAAGATGGTGGAGGAAAGCCAGGGGAGCAAGGTCCCCATCCAGGAATTTGCCGACAAGGTCACCGGCATTTTCGTCCCCGTCGTCATCGGGGTGGCCTTGACCACCATCTTGGCATGGCTCCTGTTCCCGGACTTTTTCCTGTCCATCCTCGTCTGGGGAGAAAAGTACTTCCCCTGGATTGTTGCCGACCAGCCGCCCTTCATCCGGGCCATCTACGCGGGGATCGCAGTGCTCGTCATCTCCTGCCCCTGCGCCTTGGGGCTGGCTACGCCAACGGCCCTGATGGTGGGGACCGGGATCGGCGCGGAGAAGGGGGTCCTGATTCGAAACGGAGAGGCCATCCAGACCCTGAAAGATGCCTCCTGGATCGTGTTCGACAAGACGGGCACCATTACCAAAGGGCGGCCTGAGGTGACCGACCTGGTCCCCTATGGGGATTTCACCGCTGATGAAGCACTAGCCTTCGCCGCGGCGGTGGAAGGCTCATCGGAGCACCCCTTAGGCCAGGCCATCGCCGAGACGGCAAGGGAAAAGGGCCTTCCCGTCAAGGAGACGACCAAGTTCGCCGCGGCGGTGGGCCGGGGCGTCTCGGGCGAGGTTGACGGCCGCCAGGTCCTCGTCGGCAGCAGGACCTTCCTGCAGGAGGAGGGCATTGACTACTCACCTCTAGCTGAAGCGATGGAAAGCTTGGAAGGCCAAGGGAAGACCGCGATGCTCATCGCGGTGGACGGGCAGCTTGCCGGTGCCATTGCCGTTGCCGACACCTTGAAGGATGAGGCCATCGAGGCCATCAGCGAGCTCAAAGAGATGGGCCTTCGCACCGCGATGATCACCGGGGACAACCGGCGCACCGCGAGGGCCATTGCCGATCAGGTGGGGATCGACCACGTCCTGGCCGAGGTCCTTCCCGAGGGGAAGGTCGCCGAGATCCAAAGACTCCAGGAACAGGGGATCGTGGCCATGGTGGGGGACGGCATCAACGATGCGCCGGCCCTGAAACAAGCAAATGTGGGCTTGGCCATCGGCACCGGCACCGACATCGCCATCGAAGCGGCCGACATCATCCTGGTGCGGGGAGACTTAGGGGGAGTGATCACGGCCATCAAGCTTTCCCGGGGGACTTTCCGCAAGATCCGCCAGAACTACTTCTGGGCCTGGATCTACAACGCGATCGCCATCCCCGTTGCCGCGATGGGCCTCCTCCACCCCATGATCGGGGAGATGGCCATGGCCTTCAGCTCCTTGAACGTAATCTACAACTCCCTGCGGCTGCGCAAGTACAACGTGGATCCTGCCTATGATGGATAAGGCCGGGCGAGCCCGGCCTTATCTTACAGCTTAAAGGATCCTTCCACCTGATCCCGCAGTTCCTCCGCCAGCCTGCTGACCCGATAGGCTTGATCGGCCAGCTGGGCGGTGGAGGAGGCCTGTTCTTCCGAAGCGCCGGCGATCTCTTCGCTGCCGGCGGCGATTCCTTCGGCCGCCGCCGCCACCTGTTGGATCTCGTCGATGAGCTGGTCAATGCTCCTTTGGATCGAGGCGAAGACCTGACTTATTTCATCCACCACCCCGATCCCCTCATCAACCCGGCGGGCTCCGGCCTTAGCTTCGTCTACAGCCTCTTCGGTATTGGACTGGATGATGCGGACAAGCTCCGCGATCTCCAGCGCGGCCTTGCCCGACTCTTCCGCTAGTTTGCGCACTTCCTCGGCCACCACGGCAAAGCCCCGGCCGTGTTCGCCGGCCCTGGCCGCTTCAATGGCTGCATTGAGCGCGAGGAGGTTTGTCTGATCGGCGATATTGGTGATCAAGGCCAGCATCTGGCCGATCTCCTGGGAGTATCTCCCCAGATCGATGATCCTGCCCGACAGGTCCTCAACCACATCGCCGATGTCCTTGATGGTGCCAATCGCCGCGGCGATCTGCGCGGCGCCCCGGGCGGACTCTTCCTTGACCCCTTCGGCATCCTTTGCCGCGACTTGGGCGCCCTTGCTCACCCGGCGGACGGCATCGGCGAATTCGTTGGTGGTGCTGGCCACCTGCTCGATGGAGGCGCTTAGCTCCTCCGTCGTCGCCGCCATCTCCTGGGCGGCATCGGAGGTGGCCGCAACGTTTTCCCTGATCCCCGTCACCAGATCCCGCAGATTCTGGATCATGCGGCTGCTGCTGGCCATCATCCGGCCGAACTCATCCCCCCGGACAATCTCCACCATCTGGGTCAGATTCCCCTCGGCCAGCCCCTCCATCATGCCGACGAGGCTGCGAATGGGCCGGGTAAAGCTCCTGGCGACGGCGGAGGTGGCGACCAAGCCGCCGATGATGATGAGGGCGATGAACCAGGCCAAAGAGCCGCGCAGGGCCATCGAACCGGCGAAGGCCTCGGCCACATCGATCTTGATGAGGAGCCCCGCGGGCCTGTCGCCCATCTTGATAACCCGCCGGCTGGTGAAAACGGGGGTTCCCCAGCTGTCGATGAACTGTCCTTGGGACCGGTGGTTATAGTCGCCCTTGACCACATACTGGAGCAGGTCTCTAACGCCCGCGGTGTTGACCTTGTCTTTAAGGGCTTCAAGGCCAACCTTGCTCCGGTTGGTAAGGAGCACTCCATCATCCCTCAGCAGGAAGGCTTCGGCGGACCTCCCCAGGTCTTCGATGCCATCCTGGACGATGCCGTCGATGGCCGCTTGATCGAGGAGCAGGTTCAACGTTCCAAGCAAGGCCCCCCTTGATCTGTCCACGATGGGGGAAGACAGCACCAGGGTGTTGCGGTGGATGACGTCGAAGTAGAAAAGTTCTGACCAGGTCATCCGGCCGGAGAGAGACCCTTGCAGATATTCCCTAGCGCTCAGATTGGTGCCGATGATCGTCCGGTCCGTTGAATGGATGACGTTGCCGGCCGGATCGGTGAGGAAGATGATATCGTAGCCGAAGTTCTTCAGGGCTGAGGCAAACAAGGGATCGGCAATGAAGGCGCGCTCCGGCTCCCTAAGGGCCCCAATGACTTCGGCAGCGGAGGCTAGGACTTCGGCGTTTGCCTCATGCTGGCGGAAAAACTCCTCGAGCCTGGCTGATGTGGCGTGGAGAAACAAGTTGTGGGTTTCAAAAGTCTCCTCTTGAAGGAGCTTGTTGGCGGTGTAATAGCTGTAGGCGGCAACAAGACAGATTGGTAAAATGCTGACTAACAGGAAAATTAACACCAGCTTAGTCCGTATCCCCATCCGGTTAAACAAAGGCTGTCCCTCCTTGGAATGGCAATACTAGTAGTCGGTATCATTTTAGCACAGGACCAATCCACCCGGCAACTATGGTCGGCGGTGCAGTCCCTAGCCCATCACCGAGCCATTCCCAAAGGCCATCCCGCATCTTTTCCGTCACTATGGGCAACCATGGAAGGGGACATTTCGCAAATGCCACAAGGAAAAGGGAGCTTTCCCACGAAAATCCAGATGAAAGGAGACTTGACCATGAAAGCGCTGCGCATCCTCTGCCTTGCCCTTTTGCTCTTAACCTTGACCACATCCTGCACCGGCAGCAGGCTCAAGGTGGTAACCAGCATCAATGTCCTGGAAGACTTGGTCCGGCAAGTTGGCGGAGAGGAGGTTCAGGTCCAGTCCCTGATCACTGGCCTGGAAACCCCCCATACCTTTGAGGTGCGGCCGAGCCAAATGCGGGCTCTGGCCGAGGCCGATCTGGTGGTCATCCTAGGGCAGGGCCTGGAG
>Ga0209537_1001388_pt1 | contig 27408 bp, 33 predicted proteins | sample BioPla4DNA1_FD_187698 | JGI IMG/M metagenome (GOLD analysis project Ga0209537, IMG submission 187698) | Biogas fermentation microbial communities from Germany - Plant 4 DNA1 (SPAdes) (version 2) | ecosystem: Engineered > Bioreactor > Anaerobic > Digestate | place: Bielefeld, North...
TCCCTGGAGTCCTTTAGTATCGATAATGCCGGTGTGATTACAGGAAGCTATTCCAATGGATTGACTAAAGCGATCGGGCAGATTGCTGTAGCTAACTTCAGCAATGCCGGCGGTTTGACCAGAGTAGGGGATACTCTGTTTGCTGAATCACAGAACTCCGAATTTGCCCAGATTGGGGCTGCCGGAACTGCCGGTAGGGGTAAGATTTCTGCCGGCACACTGGAGATGTCAAATGTGGATCTGGCCGAACAATTTACTGACATGATTACTACCCAGCGTGGATTCCAGGCTAACTCCAGGATTATCAGTACGACAGATGAAATGTTACAGGATCTGGTTAATCTGAAGAGGTAAAAATTATTATAAACTTTAATGATAAATCAGGTTTAAATTATTAATTAAAAAGGGGTGGTTTTGATTGATAAAGGTAGTAAAAATAAATGGGGAAGAGATTATGATTAATGCTATGCTGATAGAAAGCATCCAGGCCACCCCTGATACTGTTATAACATTGACGACTAACAAAAGAATCCTGGTAAAAGAACAGGTAGATGAGGTAAGGGATAAGGTAATAGAATTTTACCAGAAGATATATTCTGTACCTGGTATGGAAAAGGAGTGAAATAATGGACCTGGCTACATTAATAGGCTTATTAAGTGGTGTGTTTCTCATCGGATGGGCTTTGATACTCGGTGGGCAGCCACAGTCTTATTATGATTTCAACTCAATACTGATTACCCTGGGCGGAACCCTTGCTGCAACCATGATCAGTTTTCCCTTCAGTGATCTAAGGAAAATACCTACATTGATCCGGATTGCCTTCCAGGCAAACCCGATGGATACAGATGAAATCATAAGTGTGATGGTCAGATTTGCAGAAAAGGCCCGTAGGGAAGGGCTTCTGGCCCTGGAACAGGATGTTTTCAATATTGATGATAAATTTCTGCAGAAGGGAATCCAGCTGGTAGTGGATGGTACTGATCCGGAACTCTTAAGGAATATCCTGGAGACTAAACTGATCTTCCTGGAAGAGAGACATGGCAAGGGTCAGAGTATCTTTACCGCCATGGGGACCTATGCACCGGCTTTCGGTATGATAGGTACGCTGGTTGGCTTGATACAGATGCTTACCCAACTGGAAGACCCTACAGCTCTGGGACCCGGTATGGCTACTGCTCTGATTACAACCTTCTATGGGGTTATACTGGCTAACCTGGTGTTTCTTCCTATGGCCAATAAATTAAAAGAGCGGAGTGAGGAAGAGATACTGGTTAAGGAGATTATGATTGAAGGTGTGCTTTCTATCCAGGCTGGAGAAAACCCCAGAATAGTTGAAGAAAAATTAAGGGCCTTCCTGGCAGAAGAGAGTGGTGCAGAAGCCGTAGGTATGGGTGAAATGGATACTACGGTGGTGGGTGAGAATGTCTAGGAGAAGAAAGAAAAAGGAACAAATGGGTAGTTCTGCACCTGGCTGGATGACTACCTATGGTGATATGGTTACTTTGTTACTGGTTTTCTTTGTTCTTCTTTATTCTTTTTCTATTATGGATATAAGTAAATTTCAGGGTTTTGTCACTTCTTTCAGACAAAGAGCAGGCATTCTGGATGGTGGAATGACCATCAATGAAAATAATTTAATTGATGGAGGACTCATCGGTGATGGTATTGCACCATCGATTATGAACCTAAATTTGATTCTGCGGGAAATGAGTATCTACATCGAGACTGAAGGAATAGCAAATGAGGTGGAATTGGTACTTACTGATAGAGGTTTGGTAGTGAGATTAACAGGGCAGATTCTCTTTGATATAGGTAAGGCTGATCTGCTGGAAGATGGAAAGAGATTACTGGATAAAATAGCGGAATTACTTATTGATATTCCCAATGTGATCATGATTGAGGGCCATACAGATAATTGGCCGATTAATAATGAGCGTTTCCCTTCTAACTGGGAACTATCTACTGCCAGGGCTACCAATGTTGTCAGGTATTTTATTGAGAATACAGCTATTCCTCCAGAGCGCTTAATGGCTGCTGGATATTCTGAATACAGGCCCTTATATCCAAATGATACAGTAGAAAACCGGGCCAAAAACAGGAGAGTAGAGATTGTTGTATTAAATTCTACACATAATGGGAGGAGGGATTAAAGATGGCAAAGGAAGGGTTAACAATTAAAAGTGTACTGGTAATTGCCCTATTAATGCTTGTTATTGCTGCCGGAACCAGTTATGGTATTATGACCTTATTTATAAATGACAGGTCAGAGAGGGTTAGGGAGGTTACTATTGGTCCTACTTATTCCCTGGGGGATTTTGTAGTCAATCTTACCGCCGGTAGAGGTTACCAGTATATACAGGCCAGCATTGTTGTTGAGGTTAGCACAGAGAATGTTATTGATGAACTGGAAAAAAGAGGTCCCCAGATTAGAGACTGTATCATAGCTATTTTAAGGGACCAACAAATTGCAGATATACAGGAACCTGATGCTCAGACTATTAAGAACCGGATTATGGCTTCCTTAAATAGTATCCTGGCAACAGGCCAGATAACCCAGGTTTGGTTTACACAACTGGTTGTACAATAGGGAGGGAAAGATATGGCTGATGTTTTAAGTCAAAAAGAGATTGATTCTCTTATCTCTGCACTGACAGCCGGTGATCTTGATGTGGAGGAGATAAAAAAGGAATCTGCTGATACACAGATTAAGGTTTATGATTTTCGTAGACCGGATAAATTGTCCAAGGAACAGATGCGTACCTTGCAGATGATTCATGAAAACCTGGCCCGTTCCTTGACTACTATTCTTTCCACACAGCTTAGAACCCTGGTGGACTTTGATGTTGCTTCCATTGAGCAGATTAGTTATGAAGAGTTTATTCGTTCCTTACCAGAGCCCACCATAATAGGTATAAGTGATCTGGAGCCATTTCAGGGACAATTTATACTGGAAATAAACCCTAATATAGGTTTTGCTATGATTGATCGCTTATTCGGTGGTCTTGGTTCTGCAGATTTTAATTCCCGTCCCTTTACTGATATCGAGAAGGCTGTATTTAAGAGGATCATTAACTGGATACTTGGTGCTTTTCCGGAAGCCTGGGAGAATATTATCCGGGTAAGGCCAAATCTGAAGGATATTGAATCAAACCCGCAATTTACCCAGATTGTGCCAGGTAATGATATGGTTATCTTGATTACTTTAATATCCAAAATTGGCAGTAGTGAAGGACTTATAAATATTTGTATTCCCTATATAATGATTGAACCCATTGTTGACCGGCTTAATGCCCAACAGTGGTTTGCCAATACCCGTTTAGAACAGACTGCCCGGCATATCAATATTTTAAGAAATAGGATTAAGAAGACTTCTCTGGATTTATATGCTGAGCTAGGAGGAGCAGAATTAACTGTTTCTGAACTGCTTTATTTGCAGCCAGGTGATGTAATCCGCCTGGATAGGAAATCTTCGGATAATATAGATATCAGGATTGGTAACCGGGTTAAGTTTAAGGGAATACCCGGGAAACATAATAAGCATTTGGCAATAAAGATAATGGAAGTAGTTGAACCTGGAGAGGATGGTGATTTAGCTGATGAGTAACGAAGAAAAGAAGAACATATTGTCACAGGAAGAAATAGATGCCTTATTTAATACAGGAGAAGAAAATAATATTGGGGCGCTAGATGAGCTGAGTCCAGAGGTAATAGATGTCCTTGGGGAGATCGGGAATATCGCCATGGGTGCAGCTGCAACAGCCCTTTATAGTTTACTGAACCAGAAGGTGGAGATCTCTACCCCTGATGTTAAGGCATCAACCATTAGAGCTATCGCTGATGAGTATGAAAAACCCTGTGTTCTGGTCCAGGTAGAATATATCGAAGGAATTGAAGGCTTAAATCTACTAATCATCGAGGAAGAAGATGCAGCAGTTATTGCAGACCTGATGATGGGTGGAGATGGTTCAAATCCATCTTTGGAACTGGATGAGATCCGCCTCAGTGCTATCTCTGAAGCAATGAATCAGATGATGGGTTCAGCGGCTACTTCTATGTCCAGTATCCTTAATGAGGTTGTTAATATAACACCACCAGTAGCAAAATATATTGACCTGGATGATGTTGTAAGTGAAGTAAATGGTTATTTTGGAGAAGATGAAGTTCTGGTGGATAATTCCTTTCACCTTAAAGTAGGAGACCTGATTGACAGTAGTTTTAAACAGATTTCCAAACTGGATTTTGCCAATAAATTGGTTTCCCGTCTTACAGAGATAGATAATGGTCTCCTGGCTAAGGATTGGAGCATTAATGATGATATAGTATCTGATGTAAAAAAAGAAAAGGAAAGGGTGAAACCAGAAAAAGAGAGAGGGGAGATCCCGGTGAGTTATGGTGGGAATATAGCAAAGAGTGAAGAGGTCAATGTTAAGAGGGCCCAGTTTCCTGATTTTGACCAGGGTAGTTCAGTAGCTCCTTTACCACAGAATATGGCCCTGATCCAGGACGTTCCCTTACAGGTAACTGTCCGGCTAGGAAAAACCAGGATGTCCATTAAGGAGATTCTGGAGTTGGGAGAAGGCTCTATAGTAGAGCTGGACAAGCTGGCAGGAGAACCAGTAGATCTACTGGTTAATGGGAAATTAGTGGCTAAGGGAGAAATTGTGGTTATTGACGAGAACTTCGGTTTCAGGGTAAAGGATATCATCAGTCCAGCAGACCGCATTAATAATTTATAAAGTTTAAAGGAGACAGAAGATGGAAAATATTGGAGGAGAGCTGGCCAGAGTCACTTTTTATCTCCTGTTGATAATCGGCTTAATGTACCTGATCAGCTACTTTCTGAAAAGATCTATCAGTGGAAGAACCAGGGGTAGATATATTCAGATCATAGAACAGGTTTATCTGGCACCAAAGAAAAGCTTTACCCTTTTGAAAGTAAATGGGCAGATATTTCTGCTGGCTAATACTGAAACAGACTCCAGGCTTATCTATACCTGGAAGGAAGAGGATTTTCCAGGAGCTGCTATTCCTGAAAAGGAAGAGAGTTTTAGGAATATTTTCAACAAATTAACAGGAGTATACAGGCGGGGTAATGATGAAAAATAACAGGATTGCATTCTTAGTTTTGTTTTTGATACTGGTTCTTTCCTTTTCTGTTCAGGGAGAGGAGTTTCGTTTACCAGATATTCGACTGGAAATAGGGAGTGGTGGGGAAGAAAGTCAGGGAGGAGACCTGGTACTGGCTTTAAGGATTCTCCTTCTTTTAACAGTATTATCACTGGCCCCTGCTATCCTGATTATGCTTACCTCCTTTACCAGGACTATTGTAGTCTTTTCCTTGATGCGGTCGGCTATGGCAACCAGCAATATGCCACCGAATCAGGTTTTGATCGGCCTGGCCTTATTCCTGACTGTTTTTACCATGGCTCCGGTCTGGCAGCAGGTAAATGCTGATGCTATTCAGCCTTATTTAGCTGAGGAGATTAATACAGAAACCATGTACGAAAGGGGTCTTGCCCCTATCAGAGACTTTATGTTTAAACAGACCAGGGAGAAGGATTTAGCTTTATTTGTTGACCTGGCGAATATCCCCCGTCCCGGTAACAGGGATGAGGTGCCTACTTATGTCTTAATACCTGCTTTTATTATCAGTGAGTTAAAAACAGCTTTTCAGATTGGTTTTATGATTTATATTCCCTTTCTGATGATTGACATGATTGTTGCCAGTATATTGATGTCAATGGGGATGTTAATGTTACCACCGGTTATGATCTCTATACCTTTTAAGATCTTATTATTTATACTGGTGGATGGCTGGTCTCTGGTAGTTGAAACTTTAATTAATACTTTTTAAATGAAAGGTGATTCCTTTGAATATTGATATTGTTATTGATCTTGGCCGTACTGCCTTGAAAACTATATTGCTGATTATTGCGCCCGTTGTAGGAGCTGGGCTTTTGACCGGCCTTATGGTAGCAGTTTTTCAGGCTACAACCCAGATTCAGGAACAGACCCTGTCTTTTATTCCAAAGATCCTTGCTGTTCTACTCTCCATAGCTGTTTTCGGGCCCTGGATGTTGAATACTATAGTTGATTTTGTTAATAATCTTTTTCATTTAATCCCACAGGTAATTGGTTAGGTTGAATAATTATGGATCTACAGAATCTTTTTAGCAATTATACTTATATTTTTATACTAATAATGGTTCGCTATATTGGCCTTTTTATGGTAGCCCCTATTTTTGGCAGCCGGGTAATACCGGCCAGGGTGCGCCTGGCTTTGATTTTATTCTTATCTATTATTACCCTCCCTCTTTTGACAAATATGCAGGGGGTAGAGCTTCCCCTGGATTTATTGCATATTATAATAGCAGTTTTAGGTGAGTTTGCTGTTGGTTTAAGTATTGGTTTTATTTCTTATCTGGTTTTTGCCGCTATTCAGTTTGCCGGCCATTATCTGGACTTCAGTATGGGTTTTGCCATGGTTAATGTTATAGACCCTATCAGTCAAGCCCAGGCTCCTGTTCTGGGACAGTTTAAGAACATTCTGGCCATTCTTGTTTTCCTGGCCGTAAATGGCCACCATCTTTTATTAAAGGCTCTTTATTATTCGTACCAGCTTATTCCAATAGGGAAAGTTTCTCTTTCCCCGGCTTTTTTTTCATATATATTTAGTATTGTCAGTGAATTTTACCGGGTTGCCATTATAATTTCTTTACCGGTTGTCGGTACCCTGTTTGTGGCTAATGTAGTTCTTGGTTTTCTGGCCAGGACGGTGCCCCAGATGAATATTTTTATCATAGGTCTACCTATCAAGATTTTAGTTGGCTTTGCTGTCTTAATCCTGTCACTTGCTTTTTCTATTTACTATTTTCAGGAACTCTTCAGGGACATGTACAGGCATCTATCTGAATTTACGAGGATAATTGGTCAGGGGTGAGTTTTATGCCAGGAGGAACTGGTGAAAGAACAGAAAAACCTACGCCCAGGCGATTGCAGAAAGCCAGGGAAGAAGGACAGGTTGCCAGAAGCCAGGAACTGGCTAATGCATTTACCCTACTGGCCAGTTTTCTGACCCTTAGCATTATTTTTGAGAATATAATAGATTCTATGGCCAGACAGATGCGGGCCAGTTTTTCCCTTAGTAGCATACCGGAGCTTACCATTGAATCTGTTTTTACCCTTTTAATGGAAAGGCTTTTTAATATGGCAAGCTTGTTGGCCCCCTTATTACTGGCTACTGCTCTGGTAGGATTATTAATAGGATTTTTGCAGGTAGGCTTTCTATTTTTACCTAAACTTATGTTGCCTAAATTAAGCAGGATTAACCCTCTTTCAGGTTTTAAAAGATTATTTTCTCTGCGCTCCCTTTTGGAGTTGGCGAAATCTGTGGCTAAGATAAGTGTTATAGCCCTTATTAGTTATTTTCAGTTAAGGTCAGCCTGGCCCCTCTTACTGACAACCATACAACAGGGCCTGGAACCAGCCTTGCTTTTGATAGTAAAGACCATTTCCCGGGTTGCTGTAAGTATCCTTACCTTCCTGGTTGTACTGGGAGTAGCAGATTTTGCATATCAAAAATATGAACACATGAAAAGCCTGCGGATGACTAAGTATGAAGTAAAACAGGAATATAAGGAGCAGGAAGGGGATCCCCAGATTAAGTCTAAACGGAGGCAAAAGCAGCTCCAGATGAGCCTGAACAGAATGATAAAAGCCCTGCAGGAAGCAGATGTTGTAATTACTAACCCTACCCATATTGCAGTGGCTTTGAAGTATGATATAGATACAATGGATGCTCCAGTAGTTGTAGCCAAGGGTGAAGGTTATATGGCTTTAAGGATTATAGAAAAGGCCAGGGAATTTGGTATTGAAATTGTAGAGAATAAACCCCTGGCCAGGGCCTTAAATAGCAGTAGCGAGATTGGTCAGGAAATCCCCGTTGACTTATACCAGGCTGTGGCTGAGGTACTGGCCTTTGTTTATAGGACTAATGGTAGATTTTGATGTAAAATTAAACATGTCTTAAATTTCTAATCCTGTGAAAAAGAAAGGGTAGTATTGCTGAAAGGAGACAAGTCTGTGGCTTCTATTTCAACAAGAACAAGCAATAATTTTCTCATAAGGCAGTTAAATGATAATAGTGATGTTTTATTTGCCCTGGCATTGGTTGGTATTATAATAATGTTGATTATCCCTATGCCAACCTGGATACTGGATTTCTTACTGGCAGCAAATATTACCTTCTCCATGGTGGTTATCCTGGTTACTATTTATAATACAGAGCCATTGGATTTATCGGTTTTCCCCTCCCTCTTATTATTTGCCACCTTATTTCGGCTGGCCCTGAGTGTTTCTTCTACCAGATTGATCCTGGGCCAGGCCTATGCGGGCAAGGTTATTGAGAGTTTTGGTAATTTTGTCGTGGGGGGAAATTATGTAGTAGGACTTATTATCTTTTTAATCCTGGTAGTTATCCAATTTATAGTTATTACCAAAGGTGCCGAGAGGGTTGCCGAGGTAGCTGCCCGTTTTACCCTGGATGCCATGCCTGGAAAGCAGATGAGTATTGATGCTGACTTAAATGCTGGCATTATCACTGAAGAAGAGGCCCAGAATGAAAGATTGAAAATTCGCCAGGAAGCTGACTTTTATGGGGCCATGGATGGTGCTACCAAGTTTGTTAAGGGGGATGCTATTGCCTCCATAATTATAGTTATTATAGATATCATTGGTGGTTTGATTATTGGTGCTTTACAACATGGTATGCCTCTGGCTGAAGCAGGAAGGGTTTATGTCCTCCTGACTGTAGGTGATGGCCTGGTCAGCCAGATCCCTGCCCTGATGCTCTCTACTGCTACTGGCCTGGTGGTTACCAGAGCGGCTTCCTCTGATATGAATATGGGGGAAGAGATGACCAGGCAGCTGACTGCTCAACCCAAGGCTTTATTTGTTTCCGCCGCTGTATTGCTTCTTCTGGCTCTGGTACCAGGATTGCCGGCAGGACCATTTTTAGGCCTGGCCCTATTTATAGGTTTAATTGCTTACCTGCTCAATAAGCAGTCTGAACTAGTAGTGGAAGAAGAACTTGTGGAAGAAGACCTGCAGCAAATTAGAGCACCTCTGGCTGAGGAATTAAATGACCTGGTAAAAGTAGACCCCCTGGAGGTAGAGGTTGGCTATAATCTTATCTCTCTGGTTTTACCTGAACAGGGAGGGGATTTTCTGGACCGGGTGGCCATGGTGAGAAGACAGATGGCCCTTGAAATGGGAATGGTTATTCCACCGGTCAGGATCCTTGATAATCTACAACTGGAGGCTAATACCTATAGGATAAAACTCCATGGGGTAGAGATTAGCCGTTACCGGATTTTGCCGGATCATTATCTGGCCCTGGCCTCTGGCCTGGAAACCAGTAAGATAGATGGAATTGAAACACAGGAACCAGCCTTTGGCACACCGGCTATCTGGATCAGTGAAATGCAGAAAGATGAAGCAGAGATGGCTAATTATACTGTAGTTGATCCACCTTCTGTTATGGCTACACATTTAACAGAAATAATCAGGGAACATGCTTATGAGTTACTGGGCCGGCAGGAGGTTAAAAATACCATTAATAAAATTAAAGAGGACTACCCTGCGGTAGTAGAAGAACTCTTACCTGATCTGATGACTATAGGTGAGATACAGAAAGTATTGCAAAATTTATTGTGGGAGGGTATCCCTATTAAAAACATGGTTACTATCCTGGAGACTTTAGCTGATTATGCCAACAAAACCAAGGACACTCAACTCTTGACAGAATATGTTCGCCAGTCTCTCTCCCGCCAGATCTGTAGCCTTTTCCAGGATAGTGATGCTGTTCTTTATGTAGTGACCATAGATCCCCAGTTGGAAGACCAATTACTTCAGGCTTTAAAACAGACAGACCAGGGGGCTTACCTGTCCCTGCAACCAGACCAGGCCCAGGATTTAATTCAGAAGATAGCAGTAGCAGTAAGGGGTTTACTGGAACAGGGACATAATCCCATTATTGTAACAGCACCACTATTGCGCAGGCCTTTAAAGGAATTGACTTATCGTTCTATCAAGGAATTAGTGGTTTTATCATATAATGAGCTGGATCCCCAGTGTAAGGTAGAAGTAACAGGGATGGTGAATTAGAGTGAAGGTAAAGAAATATGTAGCAGAAACTATGCAGGATGCTATTTTCAAGGTAAAGGCTGATCTGGGTCCTGATGCCATTATTCTAAATACCAGCAAGTACAAAACCGGGGGATTTCTGGGCTTTTTTAGCAAAACCATGGTAGAGGTCCTGGCAGGGGTAGAGGAGAAAAAAGCGGAGCCAGTTACTGGAAACAGCCTGGCCTTACAGGAAATAGCCGATCTAAAAAACCTGGTTTATGAGATGCATCAAAATTGGGAGAATGATCGCTTTTTAAAGGGTTTGCCGGAGGAATTGCTGGGAATATATAAATACCTCAATGAGCAGGGGGTATTTGATCATCTTAATAAAGAAATTATTAGATTACTGGAGAAAAAAGAACTGGAAAAAAGAGAGGCTCTCCTGTCTCAGTTAAGTTTAATCCTGAAAGAATATATTGGGGAAGGCCAGGCAATTAATTTAAATGGCCGGGACAAGGTAGTGGCTTTTGTTGGTGCTACTGGTGTTGGCAAGACCACTACTGTTGCCAAGCTGGCTGCCCATTTTGTTCTGGATGAAGGCAAGAAAGTATGCCTTATTACAACTGATACTTATCGGATTGCTGCAGTACAGCAATTACAGACCTATAGTGATATTATTAATATTCCTATCCATGTTGCTTACAGTGATATAGAATTGGAAAGATTATTAAGTGTTGATTTAAAGGGAAAATATGATTTGATTTTAATAGATACTGCTGGAAGCAGTTGGAATGATCAGTTTCAAATAGGCAGGTTGAAAAAAATATTCAAAAAAGAGCTGGTCGATGAAGTCCACCTTATTTTGAGTTTAAATACCAAGAGTCAAATCCAGAAAGAAATTATTGATAAATTTTCAATCTTGAGTCCTGATAAGCTGTTACTGACAAAACTTGATGAGACCAGTAAATATGGTGATTTTCTCAATATCCGGAATTTCTGTAAACTTCCCTATTCCTATATTACCATGGGACAGAATGTGCCAGATGATATTCGTGTAGCTGACCTGGATTTAATAATAGATTATTTATTAGGTGATCTGGATGTTTGATCAGGCAACAGGTTTAAGACAAAGGGTAAATGGAGTGAGGAAAAGTCGCCTTATTGCTGTAGCCAGTGGTAAGGGTGGGGTTGGCAAAACCAATCTTGCTGTTAATCTGGGCCTGGCTTTACAGAAGAAGATGCAAAAGGTCCTCTTAATTGATGCTGATCTGGGTACAGCCAATATTGATGTTCTATTGGGCCTTACCCCCAGATATCATCTGGGCCATCTCTTTAATGGTGAAAAGGATTTTGAGGATATCCTTGTAGAGGGTCCTGGAGATTTAAAGATATTACCTGGTACTTCTGGCCTGGAGGAATATCTAAATATTAGCCGGAAACAGGTAGAAAGGCTTAGCCTGCTCTCTTCTCATCTGGAGTTAAACTATGATATAATATTAGTAGATATTGGTGCAGGTGTACATAACAATATTATTAATTTTATTTCTATCTGTGATGAGGTTATTGTTGTCCTGGTTCCTGAACCAACAGCAATAATGGATGCCTATAGCCTGGTCAAGATCCTGCACAATCATCAATATTCTGGCAAGATCAATCTCTTGATAAACCAGGTTAATTCTCTGCAAGAAGGTAAGGGGATCCTGGAAAGGATGAGTAAGGTTATCAAGGATTACCTGGGGATTGAGGCAGATATTGTGGGTTATATACCCTTTGATAACCACTTACGTCAGGCAGTTAAGAAACAGAAAGCTCTCTTGGACCTATATCCAGGCTCTAAGGCAGGACAGGCCTTTCTGGAGATTGCAGATAAACTTCTTGCTGCTGGAGAGATAAATATGATGGAGAGAAAGAGTGGTAAAGAAGGATTTATTGGTCGCCTGTTGAATTTATTAAAATAAAAGGATTTCTTGTCTAAAAGAAACAGGATGGGTGAAAAAATGAAGACAGATCATGAAATCGAGGTGAACCAAAAATTTGAATTAATAGTGGTGGACGGGCCTTATAAGGGTAATTACTTAAGCCAGGTAGCAGATCTTCCCGGAGATATGATTAAAGTTACTGTACCACTTGTACATGGAGAAATAATACCCTTACGGGTAGATCTGGATGTATTGATGTATTTTACTGGAGATCAGGCCGCTTATTCCTATAAAACAAAGATAATTGGCAGGGAAGAGGAGGGAGAGGTGCCCCTTTTACACCTGGCCATTCCGGAAGATAAGTACCGGATTCAAAGAAGGGAATTCTTTCGCCTGGAAGTGAGAGAAAAGGTTATGTATCGGCTCCTGGATGAAAAGCTGGAACCTATGTCTGTGCTGAAAGAAAGCTATACCCTTGATATAAGCGGTGGCGGAGTGAAAATGTTTATAAAAGAACCTGTCCAGAAAGGAACCATGATGGAATTGTATCTCCAGATACCTGGACTGGAGAATATAGCAATAATTTCTAAAATAGTAAATATCTTTGATGTTGAAGCAGGACTGGCTTTTGGCATCAAGTTTATAGAAATAGATGAATATATACAGGAAGAAATAATCAGCTGGCTTTTTGATTATCAACGTAAATTGCGACAGAAGGGTTTGTTATAGTAAATGAAAGAACGGCTTTTCCTTTCTTTGTTTTCTGGCCTCATGGCTTATGGGTTTACTGTTATGATAGGATTTATTACTGGACTAAAGATGGAAAATGTTTTGTATAAAAGTATCCTGGCTTTTTTGCTGATCGCTCTGGGAAGCTTTTTACTCCTCCTTTTTCTTGAAAAGGCCCCTTCTAAGGGGGTAAAAGAAAAGAGAAAGGAAGAAGAGGATAAGGATAAAGGTAAAGAAGTAGAGGAGAAGGAAGTAGCTGGAGGAGAGGAGACAGCAGTGGAGCAGGAGCAAGGAGAAGAAGACTTTTCTCCTCTGGAAATACCTGTAGTAGAGGTGGAAGAGACCCTATAGGAAGATGGGAGGGAGAGGGATGTCAGACCACAAAGCCAAACATGAAGAAGCAGAACTCTGGCGGCAATTTAAAGAGCACAACTCTCTGTCAGCACGACAAGAATTAATTGTCATGTATCTCCCTCAGGTTAAATACCAGGTAGGGCGAATAAAAATGTATCTTCCAGACTTTATTGAGGAGAGTGACCTGGAAAGTTATGGAGTTATAGGTCTGATTGATGCTATTTATAAATTCGACCATAAGAAAGGTATTAAATTCAGTACTTATGCCAGCAAAAGAATCAGGGGAGAGATGATAGATTATCTAAGAAGGCTGGATTGGTTACCACATTCAGTACGGAGGGAAGGAAGAAAATTAAAAAATGCAGTTGATCAGTTTACCAGCAAATATGGCCGCAGGCCTTCTGTTAATGAATTGGCCAGGGCTTTAAACATGAGTGAGGAAAAGATAGATAATCTGGATTCCTTGCTCTATTCTTCCCAATGGTTTTCACTCCATGAACTTTTTGGTGATAGTCACATGTTGGAATTTATACGGGATGAGGGGGATAATCAACCTGAAGCAATATATCAAAGAAAACGCAGTGAAGAACTCCTGGCAGAAGCCATTGATAATTTAAATGATACCGAGAGATTGGTCATTTCCCTTTATTATTATGAGGGACTTACACAAAAGGAGATAGCAGAGATTATGGACCTGTCTCCAGCAAGGGTATCCCAGTTGCACAAAAAAGCAATATATCGATTACGTGGTTCCCTGGCCAGAAAAAAAGAGCAGCTAATCTAAATAGGAAGAGGGGGCTATTATGACTGATAAAATAAAGGTGGTGGCAAGTACTAGAGAAGAGGCAATAAAGTTAGCTAGAGAGAAGTTGGGAGTAGAAGCTGATATTGCATTAAATATTGTAGAAGTAGGTAAAAAAGGTGGTCTACTGGGTATAGGTGCCAGAAAAATTTATGAGGTTTCCCTGCAAGAAGGGCTCAGTCAGCGGGAAGAAGATATCCTGGCTATGGTCAGTGATGGTCTGGATGTAGATGGTTCTTTTGCCATTAGAGTTGCTGATGACGGTATTTTTCTAAAAATCACTGCACCTGAAGGTAAGGGGGATCCAGTTAGTTATCAGTTGGTGAAAATGGCTCTGGAGAAAAAGGAATTTGTACAGATTGACTGGAAGACAGTACAGAATGCCATCCATGAAAATAGTGGGGAATGGGTCTTAATCGCCCCCCGTTTACCAGAACTGGATCGGGATGGTAAATTAAAGGTTGAGATAAGTAATGATAAATTACGGGCCTATATTAGTTATACACCTGCCCTGGGTGGAAGAGAACTTACAGAAGAGGAAATATTACAGGTTTTAAAAGATAATCAGGTTGTTTTCGGTATAAAAGAAGAAAAAATAAAAAAATTTGCAGAAAAACCGACCCAGATTGATAACCATTTGATTGCAGAGGGTATCCCTGCTGTTCCCGGTACTGATGCGGAAATTATTTATCATTTTGAAAGCAAAAAGGACTCTGTAGGTACCCAGAGGGAGGATGGCAGTATTGACTTCTATAACTTGGGCCTGATTACAAATGTTAATGCCGGCCAGGTACTGGTTACCAAGAAAGATCCGGTTCCAGGAACAACGGGGAGAACTGTAACAGGAGAGGTTATAAATCCTCCTGAACCAAGAAATAAGGAATTACCTGGTGGCAAAAATGTAGAAAAAAGGGATGAACATACTCTGATAGCCAGTATAGCCGGCCAGGTAGTAGTGGAAGGCAACCGGGTCAGTGTTTTGCCTGTTTATGAGGTAAATGGAGATGTGGATTTAAGTACTGGCAATATAGATTTTGTAGGGAATGTCCTGGTAAAGGGAAATGTTATGGAAGGTTTTATGATCAAGGCCAGTGGTAATGTTGAAATATGGGGACATGTCTTTGGAGCCAATATAGAGGCTGGTGGAGATGTGGTTATCAAAAAGGGCTTTGTAGGCAGGAATAAAGCTCATATCCAGGCCAGGGGGGATGTCCATGTCAAGTTTATAGAAAATGGCCTGGTTAAAGCAGAACAAAATGTGATAGTTTCTGATGCTATAATGCATAGCAATATAAGTGCAGGCCAGGCAATCCAGGTTACCATGAATAAGGGTCTGCTGGTAGGTGGTCTGAGTAGGGCCGGAGCTTTGATTGAAGCAAATATAATTGGCTCTCATCTGGCTACATCTACTGAACTGGAGGTAGGTATTGATCCAGAACTAAAGAACAAATTAAAAGAGATGGAAGAAGACTTAAAGAAAGACAGACTTAACCTGGATAAAACCTTAAAGGCCATTGATATACTGGAGAAATTGAAAAAACAGCAGGGTAGTTTACCTGAAGAAAAGAGATTGATGTTACTACGTTTACAGGCTACGGCAACCAAGCTGCAGGCAGAAATAGACAAGAAAAAAATGAATTATGATGAAGAAAAAAATAAGATGGAAGAAACAGATAGAGGCAGAATTAATGTTTACAAAACGATCTATCCCGGAGTTAAAATGGTTATTGGGAGATCCGCCTATAATATTCATAATACTATGAATCGTACCAGTTTTATTGAGGAAGAGGGAGAGATCAGGCAGATAACCTTATAGGTGGTGAGTATTAAATGAGCCAACCTATTGATCCCAATACTAATTTACCAATGTCTTTGCGGATTGAAAGGATTCAACAGCTAAAACAGTACCAGGCACAGCAGGAAATAAATCATACCAACCAATTAATGGAAGCAAAAAATGAAAGGCGGCAGCAACAGGTCAATAATAACGAAGAGATTGAGAAAAGCAGGATTAGGGATAAGGAAGAGGGTAGAGGCAAATCCCAGGAAAGGGAAGCTAAAAATAAAAAAGGAGAAGAGAGAGAAGAGAAAGGCCAGCAGGCTGGAGGAGAGACAGGGAATATAATTGATATCAGGATCTAAATTTCTAGCTTTGGGAGTCGATACTATGTACTGGATAATTAGTGGTGTAGCACTAATAATAGGAGGTCTTTACTTTAAATACCAATATTACCAGGCAGGGAATTCTGTAAAACTTGCAGAATATCTGGAGAAGAGTAATAAATTGAAAAACATTAACGGTGAACTGGAAGAGTTAATCCAGGCCATAGATGAAAAAGAAAAAGCCCTCCAAAGCAAAATTGATAGTTTACTCCAATTGGAAAATAAACTCCTGGAAAAAAGCAATAGTGATTCTCCACAGCCTGAGGAGCAGGTTGATTTTAAGGACTTACTCAATGGCCAGCTGGCAGAGAAGGAAGAAAGCCTTCCTCCAGACCAGGAGACAGGTGTTATAGCTGCTAAATATCAAGAGGTTTTGCAATTATACAGGCAGGGCCTTACAGCAGAAGAGATAGCCCGGAAATTAAATCTGGGTATCAGGGAAACGGGCTTAATTATAAGATTGCATGGGAAAGAGGAGGATAGCATTGTTTAAGAAGGGTTTTTGGCAGAATATTATTCCCGATATAATAATTGCTCTGGGTTTTTTTCTCCTCCTTATGGGTATCTTTAACCAACAGCAGAATAATGCTCCTTTGCAAACTAATGAGCCTATAGAAAATGATATCCTCATCGGTTATGATCTTGAAATAGAAGAGCCTTTACAAACTAATGAGCCTGTCCAGAAGGAGCTGGATAGCAAGGAAAATCTGGGGATTGAGAGTCCACCTGCAGATAACGTACTTCAGGATATAGTTCCGGACCTGGCAGAAGAAGAAGAACAGGCGATAGAAAGGCTAGAAAGGCTAGTAGAGGTAGAAGCTGAAGAAGTAAAATTAATTAGTATTGTTATTCCTGAAGGCAGTACTGGCCGGCAGGTAGCCAGGATTCTGGATGAAGCAGGTTTAGTCTCTTATGATGATTTTATAGAATTATTGCTTTTGTTTGATATAGAGACCAGGATAAAGGCTGGTGATTATACCTTTAGTAATGATAGTGGTCTAGTCGAAATATTAACCAGGATCTTGATAAAAAGGAGGTGACTAAATGTTTAAAGGGGTTTATACAGCTGCTTCCAGTATGATCACATTACAGGAGAAGATGAACCTTATTTCCAATAACCTGGCCAATGTCAGCACCAGTGGTTATAAAAAAGATGAAGGGATTCAGGAATCATTTCCCGAATTATTGATCTCCAGACTGGAAAAGGGAGAAAGGGCCAGGGAGCTAGGGTCACTGGGAACAGGGGTCCAGTTACAGGAAACCTATACTGATTTTAGCCAGGGAAACCTGCTATATACCGGCAATAAACTGGATCTGGCTATTGAAGGTGATGGCTTTTTTGTCATCCAGACACCCAATGGCTTGAGATATACCAGGAATGGAAACTTTACCCTTAATAACCAGGGACAGATTGTTACAAATCAAGGTTATCCTGTGATGGGAGAAGAAGGTCCTCTCCAGACCATTCCCGGCAGAGGTATAGCAATCACTGCCAATGGCCAGTTGTCTTTTGATGGTTTACAGGGGGGCCGGATACTGATTGTTGATTTTCCTGGTCCTGCTTTGCTTAACAAGATAGGGGAAAATCTTTATAGCAGTGATTTTGAACCAGAAATACCGGCAACTGCTTATAGCATCAGGCAGGGTTTTCTGGAGAACAGCAATGTTAATGTAATCCAGGAAATGGTGAAGATGATCCAGGTTAGCCGCCATTATGATATTAACCAGAGGGTTATTAGTACCTATGATGTAACCATGGAAAAGGCTGTTAATAATGTTGGCAATATAGGATAAACAGCTGGACCTTTTTAAGGGGGCTGTCTGGTTGTGGAATGACAGAAGCAACCATATAAATCCGGAAAAATGCTATATTGCCACTAAATAATAACAAAAATAACAAAAATAAAAAGGAGTGGTCCGGAAATGATTAGTGCTTTATGGACAGCTGCAACTGGTATGAAAGCTCAGCAAACTAATATAGACGTTATTTCCAATAACCTGGCTAATGTTAATACCACTGGTTTTAAAAAGAGCAGGGTGAATTTTCAGGATTTAATGTATCAGCGGGTCAGAGAAGCAGGAACCTTGAATGCTCAGGGGGCCCAGGTGCCTTTAGGTATTGAAATTGGACATGGGGCCAGGGTTTCTGCTACTCAAAAAATCTTTACAACTGGAGATTTACAGAATACAGGTAATGCCCTGGATATAGTTATTGAGGGAGACGGTTTTTTACAGGTTTTACTTCCTGATGGAACAATGGCTTATACCCGGGATGGTTCCCTGAAGATGGATAGTACCGGAAGAATAGTTACATCAGATGGGTATCCCATTCAACCAGAGATTTTTATTCCACAGGATACAATAGAAATCAGTATAACTACAGATGGAACTGTTTCAGTTTTACGGGGAGGCAATGCTATGCCGGAGCAGGTAGGGCAGATTCAACTGGCTCGTTTTTCTAATCCTGCAGGTTTAAATAGCCTGGGCAGAAACCTTTTCGGAGCTACCGTTGCCTCTGGAGAACCAATGATTAATAATCCTGGAGCAGAAGGTTATGGTACTATTATCCAGAACTTCCTGGAGATGTCCAATGTTCATGTGGTAGAAGAGATGGTTAATATGATTGCTGCCCAGAGGGCTTATGAAATTAACTCCAAAGCCATTCAGGCTGCAGATGAAATGTTAGGTACAGCTTCACAATTAAGACGTTAGTGAGAAGGTAAGGATTTATGAGACTCATTAAGAGATTTAGTATATTTTTTCTGCTCTTTCTGGTATTCCTTCTATTGTTTGATGGGAGGGCAGGAGCGAAGCCTATCAGGATAAGTATTCCGGAAAAAACAGGAGTTAATTCAGACTGGATTATCCTGGGAGAGATAGCCACTATTAGTGGGGCTAATGCTGAAGAATTGGCCGCCCTGCAGGTGGTTAGATTGGGTAAGGCTGTTTTTCCTGGTTATAGCCGGGATATTTATCGGGAGCAGATTGAACTGGTTTTAAAAAATGAGGGTTTTTCCTTGGAAGAGATAGTTCTGGACTGCCCGGCCCGGATTATAGTTGAAACCAGGAGCAGGAAAATTGCTGGCCCAGATCTGGTAGAGGCAGCAAAAAAACATATAATTGCAGCTCTGTATTATCCAGCAGAACAGATTATAGTTAGAACAAGGCAAGAGGTACCTGAAATAGTTTTACCAGATCGTGATTATCAATTAAAATTTGAAGGCCTGCCTGGGGGAAATCGGCTTGGGAACCTGACCTTACAGGCCCATATAATAATTGATGATCTGGTTTACCGAAGGGTTTACCTGCCTTTTGAGGTCCTGGTTAAACAGGAGGTTTATCTGGCGACAAGGCCCATCGGGATTGGGGAAACTATCAGGCCTGAGGATTTTATCCGGACAGAGATAGCTTTGGGAAGTATTTCCGGAGACCTGATTACTGATTTAGAAAATCCCCTGGTTAGATACGGTATAGTGCGCACTCCTATTCCTCAGGATGCTGTTTTAACCAGCAGGTATCTGCGGATGCCTGACCTGATCAAGGCAGGAGATGAGGTACAGGCAGAGGTCATTATTGGTAATATGCGGGTTTCTGCTATGGTACGGGCCAGACAGAATGGCAAATATGGTGATTATATAACCGTTGAAAATATAGGAACAGGCCAGAGGTTTAAGGCCCAGGTAATCAGTTCCTATCTGGTGAGGATTGTAAATCCGGGTTGATTTTAATTATAACGGGATTTTCGAATAGGGGGTATTGATATGAGATCCCGGCTACTACAAATATTAACTATATCTGGTATCCTGCTTCTTTCCTTCCTTTCTTTTGCTTCCAGCTCCCTCTGGAGTGATGATTTCAGGGAGGTATATAAGGAGAAGGAGCGGGAATTTAAGATTGGTGATATAGTAACTATTATAATAGAAGAAAATACCACTGCAGTATCCAGTGCCAATACCAGTGTCAGTCAGGGAAGCAGTGTAAATGCAGGTGCTGGGTTTGGGATTTTTGATTTTTTAAGGAGTTTTGGTTTTAGCTATGCTGATGACGACGGTGCCCAGGGACAGACCCAGAGGGCAGGAAGTATAAATGCAGATGTTACTGCTTTAGTGGTTGATATACTGGATAATGGGAATTTACAGATAGAGGGAAGTAAAAAGATTAAAGTCAATGGGGAAGAGCAGGTTATTAATCTATCAGGAATCGTCCGCCAGGAGGACATCAGTAAAGATAATACTGTACCATCCTGGAAAATAGCCAATGTCAGTATTGATATAGAGGGTGAAGGGATTATAGCAGAAAAACAAAGGCCAAACCTGTTCCAGCGGATCTTAAACTGGATATTCTAATGGAGGGGATCGGATGAGATATTCAAAAAAATACAATTTGCTTTTCCTGCAGATATTGATTATAATTTTATTTACAACAAGCCTGGTCTCGGCAGCCTCTTACCATGATCCAGTTGTTGCTATTGGAGATATTACCCGGATTCAGGGTATCAGGGACAATCAACTTTTTGGCTTTGGCCTGGTGATAGGCCTTAATGGGACTGGTGATTCCAACCGGTATCAACCAACTATCCTCTCCCATGCCAATATGTTGAGCCATTTAGGGATTAATGTCAGCCCTGATCAGATTAATAGTAGGAATGTTGCTGCAGTGATGGTTACTGCTACCTTAAGTCCCTTTACTTATATTGGAGATACAATAGATATAACGGTAAGTTCCCTCGGTGATGCTACCAGTTTACAGGGTGGGGTATTATTTATTACTGCTCTACAGGCAGCCAATGGAGAGATTTATGCTGTAGCCCAGGGGCCGGTTTCTATAGGTGGCTATAATTATCGTGCTGCCGGCAGCCAGGTTCAGCAAAACCACCCGACTGTTGCTGTAATTCCAAATGGTGCCATAGTAGAGAGGGAAATAGAGTTTCGTTTAGGCAATGAAGAACTTTTATTTTATCTGGACAGCCCGAATTTTGAGACTGCCCGCAATATTGCCCTGGCTATTAATTCATATTTTGATGTGCTTTTTGCTGAAGAAAAACTGGCCCAGGCCATAGATGCCGGCCAGGTCAGGGTGAAGGTGCCCAAACAATATAAAAATGATGTGGTAGATTATATAGCCAAGATAAATAGTCTGGAGGTCAGGCCTGGACTGGAAGCAAAAGTTGTAATTAATGAGCGGACCGGGACTATTGTCATGGGACATAATGTTAAGATATCTACTGTTTCTGTGGCCCATGGAAATCTAACAGTTACCATCAGGGTTGGGCAGGAGGTTTCACAACCAGCTTCTTTCAGTAGCGGGGAGACTGTTGTCCTGGAAGAAGGTGTCCTGGAAGTGGTGGAAGAGGAAGGTAGTTTAACTGTATTACCTACCAATAGTACTGTAGAAGATCTGGTTTTTGCCCTTAATGCACTGGGAGCTAGCCCCAGGGATATAATTGCTATCCTGGAGCTGATAGATGCCCAGGGTGCTTTGCATGCCCGGCTGGAGTTGCGCTAAAATCCTTGTAGTGGGAGGCAGGTGTTTCTTATGAAACTTAATTTTCCACTGGATAATAATTATTATCGAGAATTAATGAATAATAATAATCTGGAGAAATTAAAGGATACCTATTCTGCTGATAAGCAGGAGGATGTAGAGGATAAAAAGTTAAGATCATTGGCTAATGAATTTGCCTCAATTTTTATGAATCAGATGTTTAAAGCAATGCGGGCCACTATCCCTGAAGGAGGCTTGATTGATGGAGGCTTTGCTGAAGACGTTTTTACTGATATGTTAGATAGTGAGATCAGCAAACAGGGGGTTGGCCAGGATGCTTTTAATTCCTTAGGTGCTCTATTATATCAACAGTTAAAGAGAAAGGAATAATTATTTCCTGAAGGAGGGGATGATTTGCCAGGCGTTAATCTAAAAATCGTAGCCTTAGCTCTCTTAATGGTAGTATTTATTGGACAAATTCCCCTGGAAGCAGTATCTTTTTCCCCTGAATTGGTGGAATTTATCAGGGATGGGAAAGAAGTAAAGGTTTTAGTGGCAGAAACAGAGAAGGAGATTAGTTTAATACCTTTAAAGTCAGCCAGGCTTTATCGAACTGATGATGCCGGCTATCTGGATTTAGAAGAAGGAAAAAACTATACTTTTCGACTGGAGACGTTAGAAAAAGATTTTTATAATATACAGGTTTTTGCGACAAGGGAGCAAGGAAAGGCGGAAAAGATTCTCCTGGAATTAAGTGAAGCCGGTTATCCAAATGGGATAATAGTAGAGGAGAAAGGCCTTTTTAAGGTAAGGTTGGGGAATTATCAGGAACTGGAGGAATGCTTACCGGTAATCCGTTCTTTGCGGGAATCTGGCTGGGAGGGATGGCCGGTCAGAAACAGGGAAAGCCTGTCTGAAAGCATCTATGTATATACCCAGGGGGCCAGGGCTTTCCATGGTTCCAGGCTTTATTTCAGTGGTTCTTTCAGTTATAAAGGTGGTCTTTATACAGGTAAGCATTATATTGAGCAAGTTTCCAGAGGATTAAATATTTTTACTTCTACTGGTCTGGATAACCTGGTGGCAGGAAGTATGGAGACTCTCTTCCAGGGTATAGATTTTTCTTACGAAGATAAGTATTCTCAATTTATAAAAGCTTATTCTATTATATTGCGGACTAATATTTTATCAGATTATTTTAATAAGCAGTTAATAATTAATCCCTTATATAGAGGGAATACAGACCAGGAAGTACTTATAAAAAATGTTCAGGCCACCAGTGGAATGGTCCTGGGCAAAGAAAATGTAAAGGGAGAAATAGAGATCCAGGAACTGAATGATGTGGAATTATTCACAAATCCTGGCCTGGTTTTACAGGGTTTTGATTATCAGCAAATTCTGACAAAAACATATGACAGCACCTTATTTGACCTGAAAAAGATAAGGAATGAAAAGCTTCTGGTAGATGCTGAGGTAGAATGGGGCTTAAAGTATAAAGAAATATCATATATAGACTGGCAGGGACCTGTTTTTTATACAGTTCTGGATTTAGATTTGAGCCGGAGAAGGTTATATTTCCAGCCTGCACTGGCCAGGGGGCAGGTAAGCGGCCTGGAATCACTACAGGCGATAGTAAGGAGATATGGGGCCCTGGCTGCTATTAATGGTGGTTATTTTGATACTAGTAGGCCATTAGGCCTGGTCTATATAGATAAGACAATAGTCTCAGAACCAGTAAAAGACAGGACTGCCCTTCTTTTAACAGAAGATAATAAAATTATCTTTGAGAGAGTAAGCTGGCAGGGCTATTTGGAGACAAATAATAGCAAGGTTCAGTTTCATGGTGTAAACCGTAAACCTGGAGAAAACCAGATAACTGTTTTTAATAGATACTATGGGAAAGAGGCTCCAGCCCTCAAACCTGGAATGGTGGAGGTAGTTGTAGGAGATAATCTCATCAGAGAGATTAATTATTATATTGATAATTATATGAAAGACAGAGCTACCACTATTCCGGAGGAGGGTTATATTGTCCAGGCTCATGGCAAGGCCTGTCAGGAGCTACTTTTATTTAATACAGGAGACCCTATTTATCTGCAAAACTATTTTAAGCCTGATTTTGATGAATATAAAGTCAGGACAGCTATTTCTGCCGGGCCCCGTTTATTAAGGGATGGGGAGATATCTATCAGTTCCCGGGAGGAAGAGTTTCAGCCAGATATAGCTGTTGGCCGGGCGCCCCGTTCAGCTGTTGGCTTGACTGCTGACAACCGGTTGGTCTTTTTTACTATTGATGGCCGGCAGCCTGGTTATAGTGTTGGAGTTACCTTGCAGGAACTGGCGGAATTCATGAAAGCTTATGGAATAGTAGAGGGTATGAATCTGGATGGAGGAAATTCAGCCAGTATGGTAGTCAGGGGTTTTACCATGAATAATCCACTGACAGAAAGATTAATAAACAATGCCATTATAATAGGTAAGGAACAATTATAGATAGGTTTAGTATAGGAAAAAATGGAGGTAGATGGTATGAGGAAATGGAAAATATCAATTCTTTCTTTATTACTGTTGCTTATTTATTCTCTAACCTGTTTTGCTGCTCCATCTATTGATCGGGTTTCTTATATAATCAGAGGGGATTTTAATGAAGTGGAGTCTCTTCAGCTTAAACTGGAGGATAGAATTGATAATATTAATTCATTAGGTCTCCTTCTCCTTTATGATGGCCAATCCTTTAAAGTAGAAGGGGATTGGCAGATCGAGTTTTTAAAAAGATCTTCTTATAAAATGAATCTGGCCTTTATCCTTCCCCTGGATTTATCAGAGATGAAACTGGGGAGAGGCCTTGGTATCTCCGGGGAATCCTTTTATAGTTCTATCAATAGGTTTTCCTGGAAAGTAAGTTATTTCTTTGATAGGGTAGATCCCTGGGCCTATGAAGTCAGTATGCTTCATCCCCTTCATGAGGATACTGCATTGCTAGTAGGTATAGGGAATAATTATTGGAATCGGGATAATAAACTATTTTTTGGTTTCAGGGTCGGGATATAAAAGTATCTTTAATTGTTAAATTAGAGAGAGGTGATGGATATGGAGGCTGTGTATTAAGGAGGCTTTAACTGGTGAAGGAAAAAATACTGAATAACCTCATTTATATTTTGATAATTTTATTGTTGATGGCTACACTGGTAGATTTGCAAATACCCTTTGAACAGGTTTTTAAGTTATAAAGGTTCTTTTATGTATCTTTAAAGGGGTGGTTAAAGATATGTATAATAGTGAAGAAGCGATTATTAGAGAAGCACAAAAAGGGGATAATCAGGCCGTTAATCTGCTGATCCAGAGAAATATGGATATCGTCTATGCCAAAGCCAGGTATTTTTTTATAAAAGGCCTGGATCGGGAAGATGTAATTCAGGAAGGACTGGTTGGTTTATATAAAGCTATAAGGGATTATCGAGAAGACAGGTCAGCCTCCTTTCGGGGTTTTGCTCAGCTTTGCATCCACAGGCAACTTGTGTCAGCCATTAAAAGGGCTAATAGGCAGAAACATATTCCTCTAAATAGTTCAACTTCTATTGATAGGTCTATAGATTTTAATGAAGGCAGCAGATCCTATAAAGAGATTATACCAAATAGTGATAAGAACCTGGAAGACAAGTATATTTATAAGGAACAACTAAAGATCTTGTTTAAAGTTCTTGATGAGACTTTAACTAATTTGGAAAAAGAAGTTTTTATTCAGTATTTAGAAAATAAATCATATCAAGAAATTTCAAAAAATTTGCAAGTTAATATCAAAACAGTAGATAATGCCTTACAGAGAGCCAGAAAAAAAATAGAAAAGATAAAGGAAAAGCATAATATGCATGATCTGGTAGGTTAGAGAAGATGGGTTTACTGGCTAAAGTCCTGGATATTCTTTATCCAGAAAAGAATATCTGTTTATACTGTGGGCGGAAGTATTTATTTAGCGAGCTGAAGGGTATTTGTGATAATTGTTTGACTTACATAGAATTTCTGGACCATTTTTGTTTATCCTGTGGCCGGGAGATGGATCAGGGGGAAGAAGTCTGTACTTTTTGTCAAGACCATCCTTATGTTTTTGACAGGAGCAGGAGTATAGGCTTATATGATGGCTTACTAAAAGAACTTATCCTGCAGTTTAAATATAAGGCCTGTCAGGAAATATGCAGGCCTTTAGTTGAACTATTATACATTGGCTATCTAGAATATTATCATTCTGAAAGAGTAGACAGGATTGTGCCTGTTCCTATCCATGCTAAACGTTTACAGGAAAGGGGCTATAATCAGGCTGAACTATTAGCCAGGGGCCTAAGTCTAAAGACTGGTCTGCCTCTGTCTACTGCCCTAAAGAGGATCAAGGATAGTTCTCCTTTATATGATTATGCCTATCAGGAGCGAAAAGATTTGCTGGAAAATAGTTTTTCAATAGAAAAAGGAGCTTTTTCCGGTGAGAAGATCCTCCTCCTTGATGATATATTTACAACAGGCGCTACAGCCAATGAGATCAGTGTTCTACTTAAGGAAGTTGCAGGAGCCAGAAAGGTACTGGTATTAACAGTGGCAACAGCCCATATTGATTAAAAAGAGCCTGAAAAAATAATTTAATAAAGAAATGGAATTTGTTTGACAAACATTCCTCCAGTGTGTTATAGTTAAGGTAATGGGTATTAATCTGGCCAGAAAAAAACCCATTTAAGATTCTATTAGGAGGAATGTTTTATAATGATTTTTACCGGAAAAGTAAAGTGGTTTGACGCGCAAAAGGGTTATGGTTTTATTGAAAGAGAAGATGGAGACGATGTCTTTGTTCACTTCTCTGCAATAGAAGAAGATGGATTCAAAACCCTTGAAGAAGGTCAAGATGTTGAATTTGAAATTGTTGAGGGAGATCGTGGTCCTCAAGCTAGCAACGTTGTTAAATTATAATGAACATATAATCTTTATAAGATAGCAACATCAAGCCCTGGTCACAAATAGTGAACAGGGCTTTTTTAGTTTTTCCAGTATGATATTTTTCTAAAAGGACATATTTAATAAAAAGGAAAAAAAAGAAGTGCAATAAAGGGAAAAAATATCTATATATATTTAATAGAAATATATTTATCCTGGCAGGAATTAGAACTCTTTTTGTCGAATAATAAATTATAGGAAATTCATATTTTTGTTGCTAAAAGTTTCATTTAGCAGGTACATAATATGAAAGGAGTGAGTAGTTAATGAAAGTTATGATTTATGGCAAGAACATCGATGTAACACCAGCTCTAAAAAATTATGTTGAGGAGAAAGTCAAAAAACTGGCTAAGTATTTTCATGAAGCCCTGAATGACGATGCCCAGGAGGCTTATGTCTCTATGGAAGTAGAAAAGGATAGACACATTGTTGAAGTTACAGTATATATTAATAATTTAATCTTGCGGGGCGAAGAAGACAGTAATGATATGTATGCTTCCATTGATGGGGTAATAGAGAAGCTTGAACGTCAGATTCGCAAATATAAAACCAGGATTAAGCGGAGAATCAGGGAAAAGAAACAGGAGTTTAAAGAAGGATATAAAGAAGAGAGGACAGAAGAAGTCTTTAAGGACCTGGAGAAGGAAGAAGTAGAGGAGGAATATAGGCCAAAGGTGGTAAGGACCAAGAGGTTTGCCATTAAACCAATGGCTGTAGAAGAGGCCATCATGCAGATGGATCTCCTGGGCCATGATTTCTTTGTCTTTACAAATGCAGATACCAATAGGGTAAATGTAGTTTATAAAAGAAAACGGGGGGATTATGGTTTAATCGAACCAACCTTATAATATAAT
>Ga0209537_1001391_pt1 | contig 27385 bp, 27 predicted proteins | sample BioPla4DNA1_FD_187698 | JGI IMG/M metagenome (GOLD analysis project Ga0209537, IMG submission 187698) | Biogas fermentation microbial communities from Germany - Plant 4 DNA1 (SPAdes) (version 2) | ecosystem: Engineered > Bioreactor > Anaerobic > Digestate | place: Bielefeld, North...
TGAAGAGCGGCGCTGTCGCCGTGCCACTGAATTTCCGCTACACCGCTGAGGAAATCAAATACTGTTTGGATTTATCCGATGCAGTTGCCCTGGTATTCGGACCGGAATTTATCAGCCGCATGGAAGACATTTATAAACAGTTGCCCAAAATAAAGCTGCTTCTCTTTGCTGGAGAGAATCGTCCCATTTTTGCAGAAAACTATGATCGCCTGGCTGCCAACTGCTGCTCGGATGAGCCTCAGGTCGAAATCGATGACCAGGATGATGCGGTTATTTACTTTTCTTCGGGAACCACCGGTTTTCCCAAGGCTATTCTGCATTCTCATGCCAGCTTGATGTCGTCGGCCATCACTGAACAGCAGCACCATGGCCAGACCCGTGAAGACAACTTTCTCTGTATTCCGCCACTCTATCATACCGGGGCTAAAATGCACTGGTTTGGCAGTTTGGTGGCAGGCAGCAAAGCGGTTCTGCTCCGTGGGGTTAAACCTGAATGGATTCTCAAAACCGTATCTGAAGAGCAGATTACCATTGTATGGCTTTTGGTCCCCTGGGCGCAGGATCTGCTGGATGCTATCGAAAGCGGACAGGTGAGGCTTCAAGATTATAATCTTTCCCAGTGGAGACTGATGCATATAGGCGCACAGCCGGTTCCGCCCAGCCTGATCCGGCGCTGGAAGCAATATTTCCCGCATCATCTCTATGATACCAACTATGGTTTGAGCGAGGCGATCGGCCCCGGGTGTGTTCACCTGGGAGTGGAGAATGTCCATAAAGTCGGGGCCATAGGCATTCCAGGTTACAAATGGGAGGCCAAGATTACCGATGAAGAGGGTAATCCGGTACAGCAGGGGGAGGTAGGCGAATTAGTCGTCAGGGGCCCCGGCTTAATGAAATGCTACTACAAAGATCCGGAAGCTACTGCAGCGGTTTTAAAAGATGGCTGGTTGTTTACCGGTGACATGGCCCGCATGGACGAGGATGGCTTTATTTACCTGGTTGACCGCAAAAAAGATGTCATCATCAGCGGCGGGGAGAATATCTATCCGGTGCAGGTGGAGGACTTCCTGCGGGCTCATCCCGCTATCAAAGATGTAGCAGTAATCGGCCTGGCCGATAAAAGGCTGGGGGAGATTGCTGCGGCAATTATAGAATTGAAACCGGATGCTGCATGTACCGAAGAAGAAATACGGGCGTTCTGTGCCCCTATGCCGCGCTACAAACGCCCGCGTGCCATAATTTTTGATGAGGTTCCACGCAATCCTACCGGAAAGATTGAAAAGCCCAAATTAAGGGAAAAATATGGTGCAACCAGATTGGTAGCGGCTCAGACCGGAAGCTGAGCAGACACAGGTAGAGGACACAAGTGGGGCGGTTCTGTTGTGTAAGACGAGTTTACACAACCGGATCGGCCCTGTGTTTTTGTTTGGACCTGAAGTTTGTACTCGAGTTTCAACCACTGGTAGACCTGCAACACGGTACTGTGCCTTATTTATCTTATTTACAACTGATGCCCATACCGCTGATCAGGCCTATAAACCCCCTCTATATGTCGCATATCGTGCCAATCAGATGTGAATATCTCCATAAACAATGTTGCACAATAGGAATAACGTTTTTTCATAATCAATTCCATGAGGTTTTTTATATGCGCCAGTCAGCAAGCCAGGTCATTCGCCGTCCCAAACTCAACATGACTTCATACAGTCTTAACAGTCTTCATCTCAGGAAGCCCTGGGTAATTGCATGGTGGTCTTTAGCTTTTCCTGGATTTGGTCACATAGCCTGCGGAAACATGGCCAAGGGGGTCTTTCTCTTTATAGGGGAAGCGCTCATCAACGAAATGGCCAATATCAACCTGGCCATTGTCTATAGCTTCACCGGTGAATTCGCCAGGGCCAAGGAAATACTAGATACTCAATGGCTGCTGTTATACTGTGGTATCCTGGCTTTCTCTATTTGGGACAGTTATCGTCTCGCTATTGAGTGTAACAAGTTATCGGTGTTGGCTGATAGAGAACATGCTCCTATTAATCCGACTTATATTGGCCCCGCTTCCATAAATGTTCTGGACAAACGGAATCCATGGATACCTATGGTTTGGTCTCTATTGGCCCCCGGTATAGGTCAATTACATACTGTGGGAACAACAAAAGCGGTATTTTTAATGGTGGTCTCATTTTCTGTCATAGTCGCATCAAATGCCCTCCCAGCCCTTGGTTATACTGCTGTCGGCGATTTTCAGCAGGCTAAAGCGGTGATTAACTGGCAGCGTTTTATCAATATACCTTCATTTTACGGTTTTGCAGCCTGGGATGCCTATGTCACCGCCGTTGAAATCAATAAGCTTTTCGTTTTAGAGCAAGCCCGGTATTTTCGCGACACTTTTCAAAATGCCGCTGCCAGAAAACCGCTGCCCAGGCAAGGAGGGTAGGGTTTGTTTATCGTAGCTTCGTTTGATTATTCACTTTACCCTGAGCTGGCTGTCACCGAATTGATAGAGAAAGGCCTGAAAAACGAACAGATATTGGCCTTTCCCATGGAACTGAGCATAGAGCCCAGGCAAATTCTGGATACCAATCACCATTCTGATAGCATAAGCATGACAGATTTTGGGTTCATTCTGGGTACTGCCTTTATGATCCTCGGTGTTATATATGGTTTTGTCTGGAAGTGGGGCCCTATCATCTGGGGTCTGATTGGCTTGGTAGGCGGGTTTTTCTTGGGATGTACACTGGATTACCTGTACGGAAAGATTAGAAGGTTTAAATGCCTGCGCAAGCCCATTACTGAACTTATCATTATGATTGATTGTCAGGAGGATCAGGTGGAAATGGTTAAGCAAACCCTGCAGGGGCATTTTGCTTTGGGAATATCGATTCTGCCATAACATCAATTAGGCTTGGTATGCAGGAGGAGAACTATATCATGAGTGAACCCAGCTAGAGGGAAATCAGGTCTCATAATACTGGCAAGCAGGTATGGAAGGTATCACTCTTAGCAGGTTAAAGTTATTTAAAACCAGTCTTAAGCCCGAGACCTTGAAGATCTGGTCCAAAGCAAGATAGCACATCACTGTCCAACGAGGGATGCCAGGGGTGCGATGACAGCTCATTTACAAAGTAATTTGCTTTCTGCCATTTCGTTTAGACAACACCAGCATCATCCACAAAAGGTGCTAGAATATATTGCCCAGAGAGACCGCTTCCTTTCTGGACATATGTTCGATCATCAGCCTTATTTCGGACAATTGCCCCAGGGAAAGAGGGGCGTTTTTGCAGGCCACATATTCCTTGCATTTAGCCATTGAAAACTCGATATTGTCCATTTCGTAGTGCTCGAAAAAGATCGGCCACCAACCGGCTTCCTGTTCCCATACTGCAATCAGCCTGTCAGTTTCCCCGGCTGCGCCATCCCAATCGTCTTGCTCTATCGCTGCACTAATCCGGTCAATCTGTGCCACCAGTCTATCGGTGGCCATACCGAGCTGGCGGTTGACCCCCAAACCGGCTGCAGTGACCAGGGCTACAGCTAATAAAACACTCAACAGCAGTCTCATAGACCCTCGCTTCTTCCATAGCTGTTTTTAGGTGGAATTTTTCAGCTGATAAAAGAATTGCCCATTGCTGTCAATAGCGGCGAATAGCACCTGCCGGGGAGATTGGACCCCGGAATTATGGAGTTGATTCTGCAGCCATGCTATATCAATGCCAGCCTTGGGCAGGTTTTCTTCCGCTATTTGCCCATCGATCACCAGAGTTATGGGAATTTTTGCTGGAGGCGGAGCCATACCCAAATCATGCGGCTGAACCGGTCTTTTGTCTGACTTGAGAATAACGCTCAATTGCCCGCTGGTTTCGAGTATGGCATATTCAACATCATTTATGTCAGGTACATTTTTCAAACGCAGTTGCTCCAGCAGATCATTGATATTGTAGCGCACCTTTTTGAGTTCGCTCTCCAGGATTCTGGAGTTTTCTATCAGTATGCTGGGTTTGCTGCTGATCAGTTCCCGGGCCCGTTCACTTTTCAAGCAGGCATAGGAGAGGATTATCTCTGCTGCTACCAGGATTATAATCGGGATTATGCCATTGAAGATGGGGATTCCGGTGTCCTGCATGGGGATAGCCGCCAGCTCAGAGATCATGATGATAACCACCAGCTCAAAAGGCTGTAGCTGTCCTACTTGCCTTTTCCCCATAATGCGCAGCAGCAGCACAGTAGTGGCATATAGAATCAAGGTGCGGATGATTACCAGGATCAAGTGCTTTCCCCTCGTAAAACATAATTGGCTCATCAGCCGGTTGGGCAAAATAAAAGGCACATTTTTATTGTGCCAATATACCGGTATGACTATTCAAAACCATGTAAGGAGCGGTCACCATCCCCTATGCAATCCAGTGATCTTCAGTATGATTAGCCTGAGAAGGGAATGGCTCATCTGCGGTGGGTTTTTTCGCTCTTCTTGACCAGTGAGTACGCTGGCTTTTGATGTGGCTTCTAAGGCGCATACAGTCGCAGGAGGATGATGGCACAATCCCTTTTTGGGCATATAAACAAAAGTTTAGACAAAATCCCCTTAGTATAATAAATCCGGTTATATACGATTTAGCAATATAATCATAAGCTTATCAGCTATTGTTTTAGACAAACCATTAAACAGTGTTGTTAAACCACCGTTAAACCATGTTAAACACAAAATAATGCTTCATTTATCGAAAAACATCTTCAGTGAAACCAGCAGCAGGACTGCCGCAAACATCTTTTGCAAAATGTTGTTGGGCAATTCTACCGCTATTTTGCCCCCTATCAGTCCGCCAATGAAAAATCCGATCACGATAAAGGCTGCTATCTTGAGATCGACCAGCCCGCGGGTATAATATGACCAGGCTGCCAGCAGGCCAACTGGGGGTATCATTATTGCCAGTGTGGTGCCCTGGGCCTGCTGCTGGGTTAACCCAAATATCAGCACCAGGGCGGGCACAATGATTATACCTCCACCGATGCCAATCAGGCCGCTTAAAATGCCAGCCAACAACCCTAGAATAACGTAAGGCAGTATGTCGGGCAATTTTGTCACTCCTTCAAAACAGATTCTCCAGATCTAATCATATTAAGACCGCATTCCTTTTGACTGTATAACAGGTAAATCTTGGATGCAATGTGAACTATCTCTTTTCATGCCTTGAACGCTACAGGTATCAATTCATGTTCCCACAGTATATGGACTACTGGAATACCGGAATAGTGAATTGGTGCAATACCTTTCAAAAATCCAGTTCTATTTATTATTCTCCAATGTCTATGGTTAATAAAAGCCTGGTATTTATCGAACGGGCAGTTTTATGAATAAAGCCCGGCTGCCCTCATCCCCGCAAGCTGGTCATGGGCGGATATAAGAATACTAATCGAGGGAAAATAGGAAAAACCCGGGGGAGGAAGGCTTAAGAAAAGCCATAATTGCGCCTCAAAGGGCTGATTACAAATTCTCCAATCACAGGCCGGATGATCTGGTAGGGGCGTACATTAAGGCAATTTTCCGGGGCATAACAAACAAGCAGCATCTCAAGAAATTGGACAGAAGGTTGGTTGTTTAATGAAGCTTAGCAATTCACCCACCGCTGCCATGCTATGGTCACTGTGCATTCCCGGTTTTGGGCAGCTCTACAACCGGGATTATATAAACGGTCTGGTTCTTGTTGCCCTGGAATTTTTGATAAATGTTCAGGCTAAACTCAACCTTGCCATACTGTTCTCATTTAGAGGCCAAATCGATGTTGCCAATCAAATCGCGGACATTCAGTGGCTGCTTTTCTACCCTTGCGTTTATTCTTATTCGATGTGGCAGGCATATAATAGAGCTGCGCAAATCTGCCGACTCCATGCAGAGGCAAGCGAAAACTGTCATCGGTTGCGCTATAACGGACCCTTTATTGGAGCGGCCATGGGCGGTACTCTGGGAATTATATATTTAGAAGCGATTGGGGTAGTATTGGGGGGAATTTTGGGGATGATAGCAGGCGCTGTGATTGGCTGCGCCGCAGAACGGCTTGTAAACCGGAGGTTTGATTAATTGCAGGTCCTGCTGGAGGAATGTGAAGTTCCGGAAAAGCGCTACTGGGATAAATATCTTGACCCCGTTTTGGTATGGTTAAACTTTTATCAACTGCTTTCCTGACAGCACGATTATTTTATTCCCGGTTTCGTGCTCATGGTCAGTTTCTGTAAATGGCTTGCCGGAATTGTTGCCGCACAGGGTATGCAACGCGAAGAAGGTATAAGCGGCAAATAAGCCGGCCTGAGTAGAGGACAAAGCCATTCATCACTTAAAACCGGTATTATTTACCGCCAGGCCTGCCAAACAGGCGCTGCAACCACCGCTGCAAAACAGTTGCCTTTTGAGCGGGCTCCTGGACTTTGACCGCCTTGACAGCAGGTTTTTCTGCTGTATGGTCAACAGCGGGAGAGCGCTCCGCACGCGGCAAATCTGCAGATTTGGCGGGTTTGGGTTCTTGGGGGGGCCTGTATTTACCCGCATTTTGAAGCGGTTGACGCTTATGGCTGACTGATTCCGCTGCATGAGGATGGTTGCGGTTGGATTGCCGGGACCTTCTTTTTCGGGAAGCAGAGCCTTTTTTTCGCACCGCAGTACCTTTCTCTGCAGTCTGCCGGGATGATTTGAATATCTGGCGATGGGCCTGTTTCCACTTCTCGGCCTCCTCGCGGTTTTCCCGCAAATCAGCCTCAGTGGGCAATTGTGCTTCTGGTATCATTACCCCGATATGCTCTTCGATCTCATAGAGGCTGATTATGTCATCACTGGTTACCAGAGAAATGGCGCGCCCGCTTTGCCCGGCCCTTCCGGTACGGCCAATGCGGTGAATATAGCCGTCTTTTTCATTGGGAATATCATAATTGATCACCAGGGACAAATCATCCACATGAATGCCGCGCGCGGCCACATCTGTAGCCACCAGCAGCGGGAACAGGCCTCGTTTGAAACTATTTATGGTTTTCATGCGCTGGCTTTGAGAAATGTCGCCGTGCAGGGCCATGCAAGCATAGCCTTTACGGGCCAAATACTTTTGCACCTGATCAACCCTGGCTCTGGTATTGCAGAAAATCATGCAGCTTTCCGGTCTTTCCATGAGCAAAATGCGATTCAGCTGAGTATTTTTCTCATTGTAATCGACCCGGTAATAGAATTGTTCTGTGGTCTCAACCGTGCTGGTGGCTGATTCGATCTCAATGCTGACCGGATCATTCATGAAATTCCTGCACAGCTTGCGAACCTCGTAGGGGATAGTGGCTGAAAACAAGAGGGTGGCCCTATCCCGGGGAAGTTTTTTGATTATTTTGACCACCTGATCCAAAAATCCCATATCCAGCATACGATCCGCTTCATCAAGAACCAAAAAGCGGATATTCTTGGTAATCAAGTTTCCCTGACAGATATGATCATAGACCCTTCCCGGGGTTCCGGTGACAATAGCGACCCCTTCCTCAAGAGCCTTTATTTCCGTGTTCAGGCTATGTTGCCCGTAAATAGCGGTGGTTTTATGCCCCAGGTGACTGGACATCAGCTTAAGATCGCTGTCCACCTGCACGGCCAGTTCCCGCGTAGGGGTAAGAATCAAGCCCTGGGGCTGGTTTGCGCGGGGATCGATAAGCTGCAGCATGGTTACGCCAAAAACCGCCGTTTTACCGGTGCCGGTCTTGGATCTGACAATCAGGTCTCTGCCTTTCAAGCCATGTGGTATGGCTTTGCTCTGCACTTCAGTGGTTTTTTTAAAGCCCATCTCCTTGAGGGCTTTCAAGATCGGGGGTGAAATACCTAAATCGGAAAAACTTCTTTTCATGATTAAACTTCCATCACTAGTTCATTGGTTTTATGGAGACACTGTGCTGGTTCAGCTTTGTATGCAAATCTGCTCAATATTAATTGGGGTCTACTGATAATATTTCGTATTAAACCCCTGGTGACTTTATGGTTAGGTTAGGCCACAACTCATGGACAGGATAAACAGATCGACCCCGGCGGGGTTATCGGCTTTATGTACAATAAAGCCTGAACCTTTTCAAGATTATTATGTCTCCATCGCGGACATTATAAGCCACCCTATCTATAGTGACATATGGCCGCTCATCAGTCAATAAAAGCCAACGCCAAACCCGCTGCATTAAGCAATATTCCCCACACAAGCCTGTAGGGGAGACGTCCTGGTGAAATATATTGTCGCTAAAATGTCTGAACTTGTGCTTAATGCACGATTATGGGCTATAATCATTGCATAAGGGCTTAGTCCCTAAAGAGGTTAGCGGCTATGTCAACCAAATCTGTTTATGAAAGGGGTAGAGGACTTGAAGAAGAGAGTAGCAGTTCTTGTGATGTTGATGCTTATTCTGGTTAATCTGGCGGGTTGTGCCCAAAAGGAAAAGGTCGAAGATGTTCTGAGGGTGGCTTACACAACTGATCCCCAGGGCCTGGATCCTCACCGGACCGCTGCGGTGGCAACCTTTAATATTACCGGCAGCATATACGATACCCTGCTGGCTGTTACTCCGGACTGGGAGATTGAGCCACGCCTGGCGGAAAGCTATACGATATCACCTGATGGCATGGAGATCACCTTTAACCTGAGGAAAGGGGTCAAGTTTCATAATGGCCGGGAAATGAAGGCACAGGATGTGAAGTTCAGCTTTGAACGGCTTAAAGGAGAAGACAGTCCCAAGGCCGGAGATTATAAGAATATCGATGGCATAGAAGTGCTCGATGATTACACCATTAAATTCACCACCACAAATCTGGATGTCGAGCTGGTCAAAGCCTTTACTTATCCCTGGACAGCCATTGTTCCCGCTGAAGCAGCTGATACCCTGCAAACTGATCCTGTAGGAACTGGCGCCTATAAGTTTGTGCAGTGGATTCCCCAGCAGCAGGTGAAATTAACGCGCAATGACGAATATTTTGGGGAAAAGGCCAAGATCAAGGATCTGGAGTTTATTCTTATCCCTGATGCCACTTCACAATTGGCAGCTTTGCAGGTCGGAGACATTCATATAACCGAAATAACCGGCAATCAGGTTAAGACCCTGAGTGAGAATCCAGACTTAAAGGTATATACTGAGCCCATGAACGCAGTGCAGATTCTGGCCCTGAATCAGGAGAACAAAGCCCTGGCAGATGTGCGGGTACGGCAGGCCATTGCCAAGGCGATTGACAAGGATGCTATCATCGAAACTGTAGTATGGGGCTATGGCGATAAAATAGGGGCCCATCTGCCGGTGAATTATCCGGATTATATAGATACCAACCACGTCATGCCCTATGATCCTGAAGGGGCCAAAAAGCTCTTGGCCGAAGCCGGATACGCGGATGGGCTGAACCTGGAATTAATTCTTCCCAAGAGCTATCAGATTCACGTTGATACCGGGCAGATAATAGCTGACCAATTGAGCAAGGTAGGGATTAACACAGATATCAAGATAATCGAATGGGGCCAGTGGTTGAGTGATGTTTACAGCGGCAAACAATACGAAATGACCGTAGTAGCTTTGTCAGGACGGCTGGATTCCTATTATTTCTTGAAGCGCTACCATTCCGAGAGCAAGGATTTCATCAGTATACCCAGTGGCGATATTGATGAGCTTCTGGAGCAGTCGCTCAAAGAGACCGATGCGGCCAAGCGGCAGGAGATTTTCCACCAGATTCAAATGATACTGGCAGAAAGGGTCCCGGTGGTATATATACAGACCCCGCATAAAACATTTGGACTGGCTAAAAATGTTGAGGGTTTCCGGATTTACCCCATAGACATTTACGAATACCAAAATGTATACTTCGCTAAATAGCAGATTGAAATTCCAGGCTTAGAGGCAGTGTAAATGCTCAGTTATATCTACAAAAGAACCTCTAATGCGGTGCAAGTGCTGCTTTTTGTCTCCATCATAACCTTTGCGGTTTTGCAATGGATACCGGGAGATGCTGCTCAGCTTATACTGGGTTCAGAAGCAACCCCGGAAAACCTGGCCCGGTTGCGCACCGCATTAGGCCTGGACCGCCCCTGGTATATACAGTATTGGCACTGGTTGAAAGGCCTTGTGCAATTTGACCTGGGCCGTTCATATGTCTTTGGCCAGGATGTGGTCACGCTTATTCAGCAAAGACTGCCAGTAACCATATCGATTGCAGTTTTTTCCATGCTGATAGCTTCAACCATAGCTATCGTATTGGGAATACTGGCAGCAATCAGAAAAAACACCATGGTAGATTATCTTGCTACCGGCATCATGCAATTGGGATCAGCTGTACCAGCATTCTGGCTGGGCATGCTCATGATCGTTTACTTTGGGCTGGAGTTGAAATGGTTTCCGGTGTCCGGATATGTCCCTCCTGATCGCGGCCTGGGGGGATATTTGAACAGCATAGCTATGCCCAGTATAGTCCTGGCCATAGGGGAAGTAGGCATGCTTTTACGCACGGTAAGAACATCCATGCTGGAAGCCCTGGGCCAGGATTTCATGGATATGGCCAAAGCTAAAGGCCTGTCCAGTTTCACCATTTACTTTAAGTATGCCCTGCGCAGCGCCATGATAGCCCCTATAAACGTAATGGGGCTGCAATTCGCTAAACTGGTGGGAGGCACAGTGGTGGTTGAATCAGTATTTGGCCTGCCCGGTGTGGGCCGCTTGATCCTGGTCGCGGTGGAGCAAAGAGACGTATTCCTCCTGCAGGGCCTGGTGATGTTTGTGACCGCCCTGGTTATTTTGATATCACTTTTGGTGGATATTGCGGTGATGTTCATCAATCCCCGCATCAGGATAGAAATGCAAGGCGAATGAGGTTATGGTACGGAAGAGAAAAGGTCTTCAAGAGAGATTTCAGCTAGTCGGGGGAGCTATATTGACCGCAATGGTAGTGGGGCTGTTTTTGCTTTCTTTTGTGTATACGCCCCATGATCCCAATGAAATGCAGTTAACCATGAGGTTTATCGGTCCCGGGGAAAATCCCCGCTATATACTGGGAACCGACTATTTTGGCCGCGATATACTGAGCCGGATAATATATGGGTCCCGCAGCATTGTTCTGGTAAGTTTTGTGGCCGTTACCCTGGGCTCGGTAGTGGGCTCGCTTTTGGGAGCAGTAGCCGGTATGGTGAAAAAAGGCCCCCTGTCGGCCATAATAATGCGCGCTATTGATGGCCTCATGGCTTTTCCCGGCATTCTGCTGGCCATGATGATGGTGGCTGCCATTGGAAAAGGCCAGGAGGGTGCAATTGTAGCTATCAGCGTTTTTATGATTCCGCCCTTTGCACGCCTGGTCTATTCGCTGATACTGGACAGCGAAACCCATTTATTCATCAAAGCTGCCAGCAGTTATAATATCAGTCGCTGCAGGCTGTTGTTCAAGCACTATCTGCCCTTGCTGCTGCCGCGGCTGATTACGCTTTTTACGGCCTGTATCGGAACGGCTATAATGATTGAGACCTCGCTGTCGTTCCTGGGACTGGGAGTACAACCGCCTCATGCCAGTTGGGGTCTGATGTTGAACGAGGCCAGGCAGCACTTTCTGCAGTATCCGTATTTGGCCATGACCCCGGGCATTGCCATCGCCCTGTCAGTATTGGGCTTTAATCTCCTGGGGGATGGGTTGAACGATGCTCTGAGCAAAAGGAGATCTCGATGAAGTGGCTGAAGAAAAAGTATTGGACATAGAGAACCTGACTATCAGGACTCAGAGAGGGCGCACTCTGGTCGACGGCATTTCCCTGCATCTTTATAAAGGTGAGGTTTTGGGGGTAGTGGGGGAGTCAGGGAGCGGGAAGACCCTGACCGCCAAGACCATACTCAACCTGCTTCCTGAAAACCTCAGCTGGGAGGCTGATAGATTTGCGGTTCTGGGCGCGGATTATCTGACTCTGGGCAAAAAGGATACCAAAGCCCTGGTGGGGCAGAAGATAGGTTATGTGCCCCAGAACACCGGCTCCTATCTGCATCCCATGATTCGCATCAAGGACCAGATCATAGACGGGTATTTGCGCTATACTAAAAACAATCGCGGGGAAGCCCTGGAAAGGGCCAGAGAACTGGTCAAAGCGGTGGGCATTCGCGATACTGAGCGACTTCTCAAATCATACCCCTGGCAGTTGAGCGGCGGTATGCGCCAGAGGGTTAACATCGCCATGGCATTGATGAACCAACCCCGGCTTATAGTAGCCGATGAACCTACCACCGCACTGGACAGCACTATACAGATGCAGGTGCTGGACCTGCTGAAAACGGTTAATGACCTGTATGAAACCCCGGTAATACTGGTATCACATGACTTAGGCCTGGTCAAGTATTACTGTGAGCGGATCGTAGTGATGTATGCCGGGCAGATAATGGAAGCGGCCACGGTGGAACAGGTATTTTCCAACCCCAAACACCCCTATACCAGGGCTTTGATCAAGGTGATACCTTCCCTGAACATAAAAAAAGGGGAAAGGCTGGCCGAGATACCGGGGCAGCTTAATGCGGTGGGCACTGCCGGCGGAGGCTGCGCCTTTAAGGAGCGATGCAGCTTTCGACAGGAGGCCTGTGAGTATACCATCAGAGAAAAAACCGTTGCTGATAACCATTATTACCGTTGTAATTTGGACTTTTAAAAGCGAGAGGGTGCAAAATGGCCGTTCAACCTTGCCGTCATCTCTTATGCGGGCACGATATCAGCAAAGCATTCGTTGTCGAGCGATGGCCCATAATTGGTAAACCCCGGAAGCAGTTTACTGCGCTTGAAAAAGTATCGTTCCATATCGATGAAGGTGAGACGGTCGGCATCGTGGGTGAATCCGGAAGCGGTAAAAGCACTTTGGGGGAGATCCTTGGGGGTTTGCGCACCTGCACGGAAGGCTCTGTACACTATAAAGCCGTGAACATTCGGGACATGAATCGCAATCAATTTCGGGTTTTTCGCCGCAATGTGCAGTTTATTTTTCAGGACCCCAAGGGTTCAATGCACCCCTACTTTCGTATCCGGGACATAATTGGGGAGCCCCTCAAAACGCTGAAATTATGCAGTGATCGTGAGGAGATCAGTAGCCTGGTTGAAGAGATGTTGGCCCAGGTGGGCCTGGATAAGGACATTGCCGACAAGTATCCGGGACAGTTGAGCGGCGGGCAGTGCCAGCGGGTGGCCATTGCCCGGGCATTGATCGTTAATCCCCAGATCATCATATGCGATGAAGCGGTTTCCGCACTGGATGTATCAGTACAAGCCCAGATTCTCAATCTGCTCAAAGATTTGCAGCGCAAGCACAGGATGGCCTATATTTTCATATCCCATGACATAGGTGTAGTAAATTATATGGCTGACCGCATCGTGGTGATGAATCGCGGCTCTATCGTTGAGACGGGAACTGCCGAACAGGTTTTTATTACTCCCACTCACCCTTATACCAAGAAACTGGTAGCCAGTTCTTTTGTTAACTGAAGGTATTATCTGGGGTTTGGGAGTTTAGCCCTACGAACCCAGTAAACCCGTCCAGGCCAACTCAGGTCAATCTAAACTGTTTAAGGGCATAAGCCTGGCAGGCTTAAATTAATATCAACTGCGGTGCTGGTATTAAACCAGTAGCCTGCTTGCTGCTTGTTGCCGGAAGAATAGTTCAATCAACACAACAGGAAACGCTTCTTAAGTCTTGCCGGGCTTAAGCTAAACCAGCTATGCGCTCCTTGGCATTATGGTACTAATATCCCAACAATATTGTTTCAATAATAGTAATTTGGGCTCATATGCCTATAAGTCCTAATATGCTAAGATAATTCCAGCACAATGTCCGGGCATTTGGAGGAGGTCGAAGTGATGTCAGGCGATACAGCTGCCTTCAATGAAGAAGATTTTGACCAACTCAGAGCTAATGTTGAAACTATGACCATAGTATCGGAATTGCGACGCCAGCTTATAGGCGGTATATGTGAAGAAGATGTAAAAAAATGCATTAATGACATACAGCACCACTACCAGGATGCCGAAAAGGCTCTGTTGAACCGGATTGAACACCTGGAAAACAGCAAACGCGAAATAATTCGGGAATTTGAAGCCTTTAAGCAGGAAAGTGAAAAGCAGAAAGCCGGACTGCAGAAGAGAATAGAAAATGCTTTGGCTGATCTGAGCGATTCTCAGACTCGATATCAGGAGCTTGAGGCTAAACTGCAGGCAGTTGAAGAATGCTACATATCCGAACTGAGCCGCATAGAAGGTGAAAAACACGAGATCAACCAGGAATGCCAGGAACTCGCCAGGCACGTAGCTGACCTGGAAAAGCATAATCAAGAAATCGCCGAAGAAAAACTGGAGCTGGAAAACCAGCATCGTATTCAGAAGTTCCGCATCGCTGTTTTAGAACAGGAAATTGAGCTGGTGCGACAAGAATTGGAGGAACGCAGTACTCTTTGTGAGGAATTAAGGCAGCAAAACAACGAACTGGCCCTGGCCCTGCAAGAGAGTGAAGGCAAGGCTGAAAAAGAATTGCGGGCCAAACGCATCGAACTGGCCAACAGCATGGAAATGCGTGAGATGCTTGAAGCCCGCATCGAAGAACTCGAGCAGCAATTGGCGCAAAGCCAGAAAAAGAACGAAGAGCTGTATCAGGCATTGGTGGGAATGAAACAGAAGGCTCAGTCGCTGGAGGAAGAGGTTGCCGAGAATTCCAGGCGTTTAAGCTACAAAGGCGAAATAGAAGCAATTTATCAGCAGTTAAACCTGCTCAATGAGCAATTGATTGTCAATGAAAACCTGCAGCGTGAGCTGGATGCCCAGAAAATGCGGGCCAAAAAAGCGGAGCAAGAAATGGCCGAATTGCTGGAATGTGTTTTGGAGCTTAAAAACCGCCTTTATGCCGATCAGATCCAGCTTGAGAACCACTTCATCGAACTGGAAGAAAAACAAAAAGCCATGCAGGCCGATGTTGATGGGTTCCGCCTCAATCTCCATAAATTCTGCGGAGATACCGGAACTGAGATTAATGATTTATATGAGCAGGTCAAGAGCCGTTACGAATTGTTGAAGCAGTCAGGCAGTCAATAAACTGATTTAAACCGGGACCTTTATCCCTCCCTCCCTCGAATCACCACAGGCCTTTCCTGGCGGGAAAGGCCTTTCTGCATTGCCGGGGTATTTACAGGGGCAACAGCATCAGAGTCTGGCAGATTACCCACAAAAGGATTAATTACTTGGGTATTGCATAGGGCATATATTCCCCAGCTCTTATTTGAAGAGCTATTTAATAGATGAAACTGCATAGCTGGCAGCTTCCAAAACCACGCATTCAGGGTCTCAATACATGCCGGTCAGTATACGCTGTAGTCCCCGCAGCCTGTGGCAGTGGAGCAAGCCATAAAGGGTTTGGGCAATTATTGTCGAATATTGAATCGTCTGGGCTGGATGTAAAACATGCCGGCACAATATGGCGAGATGTTCACCCAATCATAATAGACAGAGCCCGCTGCATACAAAACATGTTGGCACAAGCAGGGGGTTGCACCTATCGATTACTGGATATAAACTCGGCAGGAGGTATAGCCCATTAAGAACCTGTACTATTATCAAACCGATTTAGGTTTAATTGGAATTGCCGACAATGGCCAAGCAATCACTGATTTGTTTTTCGCCGGGGCTGAAGCTGAGCATGGGGATATGTGCTTAAAGGAAACCGCGCTTATAAGGCAGGCAGCTTATCAAATCGAGGAGTATTTTAGGGGTAAGCGCAGATGCTTTGACCTGCCGCTATACCTGGAAGGAACGCCTATGCAAAAGGCGGTGTGGGAAGCCCTGCTCAGCATTCCATACGGCCAAACCCGCAGCTATAAACAAATTGCCGAACAGATTGGCAGGCCCAGGGCTTACCGCGCGGTTGGCATGGCCAATAATCGCAATCCTATCTCTATCATAGTACCCTGTCACCGCGTTATAGGCGCAAATGGGAAATTGGTGGGATATGGCGGTGGTCTGGAAAAAAAGCAGTATCTGTTGGATTTGGAGCGAGTCCATTCCGACCACCATAATGTTTAAAACCAACCATACTCACCGGTAATCCGCCTGCCAGCCATATTCGTGCAGGCTAAGCATCCTGGCGGGAAATGGAGATTAAAAACCGGTTTATTTTAAAGAATTGGCATCAGAAAATATATGTTTGTTGTATTGCAGCGAGTATAGTTAACAGTAATTTCAATAATGATTTAGTTTAATCAAGCGGTTTGTTGTCATAAACATCACACAGTTGATCACGAAAGGCGGTTGCGGATGAAAAAAGGAAAGATTTATGCAATTTGCATCAGCCCGGAGAGGGGGCAGCTGAAGCACGAAGTTGCTGAAGCACGGGTCATAGCCAACTATGGTATAGAAAACGATGGGCATGCCGGGGATTGGGGAAGGCAAATCACCTGCTTAAACTGGCAAAGTGTGCTTAAAGCCAATGAGCAGTATGGCTTGAATGTTGGCCCGGGCGGTTTTGCGGAAAATATACTGATTGACGGATTGGATTTCTCCCTTATCGATGTTGGCAGTAGGCTGAAACTGGGACAAGAGGTGGTTATCGAGGTATCCCAAATCGGCAAGGAAGATCACCCCAGCATAGTGACCAGAACCCTTGGTGTCAGCCTGTTGCCCGCTGAAGGCCTGTTCTGCAGGGTGCTGCAGGGAGGCATGATACGCAAAGGTGATGCGGTCGAAATACTATGAGCACCGGCCCATACCGGGCGGGCTTTTCAGGACCAGGGCATAAAACCAGCCGGCAGTCTTGCCGGGTAATCACCATAATTAAGCTGCCCTGGTATGAATTCATGATTTGGATCCATTCGGGTATATTGGGGATAAGCCACTTTTTCCTTAAATAAATGTGAGTTTAAGCACTCATTTGTATGGTAGACTTTTATTTATGAATGAGATAAAGCCGGTTTACAAAACAGGTAAGGAACAGGAAGGCGCGTTTGATCCGGTTCACGCAAACACTGCCAGTACTTTTGTACAGGGGGTTAGAGCCGGGCTGCCTATTGCTATTGGTTACCTGCCCATTGCCATCGCTTTCGGGCTCCTGGCACGCTCTGCCGGGGTCTCTCTGTATATAGCGGTATTGATGTCGCTGTTGGTTTTTGCCGGGGCCAGTCAATTTATAGCCGTCAACCTGCTGGCTCTGGGCACACACGCCTGGGAAATCATATTGACCACCCTGGTTATCAACCTACGCCATTTTTTGATGAGCGCTTCACTGTCACAGCGCCTGGCTCCGCAATTGTCCAGGGGATGGAGAAGCCTGCTGGCTTTTGGGTTAACTGATGAAACCTTCACCGTTGCCTCCTTACAGGCCCAATCGGTTCTTGGCGGGCCATTTGTGCTGGGCCTCAATTTGATCGCTTATGCCTCCTGGGTGGCGGGAAGCGCAGCCGGGGTGTTGTTGGCCAGCGGATTGCCGGCGGCAATACAGGCCAGCATGGGCATAGCTCTCTATGCTATGTTTATTGGGCTGCTGGTTCCTTCTCTGCGCAACGGCCTGCCCGTCATCATAGTGGTAATGACTGCTGTGCTCCTGCAGGCCATCATGACCTGGATACCGCTGTTCAGTTCTCTGGCCACTGGCTGGAAACTGGTCATTTCCGCCATTCTGGCTTCTATGCTGGGAGCAACCCTTTATCCGCAGGGGGTGGAGAAGTGAGTGCTTTCGAGCTGACGCTGATCGTGGTTTTCATGGCTGTGGTTACCTATATGCCCCGTATGCTGCCACTGGTTTTCCTGCGCGATATAAAAATGCCCCCCTATCTGCGCTCCTGCCTGCAATTTATCCCCTATGCCATTCTGGGGGCCTTGATCTTTCCGGGGGCGCTTTATTCAACCGGTAATATGCTGACCGCCATTGCCGGGATAATGGGAGCAGCAATTCTGGCCTATTGCCGCCTCAACCTGGTGATAGTCGTGATCGGCGGGATTATGTGTGCCTATCTATCCGGGCTGTTTCTCTGATGAAACAGGGGGACTGCAGATGACGCCCCGCTGGATTGCAGGGGGAGGTTGTGGATGAATAAGTACAAATGTGGTTCAAAAGCTGAGGCTGTCTCTCATTTTTATAGCAGACAGCCTCCTCACTGTTTTTATTCTTCCAGCATAATTCTTTCCAGTTCCAGCGGCTGTACATGTTTGCCGTCTTTGTAGGCCCGCATATTGCCGCCGGAAATCTCGTCCACCAGCGTGATCTGCTTTTCGGGGCCGACTCGGCCAAATTCGAATTTTATATCATACAGCTCCAACCCTTTTTTGGCCAGCTCATCTTTTACCACACGGGTGATTTTGCGGGTCATTTCCTTTAATACCTGGTACTCTGACTTGCTCAGTATACCCAGCATATCCAGAGCGTCCTCAGTAATGGGCGGATCCTCGCGGGCATCATCCTTTAAAGTCACTTCCACAAAATAGTCCAGTGGCTGCGCTTCCTCTACATAATCACCATAGCGGCGCAAGAAGCTGCCCACCGCGCGCAGGCGGCAGATGACCTCCAGGCCTTTGCCGAACAGAGTGGCCGGTTTGACGGTCATGGTGGCATTTTCAATATCAGCCGAGATATAGTGGGTGGGGATGCCCTGTTTTTCCAATAATTCAAAGAAATACTTGCTCAAGCGCAAACCGGCCCGTCCAGCTCCTTCTATGGTCAAACCAATGGTGTTGGAACCCGGATCAAACACCCCGTCCGTTCCGGTGGCATCGTCTTTGAATTTTAGCAAGTAATTACCGTCCTCAAGGCGGTAAACATCCTTGGTTTTGCCGGTATAAATCAATTCCAATGGCAACTATCCTTTCTGCATCATTTTGGGCTTATTATATCCAAAGTATGGCTGTGGAAGCAATGTATACATAAGGCTTGAAATAGCCCGCACATGCCGGATATTATATGACGCTATGGGGTTTTGGCCGGCCCCGGCCTTACAGGGGCGGACTGTTTACCAATACGTGATTCAGCATGGCATCACGGAGCTCTTTAGGACCCGCACCATGCCCGGATTCAAGCCAGATCAGCTCTTTGTAAGGGGCTTCCAGCACATTGTAATAGCGCTCCACCAGTGAAGCCATGGCATTGACATCCTGCCGGCCCACCAGGAAATACATGGGGACCTCCATTTTAGCGGCCTGGGTGGTGAAATCCAAATCCACCAATTGCGGGTACACTACTGTGAATGATTGAACCAGTCCGCGGTAAAAATTGAACTTATCCACCAGGCCATATTCGTCGGCGAACTGCGGAACCAGCAGGGCTACCATTTGCACGCTTATAGTCCCCATGTGCTCAAACAGCACATTATTGTAGGCAGCGTATTTGTAGGCCATCCCCTCCCCGAAATAAGGGGGTTCGCCATAACTGCGAAGTTCTTGCAGCAGAGCCTGATCGCCTTTTTGCGCAGCCAATTCCAGACTGAGTTGATAACCGAGACGGTCATTTTCCACGGTATTAACCATCTGTCCGGTTCCTATATATGCATAATAGCGTTCCGGGTGTTGATACACCAGCTTGGTGCCCAGTATAGTTCCCCATGACAGCCCCATCACATATATCTTATCGCGGTCGAAGCGCTGGCATAAGTATTCCGTCAGTGCATGGGCATCAGCCACGAATCGATCGACTGTCAGTGTGGATATGGGAACCGCTCCATAAGATTTGCCCGTGCCGGGCTGATCCCAGTTGACCACCACAAAATGGTCTTCCAGTGGTTTGAGGGTCAATGCATTGGCCGGGAAGCCGCCCGCTCCGGGTCCACCAATTCCCAAATACAGCAGGATCGGCTTGTTGACGTCTTTGCCGCGGATGGTAATCCACTGTTCGCTTCCATTGAGCTCTACTTTTTCCAGCACGGCAATGCTGTTGTCACCGCTTATTTGCGGTGTAGCCGCATAATGCTGGGATGCTGCCACCGCCAGCACAGCGAGGCCAACAATGCCTGCTATGATCCCGAACGCCAGGAAAACGCTTTTCCGCATACGAAACCACGATATAAACAACAGGAATTGCAGAGCAAACAGCACCAGCCAAACATAGAAGGGCACGGCAGTGCCTATAGGAAGATCTGCCACCGGCAGCAGGCCTATTATATATATCACCAATACCATTGCGGTCAACAATCCCCGTCCAAGGTTGGTAACGCTTCTGTTGCTCATAATATGCCCTCCTGTTATCAGTTATTTATTAACTTTGTATCACATAGCGGCTACAATGAATAGAAGTAAATCGCCTGGTGGTGTAAAATCACCAGTTAAGGGGGTTTTGGCCATAATCACCTTCGACCAATTTGCAGATCTGGTGGATCAGGCCATCAAGCGCATCCCGGCCCGTTTTTACCGTGACCTTAACGGAGGCTTCAATGTACAGCCAGGTAAAAAGCGCGACGGCCGTTGGTACATCATGGGTGAATATGTATGTGACAGCTATTTGGGATGCTTGATCATTTTATATTACGGGTCTTTCGTTGCCTTACTCAAGGGTGAGCCTGAACCTGTCTGGGCACAGGAGATTATGGAAACGGTAATACACGAGCTGCAGCATCATCGGGAAGCCATGGCGGGGCGCGATGATCTGGCCCGGCGGGAAATAGAGGAATTGGAGAAAATCTTAAAGTCATAGTCTGGAGCGAACGGTTTGACCCGCGCATAAAATTGTGCTGTGCTTGATTTGATTGGTTTGACAGCAACCCGGGGCATGGCTGACGGATCGGGGCCGGGCACTCAGGCTGAATTTCAGCACAATAACGTTAAAACCAATAAATACCTTAGATAGATGTACACAAAATCGACATAATGGTGTGCTACCATATACAGAGACAAAAAGGAGTGTGATACTGAACATGATTGAAAGCAAACCCAACTTAACGCGAACCATAGCCCTGGCAGTGATTTTCATGATTATAGGCATAGGGTTGGGCTACGGGGCGACTCAGCTGGGGCAACCGGCGGTAGCCGATATCAATGGCGAAAAGATTACCAAAGATGAGTTTTACGATTCCCTGGTTAAAGCCAATGGCAGTCAGGTCCTGGACACTCTGATCGCCAAAAAGCTGATCCAGCTTGAAGCCGAAAAGCAGAATATCGCGGTTTCCGAAGACGAGATACAAGCCGAACTCAATCAGTACTATGACTACTACGGCGGCGAACAGGCCTTTATTGAGGCTGTTCAGGCCAGCGGTCATACTATTGAAGAGGTAAAGGAAGATATGCTGATCAACCTGCAGATCAAAAAGTTGATAGCCCCGACCGTCACTATAAGCGAAGAAGAGATGCAAGCCTATTTCGAGGAGAACCGGGATTCATTTGCCGAGCCGGAGCAGGTAAAAGCCAGTCATATACTGGTAGACAGCATTGAAAAAGCCAATGAGGTCAAAAGCAGATTGGATGGCGGTGCCGATTTTGCTGAGCTGGCCAAAGAGTATTCTCTTGACACCACCAACAAGGACAGCGGCGGGGACCTGGGGTATTTCGAAAGGGATACCATGGTGGCGGAATTTGAAGAGGCTGCTTTCTCCATGGAAGTAGGAACCATAAGCGCGGCGGTGAAGACCGAGTACGGTTATCATATAATAAAGGTCACGGATAAAAAGGCTGCACAAGAGCCCGACTATGAAGCCAGCAAAGAAAGCATCAGGGACACATTGCTGGATGAGAAGATCGGCGCTGAATATGCTGCCTGGATGGACGGGCTGTACCGACAATACAATGTGCAGAAATTAATATCCTAACTAATCTGTTTGGCACCTGTTCATCACATTGCCTTTATTGGCTGGAGAAACAGGGCATAGAATACTGGCATCGTGGTCATGGCATCACATTACCTTCATACTGGCAAAAAACGGCGATGATTAAGTACAATAAAGCCTTCTGCGGCGTAACACCGGCAGCCATCGCGCCAATTTCAACAAGTGATGCTTAAATAATATAACTTCTATAGGAGAATGTGGGACTTTGACAATGAGCAAAGTCCTTTTTTATTGGCCTGGACGAATACCTTGACAGACATAGTAATATGATATATATTAAACTACGAGAGGTGTTATAATATGGGTGGTAGAATATCGACAGATTTGATACGCGGGCATACCGATACCATTATCTTAAACATACTTCGCCACGGAGACAGTTATGGCTATGAGATTTATAAAACCATTATCGCTTTGAGCGGTCGGCAATATGAACTCAAGGAAGCCACCCTCTATTCGGCCTTCCGGCGCCTGGAACAGGACGATTTGATCACCTCTTACTGGGGTGACGAGACTCAGGGAGGCAGGCGCAAGTATTACCGCATAACCAAAAAAGGTCTTGAGACCTACGAACAGAATTTGAAAGACTGGCGCTTTGCCAAGGGGATTCTGGATAAACTGATAGAAGGAGGCCTGGAGAATGTTGACAGGCAATAGTCGCCTCAACGAGAAAATCAATGATTACCTTGACCACCTATTTTCCGGGGTTGGCCCCAGTCAACCGCTTTTTGATTTAAAAGAAGAGCTGGCCATCAATCTTAAGGAAAAGACTCAGGATATCATGGCCCGTGGTCTGGATGAAGATCAGGCTTTCAAAGAGGCGGTGGCTTCGATGGGCGACTTGAGCGGCCTGGTGGAGGATATGCGCCAACTGGGTCAGGATACCGCCAGGCAAACCGTGTATACCTCTATGAGTGCCCGTATTTCTACCGCCGGCATAGTGATTGGGGTATTATTAGTACTGTTTGGATTATTCACTTCAGCTATGTTATATTCCATGAACGGTTCCGTGGACGGTTCCGGGGTTGAGGTAGTGGGACCCGGTATATTCGTGGTTGCCGGTGGAGCGCTCCTGACCTACAGCATACTGACCAGGGAAACCAGATATAAATACGCCATGAATAAGATTCGGGCAGGCCTTTACGCTATTTCAATAGGACTGTTGCTTTTCAGCATCTTTACTGGCTTCGTAACCCGTTATGCCACCGGGGAGATGTTTATTACCATAGCTTCGGTGATGATATTCTTCCTGGCAGGCACAGGATTGTTTTTAACCCTGGCCTTAACCGGTACCGATCGCCGCAAAAAAGGCTAAGGAAGGGCAATCAACTTCACTGACTGGCCTGTTCAAATATAGGACAACGACCAAACAGCGATGGCTTCTCGTTTTCCTTATTTTGATAATAGGGGTCTGGTAATGTTAGAACTATTGATCACATTATTAACATTAATAATCATTCTGCTGTTTATATCCGCTCTGGTGATAGTGTCTAAGCTATTTCCCGACAAATTGAGCTCGAAGCAAAAAAAGTGGTGGACTATTCTGCACATCGTTTTCGTGATAATTTATTTCTCGGGAGTACTCGGTGCGCTCTTACTTACCAGTTTTGCTTCCACTATTATTGTCGATGATGCTCAAATCAAGGCTGCCCACCTGTTTGCCAGGTACTTCGATTGGTTCCTGGTTATTCCCGGAGCCTTGGGTTGTATAGTCACGGGTGTTTGGCTCGCAGTACGAACTCAATGGGGCCTCACCAAACACTACTGGATCATCGTAAAAACATTGGGGAATATAACTGCAATACTATTTGGGAGCACTTTTATGCGTCACTGGTTTGATGAGACCGTTAATTTAAGTTCAACGGGGCAAAGCAATCTTATTGAAAATACCGCTTATCTGCACAGCCATCAGATGCTTTTAGTCGGTGCCATCATCTCGCTTCTAATATTATTGTTCTTGCTGTTCACTTCGTATTTCAAACCATGGGGGAAGCGGGTTATGCCCTTGCAAGAGCACAAAGCCTGATTCCCCAATCCCGATTATCATGCTTGCCGCTGTCCAGTTGTTTATAACCGCAGTAAAATAGCCTGTTGAATAGAGATTTGGACCTAATATATGCCGGTCAAGGCGTTAAGCCCGCTTTGATCGGCTATTTTCATACACTTAGGTCTTCATTCCGGTTTATGTGAATCACACCCAGAAGCTGTTGCCTGACCTATCTCGGCCCACTTGTTTTGTCGTTACTGGGCATAATGCTAGTCAAAACACCGCACCCACAGGAACCAGCAGTAACAGGAGCGTTACTGGGCATACTTCTAATCAAAACCGGCGTATATGCTGTGAATCGACTCCCAAGCTTCTCAGTGTTACAGCGCATACTTCTAATCAAAACCCTGATATTAATAAAGCAATTTCTATGTAACATTCAGGGTGGTTCGTTCGTCTTGGTTTATAAAGCCGATCGGTCAAAAGAAGGTGAGAAGATTTGTGATTACTGCTGAACAGCTCAGAAAGGCTGCCCGGGGCGAAACTCAATCCATTGAGCTTATTTGTCAGCAATTGTGGGAACCCCTTTATGGTTTTATCTATTACCGGGTTCAGAACCGCGAAGAGGCTGAAGATATCACCCAGGAAACCTTTGTAAGAACCCTGATCTACTGCCGGCGGCATAATACCCAGCCGGAGAATATCACCGCTTTTATGAAAATGGTAGCCCTCAATATAATCCGTGATAGCTGGCGGCAAAAACAGCGCCAGGGCAAACTCATTGATTTGGAGGATATAAAACCCCTGGAAACAGTTGCTGCAGATGAGCAAAAGGCCATTGCCGAAAGAATGCAGGTAGAGAATGCTCTCAACAGATTGAAACCTGAGCACAAAGCCGTGCTTGATCTGAGAATCATGAAAGGCTACAGCGTGGCGGAGACAGCACAAATGCTGGGAAAAAGCGAAGCAGCAGTGCGCGTCCTGCAGTACCGGGCATTGCAGGTGCTGGCGCAAATGCTGGATGAGAACGACTAAACCGGGAGGGATGAAAAGATGGATGACAAAGAGAATATTCTTTCCGAATATATTGACGCTTTGAACAGGGAACAAAAGCCCAATCGTGGCTATGTCGAAGAACCCGAATTGGCCAGGCTATGTGAGACGGTGAGAAGGGTTAGAAGCTTAAAGGAACAGGCTATGCCCGAAGAGGGGTATGCTCAGCGTCTGGCAAAAGAAGTGGCCGTAAAATTGGCTCACAATCGTGATAAGGGACTCGATGAAAAAGGTGATATTGGCTTGAAGAAACGAAACAGGACTGAGCAGAGGCGTTTTGCCCGGCCCGGTTGGTTGGTGCCGGCCGCTGCTATACTGGCAGCCTGCGTGGTGATTTTCGCCGTGCTGGTCAGCCGCCCCAGTTTGTTCCATACCGATGTGGCTTTAGCCATGCAGCAGGCCGTAGGGCAGTTGTCCAGCTATCATGGGGTCCTGGAAATGCGAACTCATAATGAAGCCGGACAGGAATGGCTGGTTCGCCGGGTGGAGATTTGGTCACAAGGAGACAAGTATGCTGTCAAGCAGCATGATGGCACCCTGACCGTCAACAATGGTCAGCAAAAATGGCAGGTGCGCCCGCAAGAGCAGGAAGTTGCCCTGCTGCCCGTACTCCATGATCCGGTCCGCCAGGGATTTGACCTGCGCGATGAGGCCGAGCGGGCTTTAAGCTACCCGCATCAGGTGGTAGGTTCAGAGCTTGTCGCCGGTCGTCAGGCCAGCAAAATGCAGATATCCCCCCCGGGAGGCCTGGAATACTATCTGTGGATCGATAAAGAGACCAATCTGCCCCTTCAGCTTCAGACCGCGATGCAAAACGCACTGCAGACCACCTACACTTTTGCCAGCTTTGAAGCCAATGCGCAGATTGATCCGGTTATATTTGATTACCGAGTGCCGCCGGGCTTTAAAGTGGTGGATGCCGATCCCGGACAGTTTGTTAATACCGTGGAGGAAGCAGTGGAGATAAGCGGTTTTGACCCGCTGCTCCCGCAAAAAGCCCCTTTTCGCATCCTGGCTTTTGACCGTCGCATAGTCTTTGACTATGGTGATACTACCATAGTGGAAACGGTTGCCCGGGGAGCTTTTCAACCGGCAGCCAATGCCGCGCTGGGTACGGCGGCAGGAGGCCCTCTGGAGGTGTTGCGGGATAAGCTGCGCTGGAGGCAGTATGGTATTGAAATCGAGATTTCCGGACCGGAGCGGGTAACCCTGGCGTCTCAGATTGCCCCCGACCTGGCTCTTCCTGAAGTCAATCAGCAACTGGTTGACCAGGCTGAGGTTAAAGTCGAGGTGGATATGGACATTGTCAGGGCCGATCAACAGCAGGTAGACCGGGGCAGCAGTCCCTGGCAGCTGGACCCGTTGCAGGTCTCACTCACTTTTGTCAATCTCAAAGTATCGCCTCAGGGCATTGTAGGTGAGCCCAAAATCGGACCAGAATCCTTTACATTAGCAATAAACAACGGGATAGAGGCCATTGTAGAGGTATCCCAGGGACCGATCAGCAGGGTTTATCTGCAGCGTCTGATGCGTCAGGACGAGACCGGCATCTGGTCGGTGGTAGGCTACGATCCACGCTAACGCCACACGACACACGGGGACGCGTACCTTGAGTCATTTTTATAGCGACACACGGGGACGCGCACCCTGTGTCATTTTCTTAAGCGATGTCAATGCATGAGATATTATGGGCATTTGTTACATGACCCAATATCGTTGGAGAATCCAATTACGAATTAAGATTGACATGAAAAAAGTATTCCCCCTATGTCACCTGGTTTAGTTTACAATGGTAAAAATGGGAGGTGTATTCTATGGATCAAAAGTTTGAAATAATTGAAACCACAGCACAACCGGTCTTGTCCATCAGAAAAGTTACATCGGTAAGACAGCTGCCGGAAGAACTGGGAAAAGCGTATCATGCCATAATTGCATATCTTGAAGAATTGGGACAACAGCCTGCAGATGCAGCCTTTGCTTGCTATTACAATATGGACATGGAAAACCTGGATGTTGAGATGGGATTTCCGGTAAGCTCCGCTTTGCCCGGCAGGGGCGAGATAAAGGCCAGCCAGATTCCCGCCGGCAAGAAAGCCACGGCTTTATACGTTGGCCCTTACCAGGAGATAGGGCCCACTTACGAAGCCATGACCCAGTGGATCAAGGATAGCGGAGAAGAACCTACCGGGGTGGCCTACGAGTTTTATTACAATTCACCGCTTGAGGTACCCGAAAGCGAGCTTTTAACCAGGGTAGTGTTCCTGTTGAAGTAATCCTTACGACACACGGGGGCGTTTACCTTGTGTCATTTCTATTGAGTGATGGCAAGGAATGCACTAGTATAGGAATTTGGTAAATGACCTGATATCATCGGGCGACTCAGTTATAAATAAAATGACACGAAGTAAGCGTCCGAGACCACTGAAAAAGTCCGAATAAAAAATAAAAAGCATACCCTCCTGTAGTATAATTAAGTCAGCCAAAAACACATTACACTTGGGAGGGAATGCTTTTTATGTTAGTTGAAAACACTTTTAAACAAAGTAGCTTCTACTACGCATTATACCAGATGATACCCGA
>Ga0209537_1001393_pt1 | contig 27365 bp, 23 predicted proteins | sample BioPla4DNA1_FD_187698 | JGI IMG/M metagenome (GOLD analysis project Ga0209537, IMG submission 187698) | Biogas fermentation microbial communities from Germany - Plant 4 DNA1 (SPAdes) (version 2) | ecosystem: Engineered > Bioreactor > Anaerobic > Digestate | place: Bielefeld, North...
GCTATGCCTGTGGTTATTCTTGATCAACTTAATGAACATATTAAGGAGCTTTGTGATATTACTTCCATACCTTGGGATAACTCACCTCGAAATATTAAGAGAATGAATGAGACTATGGCCTATTACAGGCTGAAATTTTTGCTGAAATTTTTGCTGAAATTTTTGCTGGCCCTTTGCCGCTCCCTGCCGATCTCACTGAAAGCCCAGCAAAAAGAAGGTATTCTTGTCCTACCTTTTCGAACCTTGTAGGCAAACCCCAAATTCTTCCGTCGCAGTTCATTTTCTTTTTGACTTTATTCTTGACGCCCACCTTCCAAGAAACTTATACTGTACAAAAGGAGGTTTTGTAATGGAGATAATCAAAACCCAAAACCTGAGCAAATTCTACGGCAAGACAAGAGGGATTGAAGGCATTAACCTTGCCATCAACCGCGGAGAATGCTTTGGCTTTATCGGCCCCAACGGTGCAGGAAAGTCCACTACCATCCGCTTGCTGATGCAGCTCATCTTTCCGTCTTCCGGGAGCTTTTCCTTATTCGGCGAAGAAATAAGAGGAGAAAACCCCATGCTCAGGCGCAGGATCGGTTATCTCCCTTCTGAAGTGAACTTTTATCCTGATCTGACAGGAAAGCAGCTTCTGGAACTGGCAGCCAAACTTTATGAGGTAAGTACAGAGAAAATAGCTGCCTATGCAGAAATATTGGAGCTGGATCTAAACAAGACGATTAAAACCTATTCTTTAGGCAACAAGAAAAAACTTGCCATTATCCAAAGCCTGCTGCACGATCCGGAACTGTTGATTTTAGATGAACCCACCTCAGGGCTGGATCCCCTGATTCAAAACAGATTTTTCCAGCTTCTTGCGGAGAAAAATCAACAGGGCTGCACTATTTTCCTCTCCACCCACGTGCTGGCAGACGTGGAAAGGTTCTGCCACAGAGTGGGGATCATCCGCTCTGGGAAGCTGATCAGGGTCTCTACAGTGGCAGAACTTCCTGGCAGAGCAGAGCGCAGAATTGAAGTTATCTACAGCCAAGAGGGAGATCTGAGGGCAAGCTACAGCTTGAGGGAAATCGATCCTGCTGTTGAGTACAGGGACGGCAGACATGTCTTCCACATCAAGGAAGACCTGCACAAAGCCCTTGCAGCTATCGCAGAGCACCCGATCTCGGATATCATCATCAAGCAGCCTACTTTAGAAGAGCTGTTCATGAAATATTACAAGACTGAAGAGGTGGGCAAATGAATAAGTTCGTGCTCTTTAAGAACGAATTCTACCTAAACCGCAAGACTTTCTGGATTTGGCTCTTCATCAACGCAGGACTTTTGGCAATTTTCGCGGCAGCCACAGATCTGGTTTTAAGCAACGCAGGACTTTTGGAGCTTTTGGAAAGTTATCCCCAAGCAATCTTGGATTCCTTCAATATAAATCCCGAAAGCTTTACAACCTACGAAGGCTGGATGGCCAGCGAGCCTTATGTCTTTTTGGCTCTTCTCCTCGGGATCTTTGCCATGCTCCTGTCTGCCACCTCCATCTCCCGAGAAATCGACGGCAGAACAGGAGAATTCCTCTTCACCACTCCATTGAGCAGAAGAACTATCTTTTTTGCGAAAGCAGCAAGCCACCTGCTGCAGCTGACCATAGTTTTCCTCGCCAGCACAGCCCTGGTTTTTCTGCTGGGCAGGGCTGTAGCTGAAGTCGGCAATGCCCAAGGACTGTTTTTAGTTTTCCTCACTGCCTATCTCCTTTCCCTGGTCTGCAGCGGAATCGGGTATCTGTTGAGCTGCCTAATGGACAACCAGCGGACTGCCTTGTCTTTAGGCGTAGGTTTTGTCCTTCTGTCATTTCTTTTCAATATGCTGGCGGGACTTGAAGGATTTGTGGGGAGATTGGCCAAGCTCAGCATCTTCCAACTCTTTGACGTTCTCGCTATTCTTAAAGAAAACGCTCTTCCCCCTCATCCTGTTGCTGCAGCATGCCTGTGTTATCTGTTGGGCTTAATTGTATCTTCCGAAATTCTGGCGCGGAAAAATCTCTATTTATGAATGTTTGGAGGTTGCCCATGGTTAAAAAAGCGATTCTCGTGGCAGGCGGCAGCCTGTCGCAGCCCCCTTCTATCGCACAAGAGGATTTGGTAATCGCCATCGATTCTGGCTTGGAACACTGCCTGCGGTTTCAGATCACTCCCCAGCTGGTCCTCGGCGATCTGGACTCTGTCTCAGAGGGGGCGCTCAGGTGGGCTAAAGCAAGGCAGCTGAAAATCCTCACCTTTCCCAGGGAAAAAGATAAAACCGATACTCACCTGGCAGTAGAGTATGCCATCTCGCAAGGTGCAGAGGAGATCCAGATCCACGGAGGGATAGGAAGCCGCTTTGATCATACCCTGGCCAATGCCCATCTTCTCATGACAATTGCAAGGCAGGGGGCCCAGGGGATGCTCACAGACGGGGAACAAAAGATCTTTCTGCTTGAAGAGGAGCTCTGCCTAATGCCTGAGAAGGAGATGTGTTTTTCCATCCTTCCCCTCTCTTTCGAGCTTTCAGGGCTCTCCATCGAAGGAGCTTTTTATCCCCTGGAAAACGCCGCAGTCAGCCTTGGCGATACGAGAACCATCAGCAACGAGTTCTTGGACAAGCCTGTTAAGCTGACCCTGAAAGCAGGCTGCGCTCTGGTCTGCGTTTGTCCACGTTTGTAACTTGTGGCACAAATTGCAGCTAATCAGCACAAACCGGCCGCCACTTCCGTATACTGATACAAAAAGGCAAGCATTTGCCCTGAAAGCAGTTGGAGGTGAAATGGATGCGCGGCGGTGGATCATATTATTGGTGGTGGTTTTGGTTTCTCATTCTGATCCTCATCTTACTCCTCCTTATTTTCTTTGCTTAAACAAAGCGCCCTGCTTTCCCCAGCAAGGCGTTTTCAATCTCTTGCGAACCCAGGGCGTGTGTGCTAAAATTAGACTAACATATTGAGGAGGCACCTACTATGGCAAAACTTCTTTTTCCAGATGACAGCATTCGAGAATTTCCTCCTGGAACTGCGGTTGTAGATATTGTGGAGGAGGCACTGCCCCGCTTCAAGAAAAGGGCTGTGGCAGCCCGGCTGGGAGAAAAGCTGGTTGATTTGGCAGCCCAGCTTCCAGAAAGCGAAGAAGCTATTCCTTTTGAAATCATCACTTTGGACTCTCCAGAGGGGACGGATGTGCTCAGGCACACAGCCGCTCACATAATGGCCCAAGCAGTGAAAAGACTGTGGCCTGAGGCACGCATTGCCATCGGCCCGACAATCGAAAACGGCTTCTACTACGACTTTGACCTGCCAGAGGCGTTCACGCCAGAAGAACTGGAAAAGATCGAGGCAGAAATGAAAAAAATCATTGCAGAAAACCTGCCCCTACAGAGGGAGGAACTTGCAAGCGAAGAGGCTATCAGCCTATTTAAACAGCTCAACGAGCCTTATAAAATAGAGCTGATCGAAGATCTGGATTCGCCAGTTGTGAGCGTTTACAGACAGGGAGAGTTCGTAGACCTGTGCCGCGGCCCTCATCTGCCTGCAACTGGGATGGTCAAGGCGTTTAAGCTGCAGAGTGTAGCTGGCGCCTACTGGCGGGGAGATTCAAACAAACCCATGCTGCAGCGAATCTACGGCACTGCCTTCCCCAAACAGAGCCAGCTGGACGAGCACCTGAAAATGCTGGAAGAAGCTGCCAAGCGGGACCACAGAAAGTTGGGCCAGCAGCTGGATCTATTCAGCATCCACGAAGAAGGACCTGGCTTTCCCTTTTTCCATCCCAAAGGGATGGTCTTGAAGAATCAGCTCATCGAGTTCTGGCGGGAAGAGCACCGAAAAGCCGGCTACCAAGAAATTCAGACGCCCATGATCCTCAGCGAAGAGCTCTGGCATAAGTCCGGTCACTGGGATCACTATAAGGAAAATATGTATTTCACCAAAATCGATGACCATGATTTTGCCATCAAACCCATGAACTGTCCCGGCGGGATACTGATGTACAAAAGGCAGCTGCACAGCTACAGGGATCTGCCCATTCGCATGGGAGAGCTGGGGCTGGTCCACAGGCACGAGCTTTCCGGAACCCTGCATGGCCTAATGCGGGTGCGGGCTTTCACCCAGGACGATGCCCACATCTTCATGCTGCCGGAACAGATCGAAGAGGAAATTGCAGCTGTGGTGAGGTTGGTGGATAAGTTTTACAGGCTTTTCGGCTTCAGCTACCACGTGGAGTTGAGCACCAGGCCTGAGAAAGCTTTGGGCTCCGAGGAGATCTGGGACAAGGCCACTAGAACTCTGGAGGCTACTTTGCAAAAGCTGGGTCAAGATTACAAAGTCAACGAAGGCGACGGCGCTTTCTACGGTCCGAAAATAGACTTTCACCTCAAGGATTCCATAGGCAGGACGTGGCAGTGCGGCACAATTCAGCTGGATTTTATGCTCCCTGAACGCTTTGATCTCACCTACATCGGAGCAGATGGAGCCAAGCACAGGCCAGTGATGATCCACCGGGTTATTTACGGCAGCATCGAGCGGTTTATTGCCATTTTAACAGAGCATTATGCCGGCGCTTTTCCGCTTTGGCTTGCGCCGGTGCAGGTGGTGGTGCTGCCCCTCGGTGAAAGCCAAAATGCCTACGCCCAAGAGGTAAAGAAGCAGCTTGAGGACTCGGGCCTGAGGGTGGAGGTTGATGCAAGGGACGAAAAGCTCGGCTACCGCATTCGGGAAGCACAGCTGCAGAAGATTCCCTACATGATTATCCTGGGGCCAAAAGAGGAGGAAGGAAAAACCTTGAGCGTCCGCTCCCGCAAAGATGGAGATTTGGGCACCATGGACCTGGAGGCTCTGACTGCCAGACTTACAGAAGAAGTATTAACAAAGAGAAACTAAAAAAACGCACCCGCCCGGGTGCGTTTGCTTTTTAAAGTTCTACTGATTCAAGCTCTACAATCCGCCATTTGCCCTCTACTTTGCGCAAAAGCAGGCTGTCTCTGCGGGAGGTTGTCTTTTTGCCGCCCTCCCCCGGCATAGTGAGCTTGTATGTGGCAGTGTAGCGGGCCTCGCCATTTGCCTTTCCGCCTTGAATCTGGAGGTCATCCACCTGGACTAGATCTGGTGAAGGTTCTTTTTGCTCTATATTCTGCACGCTCTGCATGCGCATGCCCATGTTTACCTTCTCGATGACGTGCAGTCTGCTGACCAAGTCAATTGTCTGCTTGCCCACTTTAGGGTCAATTGTCTGCTCCAAGGCGATTACGTCTAAATCGTCCAAAGCTTGATAATATATCTTGACTACTTCCAAAGGCGTGGTTTTTGCAGTGACTATCTCTTCAGTCTTGCCGCTGCGGAAAAGGGAAACAAGAATCAAAATCACAGCGATCCCGCCGGCAAACCAGCCCCAGTTATTGCGGAAAAATCTTTTCCGCTGCCAAGAGCGCTGTGTTTGCGAGATTTTTCGGTCTGCTCCTTTGGCAAAAGCCTCTTCTTCTTGGGAGGTTGCCCGAAGTGCACCATCTTCCTTAAGCTTGCGGGCCTGGTTTAAGGCAGAACTTGCAGTTGGCCTTTTGACTGGGTCTTTGGTCAGAAGGGAGAGAATTAGCTCGGCAAGCCCCGCACTCAGTTTGGGGTTATAATACCGAGGGTCCAAAGGTTCCCGCTCAAGAATGTTTTCTCCTATTAACTTTGCCTCTTTATCTGTGAAGGGAAAAACTCCGCAAGCGGCACGGTAAGCTACCACGCCTAAACTCCAGACATCTGAAGCTGCGCTTCTTGCTGTATCCTTGAACGATTCAGGGGCCCTATATTCGTCTGCATGGGCTAGTGGTCTGAAGGCAGAAAGCATTCTGTAAGGCGCGTAATCAGCAAGGTACAGTTCGCCTTCAGGAGAAAGATAGACGTTATCCAAGGTGACCCCTTCTAGGTTAATGCCTGCCTCGTGGACGTAAGTGAGCACTTCCAAGGCTGTTATGAGCCATCCGCAGAGCTCTTCTGGCTCCGGCAATTTGTCTTTAAGGGATTCCCCTAAAGAAACCAAACCTGGGATGGTTTCCCGTCCCAGAAAATAGCGGCCGTTCTTCCTTTCCACAGCTACATCTCGCAGCAGGCGTGGGTGAGATAGGTCTGTAAGCTGTTCTATTCTCATGCCGATTTGCTTTGCTGTTTCCACCAACAGCGATTGCCGGGAGATCTCTCCCACTTCAAAATCCTGCCAAAGGATTTCCCTCTGGTCCATTACAATTCCCCCCTGTTGCCTTTATTATAGCACAGGGTTTTGCGAAAGTGTAGTTTTTACCTACAGAGTTCGCAGCCAGAACAGGTGGACACTTGTTCCGAAAAGACTTGTTTAATGGTCCGGGAAATCTCCCGCCCAAAAGAGCCGTGCAGAATTACCTTTTCCGGCGCCAAAGTGATGAGGTTGCTGAGGAGCACATCTTCCGGCTCCATCCCTCCTAAAGGTTCTTCCAAAAATTCTTCTGACAGCTCCTGCCCATTTTCGTCCAAGAGTAAGTAGGCATCGCCTTTTGGGACAACGTGCAGGAGTTCAAAGGAGGACGGCTGGATTTCCACAAAAGAACGTAGAAGAGAAATGAAATCCCGGTATTCCCGTTCTGCAAGTTGTTCTTCCACAGCCAAATCCACAGCCAGTTTCAGTTCCCTGTAGTATTCCTTCAAGCGGAACCGCACAAAACCCTCAAGCACGATCTGAGACCTGCCCGCCAGGCATTCGAGCAGCCTGGCGTAAACCAGGTTCTTTCTCTGTCTTTTGCGGATCTCGTCTTCTTCCCCTGTTTGCAGGTCAAAGTTGAGGATCTGCAGGCTCCTGTTGACGATCTCTTCCTGTTCCTCGGCTGTAAAGCCCTTATAATTGTGCCGCAAAATTCTCCCCAAAAGCTGCCTCTGCTGCGAGCCCACCAATAAATCTGCCACTGCATCAGCCACAAATGCATGTACCAGGTTGGCCTTCTCTGTTCCCTTGAGCTTGCAGCCTAGGAAAACCCACTGGCCTAAATTTGCTGTTTCTATTTCCAAGCCGCCTGTTTTCAAGTACTCAGCCAGCTGTTCTGTTGCAGATCGGTTGGCCAAAGACGTACCGATAGCTAATGTTACCAATTCCCCACTCCCTTTCATCGAATTTATTATATGTGCCAGCAAAAAAATGTATACAACAAGGGAGTGGCTTTAAAACAAAAAAAGACCGGCATTACCAGTCTCTAAAATGGTGGGGAGGAGCGGGCTCGAACCGCTGACCTCTACAATGTCAATGTAGCACTCTAACCAGCTGAGCTACCCCCCCACTGCGCATTTCCATTATAGGATTTCGGAGGCGGTTTGTCAAGGGGTAGATTCCATTACATAGATTCCATTACATAGATTCCATTAACTATTAAGGCTGCCAGGGTTAAAATGAAACCCTGCAGAACACAATAACAGATGAACAGCGCAAAGGAGGTGCATCTGTTGGCTAATCTAAACCAGCTGGAACTGCAGAATCTCCGGGAACTGATTGCTGGTCATGAAACTGCCAGCAACAAGCTGCAGGACTATGCTCATCACTGCAGTGATCCTCAGCTGAAACAGATGTTTCAGCAGTCTGCTCAATCTGCACGCAGCACTCGGGATAAATTGCTCTCTTTCCTTCAATAACTTTAGGAGGTGAGGTAATGCAGGAGAAGGATATGGTTGCTGACGTGCTTTCCATGACCAAAGCAAGTCTGGGAAGCTACGCTAAAGCCATCGCTGAGACCCAAAACCAGCAGCTGCGGAGCACCCTGCAGCAGATCAGAAATCAAGACGAACAGTTCCAGTATCAGCTCTTTCAGGTAGCAAGCCAAAAGAACTACTACCATCCTGCCCAAATTGCTTCCCAGCAGGAGATTAGTCAGATCCGGCAGCTTTTTTCCCAGCAGCCTACAGTTAACACCATCCTTTAAGGGGAAAGGAGGCTTCGGCCTCCTTTTTACCCCAAAACTTGGACTGCCTCTGCGAGCTTTTTGGCAATGGGCAGCCTCTGAGGGCATTTGGACTCACACTGATGGCAGCTGATGCAATTGGAGGCTTTTTCATGGTCAGCCAGGCCTTTGTACTGCTCGCGGGCGTAGTCTGTAAGGCCCCAAACGCGGTGGTAGTTTAAAAGTTCAAAGTTCCTTGGGATATTTACCTCCCTTGGACAGGGCAGGCAGTACTTACAGCCTGTGCAGTACAATTCCAAAAGTTTTTTGTTGCGCTCTGTGATCTGGATAATCTGCTCCCTCTCCTGGGCAGTTAAGTGGACTTCCCTAGCTGCCACCTTGACGTTTTCCTCAACCATCTCGATGGTGCTCATCCCGGAGAGAGTTATATCCACGTTAGGATTGGAGAGCACAAACCGCAGGGCTGCCTCAGGTGTGCTCTGTACGCCTGAAGGAATCAGCTTGGCGATTTCTTGGGATGATTGGGCCAACCTCCCGCCGCCTACAGGTCCCATTACTGCTACGCCGAGACCTTTGGCTTTTGCATAAGCCATGGCTTCTTCGTTTGCTCTATCTAAGAGATTGTATTGGCAGAGCACTGTGGAAAAATGCCCTGTATCAATGATTTTAATCATGTTCTCCGGCTTATCGTGAAAAGAAAAGCAGAGGTATTTAATCAGCCCATCCTTCAAGGCTTTTTCGGCAGCCCAAAGGGGTCCGCGGGGTTGGTCGATTTTTTCTCGGTAAACTTGCCAGCTGATGCTCCACATGTGGTAGAAGTCTATGTAATCCACACCCATCCGCTTCAAGGAGGCATCCAGGCGCCGGAGCCAGTTTTCCCCTGAGGCATCTTTTATCGGGTTTTTTGTGGCGAGGATCACCTTGTCTCGGCAGTCCCTGATCGCTCTGCCGACGAATTTTTCGCTGTCGCCGTCTAAGTAGCCGGGGGCTGTGTCTATATAGTTAACCCCAAGCTCTATTGCTCTGCGCAGGACCTCAACGGCCTTTTTTTCGTTCCTAGGAAGGCGCATAGCGCCAAAGCCAAGGCGGGAAACCTTGACCCCTGTGGAGCCAAACTCGCGATACTGCAATTATCCTCTCACCTCTTCCTGCGTCTAATGTAGTTTTGGCAAAAGCAGTAAGATTATTCCCCTGGCAGGGAACCGCAGATCTCCCGCAGTTTCTCTGCAAATTCTTCTTGCCCGTATTTATCCATCTCGTCCAGGAGAATTGCGATCTGATCCATCTGCTTTTCGTTTAATTTTCCTTCATCCGCCAGTTTCCCGTAAGCTGCTAAGAGCTTCAGCTTCAACTTCTCCGTTTCTGCCCAAAATGCGTCCATCCTACTCCTCCCGATCTGATTCATCAACAAACAGCGTGAACTCTGGAATAAACCTCAGCACGGCAGTGCCTGTTGCTCCCTTCCGCTGCTTGGCAAAAATAACTTCAGCTTTCCCTTTTGTACCCCGCTCTTCTGCCTGCTCTGGGTAATAGTAGTCGTCGCGGTAGACGAACATGACAACGTCTGCAAACTCTTCGATGTTTCCGCTGTCCCGCAGGTCGCTCATCATGGGCCTTTTGTTTTCCCTGCTCTCCACACCCCGATTCAATTGGGAGAGGAGAATGATGGGCACGTCGATCTCGCCTGCCAAATCCCTCAGCTCCCTGACAATGTCGCCAACCTGCAGGGCCCAGCTTTTGTTCTTGTTCTCTTCAGCAGGCCGGATGAGCTGCAAGTAGTCGATGACCACAAGCCCTAGATTAGGACAGGCAGCCTTGACCTTCCTGGCTTTAGCCCGGATGTCCAGGGAGGTTAAACCTCTTTGATCTACGATCTGGATAGGCAGTTCAAACAGCTCGCTGTATACCTTTTGAGTAACCTCAAGCTGCTCATCTGTAAGTTTTGTCGCATATTGAGAAGAAGAGATCAGAAAATTGCCGTCTCTGTCCCGGTAGTGGAATAACTCGCTCAGTACAAGCCTGTCGCCGATCTGCTCATCGTCCATCTCCAGACTGAAAATCAGGACAGGAATGTGTCGCTTGGCCACATTGAGGGCGAAGTTCAAGGCGAGGGAGGTTTTTCCCATACTGGGCCTGCCTGCCAAAATGATCAAATCCTTCTTTTTGAAGCCAGTGGTGAGCATGTCGATTGAAGGAAAGCGGACGGAAAGGCCGTAGGGCACCTTGCCTTCTTTCCGCTCCACGAGGTTTGTGTAGCAGCGGGAAAGCACGTCCAGAAGCTCTTTCGGTTCTTCTTCACTGTTTTCCGTTTGCGTGGCAGCAAAAATCAACTCCTGAGCCCTAGCCTGATATTTTTCAGGGGTTTCCTCTTCTTCGTTGAGAATCATCCGCTCGATCTCTTCAGTGGCCTGCAGGATTTTCCGCTTGGCGTAATCCTCCCGCAAAATCTCAATGCAGGGTTCCAGTTCCCTGCCTGTGACCACGCTTTCAGTAAGGGCAACCAGGGCTGTTTCAGGATCCGCCAGCAGCTTTTCCCGCCTGATCTTTTCGTAAAGGCGCACAAAACTTACCCTGCCCTGTTTTGTATACAAATCCAAAAGCGCCTTGAAGATAGTTCTGTGGGTGGGATTTGAGAAGTGGTAGTCCCGCAGCTTGTCCAAAGCTGTGTCCATTTTGTGGGGATGTTTGATCAGAATCCCTAAGATGCGCTGTTCTATTTCGCTGTCCTGGGATACTTCAACCGGCAGTTTGCTAGCTGCTGTAGTCATCTTTGAACATCTCCTTCCACCGTTTTACAGCTTCCGGATCCACCGGCTTATATGCGCTGGCATTTGCCACTCCCTCGTAGCCGTCACTTGTGGCTGCTGTCTGGACCTGGCCAGGCAGCCTTTTCATGAATCCTTGGCTTTTCTTGCTGTCCTCGCTTTTTTTCTTGCTGCGTTTGCTTTTTTCTTCCTGCCACCTCTTCCGGTGCGCAGCCAGGTCGTCGAGATTTCTGATCCCTTCGTTATACCAGTTCCGCAAGATTCCTTCCAGATACTCTATTCGCCGGGAAGGGGTTTTCACCATTTCTGCTATTGCCGCCACAATCACTTCTATATCCATGCCTTGTTCAAGCACCCAATAGCGGAGCTTCTCTTCCTGTACTGGCCCCATCAAGCCAATCTGTTTTTGGTAGAAGTCGAAGAGTACCTGCAGGGCCTCTGGCGACTGCTGGGCCAGCCTTGCTTCCAATTTCTCGAATTCTTGGAAAGGCAGGGGTTCTTTTACTTCAAGGACAGGGCCTTCCGGTGAAAGCTTTGAGCTGATCAGTTCGTAGCGGAGCAGGTTCTCGAGCGCTTTCTCTAACTGTTCAGGGGTACAGGCAAGTTCCTGCAGCAGTTGCTCTTTGTCCAATTCTTGCATTTCGCTGGCAAAAAGTGTCAGCCAAAGGGCAACTGCCAGCCCTCCGACCTTTTTTTGATATAGAGTGATCAGTTCTTTAGGAACCAAAAGGAGATCCCTTGATCTCCTTTTGGTGGCAAGACGAAATTTGGCCTCGAGCAAATTTATTTCCTCCTACTGTGTTTTTGCAAGCCTGATCAGATTCCGGCCGCTGTGCTTGGCTTGATAGCAGGCGATATCTGCCGCTTTGATCAATTCCTCTGAGGTTTCTGCATGCTGAGGAAAGCAGGCTACGCCGATGCTTACAGTCAGCTCCAGCTGCTCTGAAAAAGGCTTCTGCTCTATTTGCTGGCGAATCCGCTCTGCGATCTCTAAAGCTTCCGCCTGTCCTGTCTCGGGCAAGATTATACAGAATTCTTCCCCGCCGTAGCGGGCTATCAGATCCACGTTTTCCCTGATGACGCTCGTCAGCCGCTTGCTGAATTCAGCCAATACCCGGTCGCCAGTCTGGTGGCCGTGGGCATCGTTGATGCTTTTGAAATGGTCTATGTCCAGCATCAGCAAACTTAAATTCCTGTTATAGCGGCTTGCCCGCTTCATTTCTTTTACTAAAGCGATCTTGAAGTAGCGGTGGTTGATTAGACCGGTGATGGGGTCTGTAATGGCCTGCTGCGCTAGCTGGGAATAAAGGTTGGCATTGCGAATGGCTGAAGCAGCCTGGTTGGCGATAATGGTAAGGATGCGCAGATCGTCCTCATCGAAGGCAGAAGGTTCGGTTTTGACAACTTCCAGTACAGCTATGCATTGATTTTTACTCTTCAGAGGCAGTGCCATGATAGAACTGAAGTTCTGTTCCCACTGTCCATATTGGAAACGCTTGTCCTTTTGGCGATCCGCAACAAGGGCAGCTTGACATCTGTCCGCTACCCATCCTACAAGCCCTGTGCCAATTGGAAGCCGGTTTTCTATTTCTTCCTCTTCCATCAACCCCCGGCCCGCTCCTTTGTATAGTTCGCCTTTTTCTTCGTTGATAAAATAAAGGCGGCACGCATCGTAGGGTATGATCTTGTAAATAGTATCCACAGCTAAATTTAATATTTCTTGATAATTAATAGTGCTGCTTAAAATAGATGTAAACTCATAGATGGCCGAGGTGTTAAATAGTTCGCGAGCTATTTTTTCTTCTAATGCTGTTATTTTTTTGTTCTGCGCCGCAAGGTTCTTCTCTAAGCGCTGTTTTTCTCGGTTAAATTCTGCTTGAAGCAGTTCCTGCTGCCAGCGAACAAGTCCTGCCGGTATGAATACCAGCAGAAGATACCAAAGGCTTTGGTAGCCGAGTAGAAAGCGCAAACCGATTACCACAGCGCCGCAGAAAACAATCCCCCACAAGAGGCTTAGTTGGTAGGCTAAGATGAATAGCGGCAGGGAAAATAAAAGCAGGCTTAGACTTTCAGAATGAGGCTTTATCAGGCTGAAAAAAACCAACCAAATAGCGCTTGCGCCTGACAGCAATTCCTTTGCTTTGCGTTTCATCCTCTTAGCTGCTGGGTTGCGCGACTTGGGGCTTTACTTTCTTTCCTTGTCCTTGCAAGCCCAAAGATGCCGGCAAGCCACAGGCTAAAAATGGCGAGGCCGCTCAGTACTCTTCTCGCAAGTTCCCAGCGAAGCTGGGATATGGCAGGCTCAATAGGACCGAAGGCAACTATGGCAGGGTTGGAGTTTTTCCACGCAAGCCAGCACCAAATTAGCATTCCCACTGAACTGATTGCTGTCAAAAGGGTAAAAAAAATTTTCTTAGCTTTCATCTGGCGGTTCACCTAGCCTCTCGCTATTTATCCCAATAGCTTCCACCAATATCTTTTGAATTTCCACCCAAAGCTGCCCCAGCTGCATTTGTGCAGTCAGCAATTTGCTCACGTAAGGATTGTGGCTTACCAGTTCTAAAGTTTTCATTAGGTCATCATGGCGCTTTTTAAGTTCTTCTTCGCTTAAGCCAGGCTCTTGACAAGCTTTCTGCTTCGCTTCCAGATCCTTCAACATGATCTCAGCTGCAGCATGAGCTTTAACGTCTGCTTCAGCTTGCTTCAAAGCCTTATACTCATCTGAATTGCTTAGTTTGTCAGCCAGGTCCTTTGCAATTGCTAAAATCTCTTCTCTAGCCATCTTTTTTAGCCTCCAATCCTTTTTAAATATATCACAGCTATCCCCTGTTCGCAAGGTTCGGCAGTGCCCATGCGAAGCCAAAAAGGCCTGCAAAAAAGACCCTTTTAGCGGCAAATAGCCTAGGTTAATTAATTTTACATCTTGAAAAAATAGGTCCGAACAGGGAAAATTTTGGGGCGAAGTTTTTAAAAAATCTATTTGACGAAAGCCACTGCCTATGCTATAATAAGTTTTGTCACAGGGAGTGCCGAAGTGGCGGAATTGGCAGACGCGCTAGATTCAGGGTTTAGTGGGCATTACGCCCGTGGGGGTTCAACTCCCCCCTTCGGCACCAATATTTTCTGGCTTTTTAGTAGTAGCCTAAAAAGGCGATTGACTAACATTTTGACCAACGAAAAAAGAGGACCATCACTGGTTCTCTTACTTTTTTAAATAAAAAACCGGGGCCTCATCGGCTCCCAATAATAATTGTAATCAGTCCTGTTTTCTTTGTTTTCTATATAGCCATTGGGTGCTTAACTATTATTTCAAAGTTTTCACGTTGCTTGAACAGCAATTCCGGTCGATACTCCTTGCTCTCAAATCTCTCTAAAAAATCCGCCTCCGACTCTGAAAGTATCATTAGCCTGCTCAAAAAGCTTTTGCAAGCGAATTCCAATCTCTCCAACTAGATTTGTGTAAGTACTTCGGACTCCAGATAAACTGATGGCCAATGTTATAAAATACATTATTGTTCGTGATCAATTTATCTCTCGCTTATCTTTTTTATCGGACAAAAAAATTTCAAATGTTTTTTCGCAATTCATCCCACGGCTAAAACCGTATGTTTTCTTGCTATGTTATCGTAAGTTTCTGTCCGTTTTATCAGTTGAATCCCATGTTGCTTCGCAGCATCCTACACTGCTGCCTGCCGTCAGACTGACACAATATTTCCAAAACTTACAGGAAATACTGGAAATCGGCAGAAACTTATAACTAATACCAATAGTACACATAAAGGAGAAGCTGAGCAGTGTATTACAACCGCACGTTGAGCAAAGGTTTTGCAGATCTCTTTATGGACGGCGGGCCGCTACGGTGGCTCATTGACTATGTCAGGAGCAATTCTGATCTAGACTTCCAACTGCGGAGAAATGAACAAGAAGAATGGGCTTCCATTTACCGGGGGAGAACTCAGATTCTGGGGATTAAACCCTCGAGTGAAACAGGTCATCTAACGCTTTTCGCAGATGATGCCCACAAAGAAGTTTGTTCTGACCTCTACGGGAATAAAGCTGTCACCTCTGTTACGCATGTCTATCAAAGCTGCCTGGATAAAATCAGGGATTTTCGTAAAGAAAAAGGTCCGAAAGACTTTTTCTATGAGAACAAAAAAGAGGGATATTATCAGCACATGCTGGCACGTGATTACGGCATTTTAAGTAATGCTGATTCAATTTTTGTTATTGTTGATCGTGAGGCTGTCCCAGGCTACGACAGTAATGAGGAAAAACAAAGCATACTTGGCTCTCTCAAGGAAAGATACAACAAACTCAAGGGAAAGGTCGGCCAAAACTGCTGGGCACCTGGCGATGAGCTGGACTTACTAGCCTTAGATAAAACTGGCAATATTTTGCTTATCGAATGTAAGCACCACGACAAGAACAACAGCCAGCAGATTTACCAGCTTCCCCTGCAGGTCGGTTTCTATCATGAGCTCTTGAGTTCTCGCGAACTTGAAGGAAAGCTGCAGGAAGGTGTGCTGAAGCTGCTCAGCCAAAAGCAGGAGCTGGGATTGATCAGCAGGGATTGGAAAGTGCCGGCGCTCTCAGGCAAGATCATTCCTATGATTATCGTGTCGGAGCCCAACTACAAAAGCAGAGCATACGATAGATTGTCTGAAATATTGAATTCCTGTAGGAAGGAGAAGGGACAGGATTTCTTAAAAGAGCTCAGAGCTTACGGTTACACTGAAGAAGGCGGGCTGACTCCCCTAACCCTGCCCACATAAATACCTTTTAAACAGAGAACCCCACCTACCGGCGGCGTCGTTCTTCTCAATTTGCTACCCAAACCTCTGCCAGTTCCACTATCCAAACGCCAAGAAGACCACAGCGGAACTCGAAAAAACCGTTTTAGCTGATATACCTATCATTTGAGAGTAGAACCCTTAAGTACTACGTGGCAGGAATCAGACTCCTATCTTCAACTGGAAAAGAAAGTAGAAATTCCTTTGAGAAGGGCGAAATCCATGGCGTTTACGTTATAAGGGAGCGCTGCCTGAGCGCTCCCTTATAATATGACTTAATCATCTACAAAGAAAATCAAGAAGAGAATTAAAATAACAATCCACCATACCTTATTGCGGCCCCAACTTCCCACAACTGCCACCTTGTAGAGGATTAAGATTTCAAAACTTTAGAAGAAAGGAAGCGTTATACGCTTCCTTTATTTCTTTTATAGATCATCCACAAAGAAGATCAAGAAGAGAATCAGGATCACGATCCACCAAACTTTATTTTTTCCTCTCCAGCCTCCCATTTCTTCACCTCCTCTGTTGACCGCTGGGCTAACCCAGCACTATATAATATTTACCGGCTCCTTAAACTGCTACTGAAATTGGATTTTTAGTCGTTTAGCATCAAACGTGTCCCAACTTATAGATTATCTACAAAGAAGATTAAAAAGAGAATCAAAATCACGATCCACCATACCTTGTTAAAACCACGACGTCCACTGAGCAGATCTTCCATCCTAACACCTCCTCTGCTAACCTTCAGCTAGTTAGCAATACATAATATTTTACAGCAGAAGCCCCTGACACTAATAACGGAATTTTGTTACCATAGCACAGCCAAAAAGAAAAGCGCCCCTCGGCGCTTTTCCTTGCAACTACTTTTTATAGAACTCTTTGCAAAGAGCGATTCGTTATGTTCCTGCTGTACTCGGGCTAATAACTCTTCCAGGCAGAGGCAGCAGAAAACGAGAACCGCTATTAAAAAATACGAGCACCACAGCAGTCCAGAAAATTTTCCAACAACACCCCCATTCTCAAAAGAAGACTCTTCCTCATCTGCAGCCTTGATCAGGGCAGAGGAGGCAGAAAACAGCTAGGGCAATGATTAAACACCAGCAGAATGGTAATCCTTTCGCACCTTGATGCTCCACAATCAACACCTCCGTTGTTTCTGTTCGCATAGCATAATATTACTTTCGCACACATTTGGTTACTAGTGGAAGCGGATTGTGCTTTTGGCATCAGGTTTCTGAAAGGCTACGATGTTTTAATGAATAATGCTGAAAACTTTCGTATATTGATACCCATAAGCGGAAAATCTTTGGCCTGGTCGTACCAGATAGGATATGCTCTCATTGCTCAGCTTTACTCGCTAAACAACCCCAATCAGTAGAAATCATGTATCTCATCAAGCCAATCTGCCTCGCTCAGCAGATGCTTATTCTTTGGGATTGGTTTCTTCTTCTCGCCAATTTCTTAATAAATGCCTGTAGATTTGGGAAGCTCTTCCACACTAAGAGTCATCTGTGGCATATTATGCCAAGAGCCAAAAAGAAAGGCGCTTACAGCAATGCAAAGATACGCTCACTAGATTGTAAGGCAGCCGAATTGTTTTCTTTGAAATAAAAGAAGGGCCTCTACTTTTCCCACCTAAAGCCCATTCTTGCCCTAGCTATCTCAAAAAAAAACAGGGGCAGCTCGGATGCCCCTGTTTTTTCCCTGGGTTTTTCTAGAAAAGTATCTTTACACCTGCTTTTGCGCCGAAACTTGTGGCGCTGATCTTTTCATCTCCTATTGAACCGCTGAAATTTTCCATGCTGACCCGTCCCCGAATTTCTCCCAGCAAGCTTTCTGAGAGCTTCATCTGGGCACCTGCAGATAAACTTACTAAGAATCCTTTAGCCTCGCCTTTATCGTGGAATCCCTGGTCATCCATTGTCTGCAGGTTTGAGAGGGGGAGAAGAATTCTTCCATCTCCTACAAACATCATTGTGGGACTTAGCTCATAGCTGAAGCCGCCGCCTAGGAGAGCGCCTGCAAGGGTGTACTCTCTGGTATTGATTTGTCCGTTTTCCCCGACATCCAGCTTGAACTTTTTCATGCCGCCTCCTGCAGCAGCGTAAGCTGTGCCGCTGGTAATAGGAACACTGTACTGAACAGTGGCTCCTACCAAAAAGTCGCTGCCGCTGGCAAGATAGGGAGAACCTTCTTCTTTGCCCTGTAAGATGCCGAAGCTAGCATCCACTCCTAAGGCAAGAGGATCCCCAACTGGAAAGCTCAGGTTAGCTTCTGCCCCAAAGGTCATGGTGCTGCCGTTGATGTCTTCGTTGTTGACATGCATGTCGTACTGCCACATCCCTGCAAAGCCGTCAACAGCTACCCCTGCAGCAAAGCTGCTAGCGCAGAAAGAAAGCAGCAGGAGCAGGATCGCTATCTTTCTCATTGCTCATCCTCCCTTTGGGGGTAAGATTTCTCATCTTCATGGATGACCTGCCCGTCTTTGGTGATTACTATTTTCTGATATGCCAAGCGCTCGTCTTTGTCGTAGACGTAATAGATGGTCTGTTCCTGATCGCTGGAAACTATCTTTTTCCGAACTTTCCTGCCGTCTCCGTCATAGCTGTATTCAATGAACGTATTGTTCTCAGTTTCCTTCAATACCCGTCCTTCCGGATCGTAACTGTAGGTGATATAAATGCCCTCATTTATGCCCTGACCTTCTTTGTGGTATATCCACTCGTCGTCTTCCTGCCCTGCCTCGTTATATTTTTTGGTCTGTTCGATTGCCCTGGGTGTTGACGCTGAAGCGAAACCCATCAAACCACTTTGAACCTCCGCATATTTACCGCCCGCTGTCACAAAACGAACATGGGCAGTACCGCCAGATATGCCGGCAAGGTTCCACTCTACTGTTACTGAACCAGACGGCGGGACCTCCACTACCTTCGTACCTAGCCAGATCGTATTGCCGCTTTCAACATAAGCGCTAGCGAAAATCACATCCACACCTGACAAGGAATTGCTTTGTGCCGTGATCTTGCTTGATGTAGCCGTGAGTGAAATTGTTATATCTTTTTCAGGCTCTTCTGCCAAGGTTTCCTTCACATCATTTGCGCCTTCGGCTTTGAACAGGTAAATTCCCGGCAGACCCTGCTTGCCTGCATGTGCGCCGTAGTCTGCTAGACCGTCCCAGACTATAACTTCACTCTGGGGAGGCAGTTCAGCAATCTTAATTCCGCCTGGGGTGTAAACTGTAACAGGTTTTCCTTTATATTCATTCTCCTCGACGCGGGCTACCATACCAGTGCCTGTGCTGATCCTTGCTTTGGCAGTCAGGCCAGCCACAGTAACTGTCAAGGTGCCTACCCCGGTCTTGCCACTGGTAGTGCTCAGGAGAATGGTGTCGCTTCCCTGTTGTTTACTGAAACTGCCAAAATCTGCCTTGCCGAGGTAGCTGAATTGATTTGGATCTGCTAAATCAGCAGCGCTAAGGCGAGCGCGATTCCCACCAACCCTGGCAGATACCTGAAAACCTTGTTTCATACCTGAAGGTACAATCACAAACCCCGGCTCGATGGCGAGATCAGTGCCTAAGAAGAAAGTCAGCGATTCAGAACTCGTGTTGCCAATGGTATCTTTCGCCGTGACCTTAATGGTGTAAAATCCTGCTTCAGTTAAGTTGATGCCGTTAAACCTAAAAATCCATGGGCTCGATTCGTCATTATTAAGAGTTATTTGGTGGGCTAGCTCTGTCTGCCCTACGCGCTCTACCTCAACCTTTGAATCCTTGGAAATATCACTTATATCCTCTAACTTAATTTGTAGCTGTTCAAGATCCCAATTTGAATCATATCTATTCTTGAAACCTACAAAGGTTATAGTTGGAGGATTCTTTTCTTCTTGCGATTCAACGCTGAGTCCTGTCACCATGGATCCTTCACCAACGAAAGTGAGCTTAATGTGTAAATATTTTCCTTCCAGCTGCAGGTCTGAGTTATACGTTTTCCAAGCAGAGGTGCCTGGCGTATCACTGTTACTTGCTGCGACTTCTACCTTAACTTCGCCTGTCTTAATAACTGTCAGATTGTTCCAGACAGAAACCTTATCTGCTTGAAAGAACCCTATAACCGTACCTGTTGCAACGCTGCCGCCTAAAGTTATGGTTCCGATTTTGACTGTATCTTCATTGGAACTTCCGCATTCATCTTTTTGATAAATCCATTCGAATTTATAATTTCCGGGGGTGAGACTCTCTGTTATCCTGCCGCTGTCTGTGCCGCTTTTGCTGATTTCTTTGATCACATTATCGCTGCTGTCGTAAATCTTGAAAACGAAAAAGTCGAAACCATGCTCTGAAGACACTTCCCAATCGAAGTCTATACTATTTGTTGTAACTCCAGATAAACGGAGGACATAAGATCTCCAGTCGGGCAGCCTGCTGGTATCGGGTTTTTTGACTACCATCGCTTTGCCGTTTGCCACGGCCCAATAGTCTCTGCTGTCGCCTTCAAATTCAAAATCATTCAAAGCGCTTTGGCTGCTGAAGGAGATGACTCTGTCTCCTCCTCCTTCGTCTTGCTTTAGCTCCAAAAGGTTTTCGCTAACGTCAACGTCGATATTGTCGCTCTTTTGTTTTATACGGAAATTAGTGAAAACAACGGTTTCTTCTGCACCTGCCCAGGAGAGGGACAACGCGAAGATGCAGAGCAGAAACATCAAATTATACAACCTGGTTTTCATTTTGGAATACCCTCCCCTTCCTTAATTTAACCAGGACAAGACTGGCTCTGTGAGCAATTTGTCCACCTGCATCAAGATGTTTTCTTGGACAGAGATTGGGATACTCTTCCCATTAGGAGTAATAACTTGAGCCAGCAAGCCTGCTGGAGAATATTCGTGCACAATGACAAATTCCTCACCAGAACTGTCTTTTCGGGTGAGCTTGGTAAGCTGGCCTAATTCGTTGTATTCGTAGAAGGTTTCCCCTGCTGGATCCTGCATGGAGAGCCGCTTGCCGTCTGCTGCATATCGAACTGAAACTGAAGTGCCATTATAGTATGTTGCTGAGAGGATCAGTTCTTCTTCATCAAAAGTGAAGTCTGTACGCTGCCCAAGGGCATCAGTACGGGAGGCAAGTTTGCCATCTTCGTAGTGATAGGTAATTATACCATTGGGAGTAGTTATTTGCTGCAGCTTACCATCTACATAAGAATAAGTTACCTTAACCCTGCGGGCGCTGGGATCCAGTACCCTTCTTCCCAGAGCGTCGTAATTGTACTCATAAGTCTGCGTTTTACCGTCAGCCTTAATGACAAGCAGAGAAGGAAGGCCTAGCCAATTGTAATTGAAGGTGGCCTCTGTATCGTCAATTATGAGCTTTCTGAGCCTGCCTAGACCGTCAAATTCTTTTACCGCTGCTTCATCCGAAGAATCGCTGCCCTGTACAACCGCAGGTTCTGTGGGTTCGTAGTAAGAAAGCAGCAGTTGATCCCAATCTGTGGCTTCGAAGTAGGCGTCAGTCAGGCCTAAATACTGCAGCCTGCTGACGTTAAGCTCATTGTCCCGGTACTGCCACTCTTCGATGGGCTCGAAATCGCTGTACTCTAGGTCGTAAACTTCTTTGGCATTGGCAATGCCTTTATTATAAGATATCTTAACACGCCGCTTCGTTCCATCGCCATCGGAAGTTTCGATAACAGTCTGAGAGCCTGTGTAGGTGTATAAGTTTTTGAATACCAAGTTCCCATTCTCGTCGATAAGGGATTGGCTTTTCACTTTTCCATCGCTGTAGTAGTCGTACGTGCTGTAGGCACCTGATGGATATTTGATTTGTGCGATCACCTGCTGCCCACCTATGGTGGAGTAAGTGAGATCAGACTTTTCTCCATCTTCCACCACGCTTAACTGCCCTGTAGCTGGATCTACTTTTTCAATTCTATTATTAAAAAAACAGGCCCAAGGCGAGTCTGTTAGTAAATTGGCTTTGGCCAGACCAGACCCTGTTAAGATGGTGAGAATCAAAAAGACAAAAAACAGCTTCCTCCAGTTAACCACTTTACATCCCTCCTTGGGAAAGACAAATCAGACTTATTCGAAAATGAATTCTTTCCTAGCTATAATATTATATGTTATTAATTCCATGTTAAAAAGCAATTTCCTGTCCAGGAAAGGCATTTATTTGTTTTTTCTCTAGGAAAGTTTTCCCTCATAGGGAAAATTGTATACCCCCCGCTCTGTAATGATGGCAGAGATGAGTTTTGCAGGGGTTACATCAAAAGCAGGATTGTAGACCTTCACATTCGAGGGTGCAATCCTTTGACCTGCTATGTGAGTCACCTCCTCGGCATTTCTCTGTTCGATCACAATCTCTTTGCCTGTCTTGATCTGCGAATCGATTGTGGAAGTTGGCGCTGCGATATAGAAAGGTATCTGATGCCAGTTGGCAAGGATAGCCAACGAATAAGTGCCAATCTTGTTGGCAGTGTCGCCATTGGCCGCAATCCGATCCGCCCCTGCAATTACCGCATTAACCTTGCCCTCTGCCATTACAGCACCTGCCATGTTGTCGCAGATTAAGGTTACATCAATACCATCCTCCATCAGCTCCCAGGCGGTGAGGCGGGCCCCCTGCAGCACAGGTCTGGTTTCTAAAGCATAGACTGTAACGTGTTTGCCTGCCTCCTTCGCGGCGCGGATAACGCCTAAAGCAGTGCCGTAATCTGCTGTAGCCAGCGCGCCTGCGTTGCAAATAGTCATTATCCTGGCATCGTCCGGCAGAAGCTCGGCGCCGAACCTGCCGATTGCTCTGTTGCTCTCCACATCCAGCTCCATAATCTCATCAGCTTTCTGCTGGAGCCTTCGGCAGATGGCCGAATATTCTGCCTCTTCTGCTGCAGCTGCCATCATTTTCTCTATGGCCCAGAAAAGGTTAACAGCAGTAGGCCTGGTTCCTGCCAACAGATTCGCTGCCCGGTTTAGATCTTCTCTGATAGTCTCAGGAGTACTCTTAAGCGCGGCTAGAACCAAACCGTACGCTGCAGCTGCACCGATGGCAGGTGCTCCGCGCACCAGAAGGCTTTTGATGGCATCAGCAACATCTTCTGCGGTTTCACAGCATTTGTATTCGACACTTATGGGGAGCTTTCTCTGATCCAAAAGATACAACTTGTTATCCTGCCAATTAATAGTGTGAGGTCTTGCCATTTCGTCCATTTCCTCCCTTGCTTTGATTATAGCATAAGTTCATCATAAAGAATAACAGTGTGAAAAGAATTTTTTCCGAGAAAAATATGCTGCCTTTGCAAGCAGGAAAAAGACCCTAAAGCGAGAATTATTACTATAATGTTCACTAAAAGGAGGGAACACAGTGAGAAAAACATCATTTTTTCTAATCACCCTGATCATTATGGTTTTTGCCTTCCAGGCTGGAGCATTAGAACTTGGCGCTGGCCTTTGGCTCCCGGAGGGAGTTTTCGAGTCTGCTGGGAATAGGAGTTTCGAGGGCAGCTTAAAGGTGCTCACAGTTCCAGGAAGCCCCTTAGGGATCGGGCCTGTAGCTTTGGTGAGCGAAACAAATCTCGGCTCCAACCTCAACTTAGGCGATCTAAAAACCATGATTAAGGACAAAACTGGCAAAGGTTTTCTGTATGCAGATTTTCTGGTAGGGATCAGAATGAACCTCCCCATCAAGCTTTTCGGGGTTTCTGCCCAAGGCTTGGTGAGCTATGGCGGCACTGGTTTTGCCAATGTAAACCTTGCCAATGAAGACTCTTCGTATTTCACTTCCCTCTATTGGGGGCCCCGTTTCCGCGCCCAGCTGCGGAAGGACATTTTCGGCAGCTTGCTGCGGGCAGTTGCCAGCTACGAATTTGCGCCTGAACTGCAGGGTCTGCGGAAAAAAGCAGAGCTAGGCGGTGAACTGCCAGACGAGGTGATCTCAGCCACCTTAACCAATTACCGCTTGGGACTCGAAGCTCATATTCCTTTCGCCACAGTAGGCGCTGGCTACAGGGCGTTGGAACTGAAGGACACCGTTGGAGGCTATAAGGCTGATTTCTCTGGTTTTTATGCAGAGGCGCGTGTAGGTTTCTAATTCTTAAAAAGTGAGCGCTTGGTTAGGGTGAGCATAGCTCACCCTTCTTGTATTTTTAGAGAAAGTCGCAGATAATAGAAAGCAGGAGGAATCTATGAAAGCATATCTGGACAACAGCGCAACGACCTTTATCGCCCCCGAGGTCCTTGCTGAGCTGAAACGCATCTACAGCCAAGTTCCCGGCAATCCCTCCTCCCTTTACTCTTTGGGCATGGAGGCAGAACAGGAGCTGAAACGCTCTCGAAGCATTATAGCAGGCTTTCTGGGGGTTCAGGCGAAAGAAATATACTTCACTTCAGGGGGCACTGAGGCAAACAACCTGGCCATCAGAGGAGCCGCTGCCGCATACAGCCGGCAGGGGAAGCATCTCGTTACAACTGCTACTGAACACCCGTCTGTGCTAAACGCCTTTCGAGCCCTCGAAGAGAAAGGGTTTCAAGTTACATATCTCCCCTGCGGTAGAGAAGGCAGAATCTCTGCCTGCGACCTGAAAGAGGCCCTGCGGGAAGATACCATTTTAGTGAGCACCATGTTCGTTAACAACGAAATGGGTGCACTGACTCCCCTTGAAGAACTATCCCAGGTTTTGAGGGAGAGAAAACAAAACCTGCCTTTGTGGCACGTAGATGCAGTACAGGGGTTCGGGCGTTTGGAGGTTAAACCAGAATCGCTTGGGATAGATCTGCTGAGCCTCAGCGGCCACAAGATCCATGCGCCCAAGGGTGTTGGCGCCCTTTACTGCCGAGGCGGCATTCAGCTTGAGCCGCTCTTTTACGGCGGCGAGCAGGAGCGAGCTTTGCGGCCCGGCACTGAAAACGTGGCAGGGATCGCAGCTTTAGCTAAAGCTGCAGAACTGGCCTTTGCAGACAGGGAAAAGGATTTGGAAAGGCTTGAAGAATTCAAAGAAAAGCTCATCTCCTGCTGCAAAGCCTGCGGTGGAGTTGTCAACGGCCCGGAAGGAAGCGCTGCTGTCCCCTATATCCTGAACATTTCCTTCCCAGGGGTGCCGGCCGAAGTACTGCTGCATTCTTTGGATGCAAAAGGCATTTCTGTTTCTACAGGCTCTGCCTGTTCTTCCAGGCAGAAAACGCCGAGCCACGTGCTCAGCGCCATGGGCTTGGATCGGAACCGAATCAAAAGTGCCATCCGTATGAGCCTGTCTCGCCTTACAGGAAAAGAAGAAATTGACTATGCCTGTCAAGTCCTGCCTGAGGTTGTAGCAGAACTGCGCGCTTTGTACGGCGCAAGACGATAATTGAGGTGAATTTTTGATGTACAGCCATCTGCTCATTACTTATGGAGAATTAGCGCTGAAGGGCCTGAACAGGCCCAGTTTTGAAGCAAAATTGATCGCAAATATCCGCTCCGCCCTGCCCCAAATCCCAAAAGAGCGGATATACCGCACCAGAGGACGATGTTTTGTCCATTTGGAAGGAGAGCCCCTTGACAAAATCCTGCCAGCTCTCAGCCGCGTCTTTGGGATCACTTCCATCAGCCCTGCCTTGGCAGTTGAAAAGGATGTGGCCAAAATCCAGGAGGCAGCCTGGCAGGTGACAGAAGAACGTTTAAAGCAGGGAGTTCCCTTTACTTTTAAGGTGGAAACCAGGCGGGCTGACAAGAAATTCCCCATCACTTCCCCAGAGCTGAGCAGAGCCGTAGCAGCAGCTGTGATCCGGAAAGCTGCTGAAAAATATCCTGGGCTCCTTACTGTAGACGTGCATGAGCCGCAGCTTTTGGTTGAGGTTGAAGTCCGGGAGGAGGGCGCTTACATCTACGGGGAAAAGCATTCTGGTCCTGGAGGGTTACCTGTGGGCACCAGCGGCAGAACCCTTCTCATGCTCTCAGGAGGGATCGACAGCCCTGTTGCCGGGTGGATGATGCAGAAGCGCGGGGTTGAGCTGGGCGCTGTCCACTTCCACAGTTATCCTTTGACAAGCGAACGGTCAAAGCAGAAGGTTATCGAGCTTGCCCAGGTTTTAGCCAGCTGGGGGGGTAGCCTTCCCCTCTATTTGGTGCATTTTACTGAAATCCAGAAAGCACTTCACGCCAAAACCCCTGAAAAGCTGCGGGTGATCCTGATGCGCCGGATGATGATGCGCCTGGCAAATAGGCTTGCTGCACAGCACAAGTATCAGGCTATTGTCACTGGCGAGAGCTTGGGCCAGGTGGCGAGCCAGACCCTGGATTCTCTGCATGTGGTCAACTGCCTTTCTGAGCTGCCTGTGCTGCGGCCTCTGATTGGCATGGATAAGGAAGAGATCGTCCAGCGGGCAGAGGGGATCGGCACCTATGAGCTTTCGGTCCAGCCTTACGAGGACTGCTGCACCTTGTTTGTGCCCAAGCACCCTGTAACAAGGCCTACCTTAGGACCTTTGGAGGAAGCAGAAAAGGCCCTCCCTGTAGAGGACCTTTTAGACGAAGCCATCGCCAAAACTGAACAGCTCGTGATTACTCCTGAGAATAATATGTGGTGAGGCTGTCTTTGAAAGAGGCCAGCTGTGCGCCTATTGCCTCAATCACCTGTGATTCATAATCCTTAAGCTTTTGGTTCAGAGTGTTCAATAACTCTTCGAAAGAACTTTTCAGGGATGCTGCCTGCTCCAGGTTATTGCCGACAACCAACCTCGCCCTTTCTGTTCCGGAACAGAGGAGTTCGATTACTTCTGCTATTTCTGTGGCTCCTTCCTTGGAGATTTGCGCCAGCTTCTGAATTTCCTCTGCCACCACTGCAAAGCCTCGCCCGTGCTCTCCTGCCCTGGCTGCCTCAATCCCGGCATTGAGAGCTACCAGCGACGTGTTTTCTGCGATCTCCTGGATCAGGGTAGCTGCTTTGGTGAGCCGGGCTGCATCTTCTTCGATATGGCCAACGAAGCGACTGGATTCGTTCAAGCCTTCCTCCAGTTCCTGCAGGTTTCCAGTAAAAGCTAGATCCAAGCTTGCAGCTAGTTCCGGGATCTCAAGTTCCAACCGCTCCAGCTGTCCCAAAAGCTCTGCCACTGTATCCTGCAGCTTTGCTGCTGTTTCTTCAACAGCATTTTGCTGCTCTGCCAAGGCCTGAACTTCCCCTTCTTTTTCTACAATATTCTTTTGTAAAGAGGCGAGTTGGCTTTCCAACTTGCCTATTTGCTCAGTTAAACGCTGCTTTTCACCAGCTTCTTTTTTCAGCTTCTCTTGGAGCTCTTCCAGCTCCTGCTGCTCTGCATCAAGCGCGCTTTCTGAAGGACCTAGATCATAATAAGGGTAGCTCTCTTCTGCCAAAAGCTGGGAAAAGTCAAAACCAGCCCACCATAATGCCAAAGGAGTTAAGGCTAACAGGAGCAGATATGCCCAATTGCCAGTGTTGATCAATGCTATCAGTACAGTCAGCGTAGCAGGTCCAAAGATTGCTAAAGCTTTTTTCCAATCCATCTTGATGCCCCTCCTCATGGTTTCTATTAACTTTATCGGCACAGATCCAAGAGGAATAAGGGGCAGCGCTGGCAGCAGGATAAAATAAGTGATTCCACTGCACAAATCCCTTGTAAATCCATATTTTAGAAGGATTTTAGCCCCTCGATGTCGAATATAGTAGTAAAAACAAAAGCAATCTTTAGATTTAGAGAGATAAAATCTTTTAATCGACATATAGGGGTGCATAGCGATGTTTAAGGAAAATAATAGCCATCTTCAAACTTCGTTATTCGACGTTACAGCAAATTGGCATAAAAAATATGAAAAACTATACGAAAATTCATGGGCAAAAATCTTTTACCATGAGGTCTTTTGCAAAATTGACGAGGAAATATTCAAACCTCTTTATTCAGACATCGG